>JAEEGL012243965.1_pt1 | contig 11867 bp, 10 predicted proteins | sample 9134231 | NCBI WGS metagenome assembly JAEEGL01 (sample SAMN16246548, study PRJNA631951) | gut metagenome | biome: gut microbiome; feature: rumen; material: fiber-attached | host: Bos | place: Iran: Karaj | collected 2018-10 | reverse complement strand
TAATTATGATTGTAATAAGTATTGTCCATACCTTTTTTCTCAAATCACTGCAAAAATCACTCATGACTTCGCAGATTGTCTTTTCGCAAGCGCTAAAAATCATACCCAATCGAATTGCGCCGTCCCAAACACCCCGAAGTCGGCAGTTAATAGATTGTCAAAGGTTCAGCTTATGATACAAAAAAGGCGTAGGTGTCTGTTTCTCTGCCCATCCTGGAGCTGTAGGCCTTCGCATTGCCCCCGTCACACAGGATAGACAACGCAGTTAGCCCACGCCAGAACGAACTATATAATATTAAGGTATATAGATACGCTCCACGCAGACGTCTTGGTTGTCATCTGCCTGTTGTGACGGTTGAGTTTGCGAAGTTCACAGCTCACAACGACAGACGTCCGAAAACGTCTTTCTCATACATAAGACCGCCCGCCGCCCACGAGTGGACTAACAAGCGACGGTGCAAATATAGTGAATAAAATTGAAAGTTGCAAGAAAATCGACAAAAAAATCCGAAGCCGTGGAGCATCGGAGTGTGTTATAGGTGAGATGATTTAACAGTTTCTCTAATTATTTCCCAAAATCTTTTCGGATGCCGTCATCAATGAGTTTTGCATAATGGATATGCTCTTCTCTAGCAATAATATGGGCAAAATAATCTTCAGCCACACCCTTGACTATCACAATCTGATTTTTCACGCCTTCAATACAATGTGCCGTGACATACCTCTCAAACATTCTTGAGAATAGACAACTTCTATATTCCTGCACAGACATGTCTTTCTTCATGGATGGAATCAAACTGATAAAGTCGCAAAAGAAACATATCATTGCATTTTCATGAGTCAAGAAAACGTCAGCAATACACTCCTCTATCTTCGAAAGTACCTTATGGCTTGTTACATTCAGGCCTTTAGTCCTTTCTAATTCTATATCAAGAACCTCAATACCTTCAGCTAATAATCTTTGACGGACATCATCAGCCAACATACCATTATCCTCAGATGATATCCGCAATTTATACTCGTCGTTTTCGTCAGACCGTATGATAAAGAGTTGGTTCATTATACAGTAATAATTTGAGCCGACGATGAGTCCTCAGAAGCAAGCTTCTTCAAGCGAAGGTACTTCTGAACTCCAATCCAGCGAAGATACTCCTCAAGTTTTCTAGAAGGGTTCTTAATTGTAATTTTTTCTGTATAATTCATTATAATACTTTTTCAATTCGCCGGCAAAGATAGGCATTATTTCTGAAACCTCCAAGGAAAACGACAAAAATTCGAAGCGTCAGGGCTTCGGAGGTTGAAAAGATTTATTCGTGCATGTTTTGCGCATGACATGCATCAACCACGGTAATGATGTTCCCCTCTATGGTGTATGCATAGTACCATTTATATGGCATCTTTCAGGTCATAGACGGATTTGACGTCGCTCATCACCAGTTCATAGGCCTCCTCAGGAGTATAGAAGTCCTTATTCAAAGGCTGCTGTCCATATCCCTTGTCCTCGTAAAGAGACTTGTCGCTGTAGTCGATTCCTTTCATATTCCTGTATTCTTTTTATTTTGCCGCAAAGATAGGCATTATTTCTGAAACCTCCAAGGAAAACGACAAAAATTCGAAGCCGACCTTAGACCTTTCTTGCGTCCCGTTGGTAGCAAGCGTCCTTCGGCCGAGCGGACCCGAGACCTTAGACCATTAAGAAGCGAGAAGTTTGGGGATTTTCTTGCTGAAAAGGAAAAAAAGTGGTACTTTTGCAGCAGAATCTAAAAACATATAAAGACAATGGAAAAGAAAATGAGGCAGGGCACGCTCTGCGTACAGGCCGGCTACAAGGCTAAGAATGGTGAACCGATAGAACTGCCTATCATCCAGTCGACGACATTCAAGTACGACGACTCAGACGAGATGGCACAGTTGTTTGACCTGAAGAAGGAGGGCTACTTCTACACCCGACTGCAGAACCCCACGAACGACGCGGTGGCCGCGAAGATAGCGGCACTGGAGGGCGGCGTGGGTGCCGTGCTGACATCGAGCGGACAGGCAGCCAACTTCTACGCGCTGTTCAACATCTGCCAGGCTGGCGACCACTTCGTGACGTCGAACGAGATTTACGGCGGCACGTACAACCTGTTTGGCGTGACGCTGAAGAAGCTGGGCATCGATTGCACGTTCGTCAGCCCCGACGCGCCGGAGGAGGAGATCGAGAAAGCCTTCCGCCCGAACACGAAGGTGCTGTTCGGCGAGACCATCACGAACCCGGGCTGCGCCGTACTCGACATCGAGAAGTTTGCACGCATAGCCCACAGGAACGGTGTGCCCCTGATTGTGGACAACACCTTCCCCACGCCGGTGAACTGCCGTCCCTTTGAGTGGGGTGCCGACATCGTGACGCACTCGACGACGAAGTACATGGACGGACTGGCCACACAGGTGGGCGGCGTCGTCGTGGACAGCGGCAACTTCGACTGGCTGGCGAATGCCGAGAAGTACCCCGGCCTCTGCACACCCGACGACTCGTACCACGGACTGACCTACGTGAAGGCCTTCGGCAAGATGGGCTACACGACGAAGCTGGTGGCACAGCTGATGCGCGACCTGGGCTCGATACCGGCACCGCAGAACTCGTTCCTGCTGAACATGGGACTGCAGACGCTCCACCTGCGCATGGCACAGCACTGCCGCAACGCACAGCGCGTGGCCGAGTTCCTGCACGACTGCCCGAAGGTGGCATGGGTGCACTACTGCGGACTGAAGGATGACCCCTACTACGAACTGGGACAGAAGTACCTGCCGGGCGGCTCATGCGGCGTCATTGCCTTCGGACTGAAGGGTACGCGCGAGACGGCCATCAAGTGGATGGACTCGCTGGAGATGATTAACATCGTGACCCACGTGGCCGACGCCCGCACCTGCGTACTGCACCCCGCGAGCCACACGCACCGCCAGCTCTCGGACGAGCAGCTGCGCGAGGCCGGTGTGGCGCCCGACCTGATCCGCCTTAGCGTGGGCATTGAGGACGTGGAAGACATTCTCGACGACATCCGCCAGGCGCTGGACAAGATCTGAACAACCCCCCGATAGACTATGAGGAGGAGGACTGCACTCACCGTCATCACCCTTGTCGCGCTGCTTTGGTCGTGCGACAGGGGTGAAACGATTGTGCTACCCAACCCCTACGACCCCGTGGCCAGCACGGCACCGCTGGTGACCGTCATCTACGACCCCGACGCCCTGGGCGACCGCTCGTACAACGACCTCATCTATCAAGGTGTGGAGGAGGCAGCCCAGCGCTACGGTCTGCGCACGCTGCAGCTGTCGCCGCAGACGGCGGCCGAGGGCGAGGCTTACATAGAGACACTACTGGCACAGCTGGCGGTAGCCACCGACACCGTGAGGCGACTGACCATCGTGGCGGGCTCGTCGTACGACGGCCTGCTCCGTCGCATCAACAGCCTGCTGGAACGCAACAGTCGCGCCGACCTGCTCTACCTGGAGACGGACACACCGCTCGAGGGCAAGGGCTCGACACTCTACCTGCCCTACTACGGGGCGATGTATGAGGCGGGAGCCCTGACGCCGGCGCTGACCTCGAACACGCTGGTCATAGGCGCCAACCCCGAGGACCAGACCGTCGGCGACGCCATAGCGGGATTCTGCGACGGCTACGCATCAAACCGCTTCGAAGCGGGCGACGCCGGTCTGGGCCACGGACTCACGGTCACCTACCTGGGCGAGCACGCGGGACAGGGTTACAACGTGGCCGACAGCGTGGTGATGCGCATCGTCTGCAACATTGAGTCGAGACCGGTCGTGCTGGTGCCCATCTGCGGCGGCAGCAGCATGACCTTCCGCCGCATGGCCGACATCATGGGCGGCGGCTACCTCTACATGGGCATCGACCGTGCCACGCCCTCGCTCCTCTGCTACTACTCGGTGGTGAAGCACATTGACCGCGCCGTCAGCCTCTGCATCGGGCAGTGGCTCTCGAGCGAGGGGATGCCGAAGCACCAGCGCCTGGGACTGGCATCGGGCTACACGGAGATGGTGACGCACCCCAGGGAGGGTTTCGTCAGCACCTACCTCAACGGCATACTGACCGACCAGGTAAGGGCGGAGCTGCACGAAGAGGCGATTCGATGCGAAGCATCGAAAAATTGAAGAATTGAAAAATTGAAGTTTTTGAGAATTGAAAAATAAGGTCTTGCTATTGCTGTCGCTACTGCTGGCTGCCTGCAGCCACGACGACGACACAATCGTCTACCGCTCACGATACCACTGGGTGGAGAGGACGGTGGCCGTGGTGGCTCCCATCGACGACGACGCCACATGGCAGCGGCTGAAGCGCACGGCAGAGTGGTTCCTCGACAACTTCAACGAGGCACAGCTGCACGACTCGCTCTGCGTACGCCTAAACATAGAATGGCACGACGAGACTACAGAAGACCTCGAGACGCTGAGCAAGAAGATGGCACAGCGCGACGACATCATGGCCGTCATCGGCCCCTTCGGCAACGACAACGTGGCCACCTTTGCCGCTGCCTGCCAGCGCACCAGGAAGACCATGATAGCACCAACGGCCACCAGCGAGGACGTCATCAGGCGATTCGCCGTGGGCACCGCCGGTGTGAAGAACAAGAGCCCCTTCCTCTGGTCGCTCACGGAGACCGACGTCACACTGAGCGAGGTAATGATGAGCAGCTATGCCACCTTCATCAAACTGCAGACGAGCGATCTGGAAGACACGGAAGCCGCACTCTTTGCGCCCGACGACAGCTATGGCCGCACGTTTACCGACTGGGCACCCTACCAGGCAGAGAACATGGACATCAGCCTGGTGCTGAACGAGACATACGACGACAGCCACGACCTGCAGCGGCAGCTGACGAGGTTTCTGGGACAGCAGAGGAAAATGCAGATGCTGACAACGGCCAGCTTCTGCATACTCGAGGACGCACAGCAGCTCGCAGACATAGCACGAACACGACGACAGTGGATTATCGACAACATACTCAAGAGCCAGGCACCCTCGCAGGACGCCGACGCAGAGGAGAACGACACCTACTGGGCACAGTTCGAGGAGATGTACCGTTCGTGGATGGTCTACAACGACATCAGCGAGGAGCGCATAGCCGCCCTCGGCAACCGCGGCAAGGCCATGATAGAGGGCTACCAGGGATTCTCGCCCTATGCCGACCCCACCACGGGCTTCGAGCTGAGCTACAAGAAGCGCTACGGCACGCCGCCCACCTTTGCCGAGTGTAAGTTCTACGACGCCCTGATGCTCGCCTCCTTCGCCGCCTTCTACCAGGAGCACACCGCCACGGAGGAAGCACGCTCCACACTCAACGACGCCATCATAGCCATCACTAACGATGTGAACGAGGAGACAACCATGGGCGGCTCGGCATGGGCACCGACGGCCATGGCCATCTACCTCAAGGCCATGGTGGCGGGACAGCTGATGAAGTTCCGAGGAGCATCGGGCAACATCACCTTCGACAGCGACACCTACACCGCCGCCACACACACCACCTACGTACACTGGAAAATCATGGACGGCAAGGTGGAGCACATGAACTACTTCAGCTCGGACGGCAGTCGGCGCGTCAGCCAGAGCACAGCCGCTTGGCGATGGGCCTACGACGAGGCGGTGGCACTCAGCGAACTCATTGCACAGACGGGACAACCATCGGCCGCCATCAGCTATCCGCCGCTCGGCGAACAGTATGCCGTGCTGGTGCAGGGCAGCAGCGGATTCCAGAACTACCGCCACCAGGCCGACGTGCTGAACATGTACCAGCTGCTGAGACGGGGCGGATACGACGACGACCACATCATACTCATCATTGACCAGGCCATGGCCAACAGTGCCGACAACACCGAGAAGGGCATCGTGCGCAACGCCATCGGAGGACCCGACCTACTGGGAGGCACCACCGAGGGAGTCCCCCCCGCCACGGTCGACTACGACAACGCCCAGCTCAGCGCCCAGGACATCAGCGACATACTGACGGGCATACGGTCGGACAGGCTGCCAACGGTGCTGCCAACGGACGCGGCCAACACCGTGCCGACGAACGTGCTATTCTACTGGAGCGGACACGGGCGCAACATGAGCGACGGAGGCTGCAACGAGTTCAAATGGCGCAACGAACCGGCAGGCAACGGATTCACTAAGGAGATGATGCTGCTGACGGCAGCACTCATGACACAGCAGCAATGCCGCAAGCTACTCGTCGTGGCAGAACCCTGCTACAGCGAGGTCGTCATCAGCGGCGTCAGCGGCATCAAGGGCGTACTGGCACTGGCCGGCGCAGGTGCCACCGAACAGTCGTTTGCCGACCACTGGAACGGCGACCTCGGACCTCGCGGTTCCTGGATGTGCGACCGCTTCTCGACAAACCTCACCGACTACATCGCTGCCAACCCCACAACCACCTACCGCGACCTCTACCTCTACTGCGTGCAGCACACACTGGGCTCACACGTCAAGGTGGTCAACGCCACCAACTTCGGCAACCTCTACATGACTGGCCCGCAGGAGTTCTTCTATTATATGAAATAGAAGAGGAGAGATGAGAGAGAGAGGAGAAGAGATTTCTATAGTGGAACGAGGAATTTTGCGACAAAGAAGCACACGAAAGCGGCTCTTTGTCGCATTTTTGTACACTTGTCGCAGGAAACATAGCAAAATAAGCAGAAGATTATTGGCAGCACGCGCAGAAAGCCGTAACTTTGCACCGTCAAACAAAAAATGAAAATAACAAAAAAAAGAAATATGAAAACAATGAGCAACATCAAGTACTTACTGCTGATCGCCATGGTCGCCATGACCGGCATGACCATCAGCTCGTGTTCGAACGACGACGAAGACAACAACAGCGTCAAGATAGAGAAAAGCATTGACGAAGCCGTAGAAGGCGTCAGATACACTATCACTGACGAAGATGTGCTGACAGCCAGCGAAATGGCCGACGAGGTGTTCGGACCCTCGGGCGCTAACAGCGATGACCCCGAACTGGAGCAGATGCGCGCCGCCTTCCTGCAGAAGCAGCAGCAGCTGGCCGAGGAGAAAGCCGCAGAGGTGGGCGCCAACGGATGGGCACTCTCCTACAAGAGCGTCAACTTCAAGTACGAGAGCGAGGACGAGCAGGGAAACCCTATCACCCTCTCAGCAAAGGTATACTGGGGAGTTGTACCCTTCTATGGTGCACTGGACCCCGACTACATCGTGCTGTGCCCCCACTTCACCATCGGTTCGAACCCCGAGTGCCCCACCAGTAAGCACACCTACGAAGCAGCAGCCATCACCGGCGACAACCTGCTCATCATGCCCGACTACAAAGGATTCGGAGAGACCAAGAAGATGGTGCAGCCCTACGTGAACCACGAACTCTGCGCTATCAATAGCATCGACGCACTGAAGGCTGGCTACAAGGTGTTCACCGAACAGAGCAAGGCCAAGATGGAAAAGAACTGGAAACTCTACGTCATCGGAGCATCACAGGGCGGCGGCAACGCACTGGCCATACATAAGTGGTTCGACACACACCTGGACGAGGCCGAGACATGGCGATTCGAGTACTCCTATTGCTGTGCAGGCCCCCACAACCCCGCACTGACCTTCCAGAAGTACTTCGAACAGAAGAAGCACCCCTACCCCTGCGTCTTCCCCTTCACCATCAAGGCCATGATGGCCGCCTACCCCGACATCCTGGGCAAGTGGACTGAGGACGACTTCTACAGCGAGGACTTCGTGGAGAACCACAAGGCGCTGATGGACGAGATGGTGGCCAGCAAGGAGTACAACTGCGACAAGCTCAACGCCAAGTTCTTCGAGTGGTACCCACATAAGGGCGAGAGCGGCATCAAGGGCGGCAAGGAAATACTGCTCACCGACATCCTCAGCCCCGAGGTGCTCGACACCGAGAGCGAGATCTACAAGGCCCTCTTCATGTGTCTGGAGAAAAACGACCTGACCAAGGGATGGACACCGGTACACAAGATTAAGCTCTACCACGGCAAGGCTGACGAGATTGTACCCTACGCCAACTCAGAGGCCGTCAAGGAAGCCTTCCCCGACATGGTGGAATTCTCAACAAGCATGAGCGGAACAGACGGACACGTAGGTACCTGCGTCAAATGGCTCGGACAGATCATGCTGAATGCTTGGTAAAGAAAAATACCTAACCTATGACATTTTGACACATCGTGCCGACAATCTGACAGAACTCAGGTTGTCGGCACATTTGTTGCAATACCTCCTATGAAAGCTGAAATCCTCAAAAGGACAGAGGCCGAAAAAGAAACATACGTTTAACCATTTAACAATAAAATTAAGGAGGTAAAGATTATGCTACCAGTCATGTTTAAGAACAGTTGGTTTCCTACAGTGTTTGACGAGTTTATGAACGCCGACATCACACCGAGCACATGTCGCACGACAGCGCCCGCCGTCAACGTCAAGGAGGACGAAAAGGCATACACCATGGAGGTGGCCGCACCGGGCATCAAGAAGGAGTACTGCCGCGTCAGCATCAACGAGGAGGGAAACCTCTGCATCGCCATCGAAAACAAGATGGAGCACAAGGAGGAGGACAAGAAACAGCACTACCTGCGCCGCGAGTTCTCGTACACGAACTACCAGCAGAACTACTCACTGCCTGAGGACGTCGTGAAGGACAACATCTCGGCACGCGTAGAGAACGGCATCCTCACCGTCACACTGCCCAAGCAGGAGAAGGAGGCCAAGGTGTCGAAGTCTATCGAGATTTCGTAACGGGTTTTCAAGAAAGGAGGAACGGTTTCTCGAGGAACGAGAAAGGAGGAGACGAGGAGACGAGAATAGCCTATTCGCGGATAATGCTGCGGTATAGGCAATCTCGTCTCCTCGTTCGTCGTTCCTCGTCTCCTCGATTTCTTTTCTCGGCAGGAGCGTCAGACGATGCCTTGAGCCAGCATAGCCTTAGCTACCTTCATGAAGCCAGCGACATTGGCACCACGCACATAGTTGACATAGCCGTCCTCACGACCATACTTGACACACTGCTCGTGGATGCCGGCCATAATCTGGTGCAGCCGCAAATCTACCTCATCGGCCGTCCACGACAGACGCATGGAGTTCTGCGTCATCTCCAGACCACTGGTGGCCACGCCGCCGGCATTGACGGCCTTACCCGGAGCAAAGAGCTGACGGGCGGCAATGAACTTCTCGGCTGCCTCAGCCGTACAGCCCATATTGCTGACCTCGGCCACACACAAGGGCTGGTGAGCCAAGATACGGTCGGCATCGTCGCCGTTCAACTCGTTCTGAGTGGCACAAGGCAGGTAGATGTCGGCCTTCTGCTCCCACGGCTTCTTGAGGGCATAGAACGTGGCGCCGTCGAACTCGTCGACATAGGGCTGACACACATCATTGCCCGAGGCACGCAGCTCGAGCAGATACTCAATCTTCTCGGCATCAAGGCCGGCAGGGTCGTAGACGTAGCCGTCGGGGCCACTTATGGTGATGACCTTGGCACCCAGCTCGGTGGCCTTCTTAGCTGCTCCCCACGCCACGTTGCCGAAGCCCGACAACGCAACGGTCTTGCCCTTGATGTCGAGACCGTGCTCCGTCAGCATCTGGTGGACGAAATAGAGGGCGCCATAGCCCGTAGCCTCAGGGCGCAGGATGCTACCACCCCACTCGCGACCCTTACCCGTGAGCACACCTTGGAACTGGTGCGTCAACTTCTTGTACTGCCCGTAGAGATAGCCTATCTCGCGAGCTCCGACACCGATGTCGCCGGCTGGCACATCCTCGTCGGGACCGATATGGCGGTAGAGCTCGGTCATAAACGCCTGACAGAAGCGCATCACCTCGCCATCGCTCTTGCCACGAATGGAGAAGTCGCTGCCACCCTTGCCGCCACCCATAGGCAACGTCGTCAGCGCATTCTTGAACGTCTGCTCGAAACCGAGGAACTTCAGGATAGAGAGGTTTACCGAGGAATGGAAACGAAGGCCGCCCTTGTAGGGACCAATGGCCGAGTTGAACTGCACACGATAGCCCAGATTCACCTGCACCTCGCCCTTGTCGTCGACCCACGGCACGCGGAAGGTGATGATACGCTCCGGCTCGACAAGACGCTCAATAATCTTTGCCTTCTCAAACTCGAGATGCTGGTTATAGATATCCTTGATGGACTCCAACACCTCACGAACAGCCTGCAGATACTCTACTTCACCGGGGTGCTTACGCTCCAGATCTTGCATGATTCTTGTTACTTCCATAGTCTTAATCATTGATAAGGTTAATTTGTTTGATGATGATGCAAAAATAGAGAAAAAATATACATCTTCCAAGAAAAAACGCTAATATTTTCTGTATATTTAGAAAAAACTTGGTTCGTTCAGCATTTTTTCTTATCTTTGCCGCCGAAGATGCCATTCAACAAGCCTATGAATATGGTCAACAAAGTTAGAAATGCCATCTGCACGACCTTCTGTGTCGTGTTATGTGCTTTGACAGGCTCTGCGCAGACGCAGAGCGGACATGCCTCATACTACGCTAAGAACTTCAACGGACGGCGCACGGCCAGCGGCGAGCGACTGCACCGCGATTCCTTCACCTGCGCACACCGCAGCTATCCTTTCGGCACCATGCTGCGCGTCACCAACGTGCTCAACGGACGGCAGGTGGTGGTGCGCGTCAACGACCGCGGCCCCTTCCGCAAAGGCCGCATCATCGACCTCTCATGGGCAGCGGCAAAGGCCGTGGGCATGATTTCACAAGGCATAGCCCCAGTGACCGTGGAACGCATGGAGGAGTTCGATATCCCCTTCAAGCCCGAGGAGCAGCAGATTCCGCAGCTCGAGCTTGACATGGCCGACATCAAGGAAGAATTGGACTCCGCTACCGTCGCCAAGTGGCGGCGATGAGATACAGGAGGACGAACTAATATCTCCAAGAAAAGAGGCTGGACGCAAATCACCTCCAGCCTCTTTCTCTTTGATGTTATTCAATAATCACTATTTTTGACATATTACCACGGCAACGTGTCGTCACCACTGTTGCTGGGGTCGTAACCGCTACCATCGTCCTGCTGCTTCTGTTGCGTACGCTGCTTAGTGGATGCCTGGCGCTGCTGCTCACGCTGTTGCTGACGCTGATAGACACGTTCCTCAGCCTGACGCTCTACCTTTTTGTCGGCAGCCCTGCCGACAGCAGCACCGACAGCGGCACCACCAGCCATACCGACGATCTGGCCTACATTACTGCCACGCCATCCACCAGAGATGCCACCGATGGCAGAGCCGAGGATGGAACCGAACTGGGCACCGGTGTAAGCGCCGGTAGCCTCGTAGCTGCCACAGCTGCAGAATAGCAGCGTAACGCCCATGAGATAAACCATCATTTTCTTCATCGCAACTTCACTTTATTTAAATCAACACTGCAAAGATAAGCTTTTTTAGTTTTACTTCCAAATGGTTTTTCCCTAAATCGCAGTAGGAAAATCCCTACCCTTCGAAAAAACAGCAAAAAAAATGCCCCAACACTTGCGTGACGGAGCATTCTCTATCGTAGATAAAACGATTCGGGACCTTATTCAGCCTTTGCCTCTTCAGCAGCGGGAGCCTCAGCAGCAGCCTCTTCAGCAGGTGCCTCAGCCTTAGCCTCCTCAGCAACGGGAGCCTCAGCAGCCTCAGCCTTGGGAGCAGCCTTGCGCGAACGACGGGTCTTCTTCTTGGTCTCGCCCTTTGCCATTTCGGGATCGAAGTCCACGAGCTCGATGAAGCAGACCTGAGCTGCGTCACCCTGACGAGTACCGAGCTTGATGATACGAGTGTATCCACCGGGACGATCGCCAACCTTCTCGCTTACAGTTGAG
>JAEEGL012068741.1_pt1 | contig 11867 bp, 5 predicted proteins | sample 9134231 | NCBI WGS metagenome assembly JAEEGL01 (sample SAMN16246548, study PRJNA631951) | gut metagenome | biome: gut microbiome; feature: rumen; material: fiber-attached | host: Bos | place: Iran: Karaj | collected 2018-10 | reverse complement strand
TGCAGCGGTTGCATTAAGTTTTCCGGCGCGTTCATTGTGTATATCGTAGCGCATTGGAGCGGCTTGCGGATGAGCGGTTTGGAGTAGTCGTTGTAATTGACTGCAGGGAAGACCAGTCGCTCGATGAACGCACGCGTCATGCCTGTCGGGAACGAGTCATAAACCGGCGAACCGATGACCAGCACATCGGCGTTGATCACTTTCTCCAAAACAGGTTGCAACTCGTCCTTGAAACCACAAAGACCATTCGCCGTATTACCTTTGCGTTTGCAAAGGAAACAACTCATACAACCTTTGTAATTGTGCCCGTAGAGATGGATCATCTCCGTTTCTGCTCCGGCTTCCTGTGCGCCTTTCATGGCGGCTTCCAACATCTGCGCGGTATTTTTGTTCTTGCGCGGAGAACCATTGATAAAAAGTGCTTTCATGTCTTATTTGATGTTTCGTGAATAGATACGTGCGATGATAGCGCCGCTGATGTTATGCCAGACGCTGAAGACAGCTCCGGGAATAGTGGCTAAAGGGAATGCCGCAAAATGCATCACAGCCGACGAGGATGACGCCTATCGCCAGTTCTTGCGGGAGCGAGAAAGTCTTGGTCAAACCCCATGCTAACAGCGGCATGACGGTGAACTGCGTGAGGCAACCGATGAAGATATCGCGCGGACGACTCAGCACTATCTTGAGGTCATTCGCCGAAAGGGTCAGTCCCATGCCGAACATGATGACGCCCAACATCGGATTGATGACCCAAGTGCCGATCCACGCGAGCGAAGAAGGCACAATAAGACTTAGTGCGGCGACCAGCAGCACGATTACGCCCATCCATTTGGCTATAAAATCACAGATACGTTGCATTTATCTAAACTCTTATGTTTATTCGTTAATGGGTGCGACATTGAGCATGTGTCGCTGGTCCTATCCGTTGATCTGGCGGATGAGCATACCGGGATAAATGGAAGCGCCTACGCTCTTGGAGTCGAGTTTGAAGAGCGTCCCTTGCAACTCGCCGCCTTTCTCCTGCTCGATGAGTGCATTGAAACGATTATCCCATATCTGATTGCGGACGGGTTTGAGCACCGCCACGCGCCGATATTCCAGTCTGCCTTTGACTACACGCGCTTCCAGCACTTCGAACTTCATGTTGTCCTCCACGCCTTCTTTCTGACCTATCTGCGCGCGGTAGCCGACGGCGTTGCCTTTCTTGTCATATTCGATGGCGATGATTGGCGCCTTGACGCGGAAGGACTCGAACCGTTTCTGCAATTTGGCGACATTCTTGTCGATGGAGCGAACGGTGATCATCTGCAGCAGTTCGTCCCGCGTATAGCGGTCAATCAGTTTGGTCTTCTCCGCATTCGCCGACTCGGTACCTAAATAGACCAATCGGAACGAACTTTCATCCTGGAGGAAGGCCTTGATCCGTTCGGGGTTCGGTTCGGAAGTGTAGTACCGGCTGTAGAAGATATTCGATATGCTGTCGTTCCAGACCAGTTGGAAGAGGTAGGAGTGGGTCATCACTTTGAATCCCGTGAACGCGTCCGCTATGTCTTCTGCCGTTTCCGCCATCCTCTGCCCCGAATTGCCACCGACAAAAGCATCGAAAACGGCTCCCAGTACCCCAATAGTGCTCTTGGCGGCAGATGCTCTGTCTTCTGCTGTGATATAGGTCATGTCGCTGACGAGAACGAACGAATGGTTGATCAGTTCGTCGCTCATGTCCTGCAATATGGCAGTACCTTCTATCGTCTGACGCGCATAGGCTATTTCCTGGAAGGAGGCGTTATTGTCATTACGCGCTACGATCTTATCTATATCGAAATGGGCGTCCTGCACGGTGTTGCCTGTCAGATTGAACCATCGGGCGACGATCCGTTTACCTACCTCCGCTTCGTTGAGCAATGCCAGCAACGCGTCTGCGTTCGCTTGCTTCTCATCTGAGGTCAGCACTATGCTGCCGCCATAGGTCTGACGATGGAAACCTGACGCTTTGTTGCGTACGTTCGTCACCAGGGAGTTGTCGATTACTTTCAATTCCACATCATGCGCATCATATTTGTCGTCTTCCGGCAGATTGCGGAAGATCGAATAGACGTCATATCCGAATTCGTCCTCCGGATGATAGATCATCATGTTGGTGAGTGCATTGCGGTAATAGGGAGTGAAGGTCTTCTTCTCCGCCTCTTGTGCGTTCACAAGCGTTGTGCAGCATATCAGTCCTGCCCATAGGATCAGCATCGTCTTTTTCATAACTCTCCTTTCACGATATGGTTATACATCTCATTCACATCCGTCAGCACGTACAGGAAATCGCCTCGTTGACCGTCCTTTCCGTCCGTTCCGTCTTTGCCGTCATCCGCCTTGCCTTTGCAACCGCTTCCTTTGCCGTGCTTGCCGCCCTGTCCGCCTTTGCCGCCCTTGCCGCCTTTGCCGGCATCGATAGTGGCAATCAGACCATCCTGACCATACGCCGCCACCAGTTCGGGGCTCACGCAAAGCAAGAACCGTCCGCCGTCTGTTCCGTCCGTTCCGTCTTTGCCGTCCTCGCCGCGTGAACCACAAGTACCGGCCGTCTTGTGCGTGTTGCCGTCGGAGTCTTTGTAGGTCTTCTCATTCGTACCGTCGGCACCGGTATGTCCCCGGCGACCGTCCTTGCCGTCCGTGCCTTCTGCCTGAATGAGGAAAGGCAGACGGACGATATGCAGTTGCTTCTTATCCAGGTCGCACAGCAGTCCCATGTTGTTCGCCGCTTCGCTGGAGAAAGGAGTGAGGGCAAAGGCATGGAGTTGCCCTGCCAGATCCATTTGCGATTTCCAAACCAGTTGCAGATCAAACGTGTAGTGGGCATCCGATAGCATATGCTCGCATTTGATCTTGTACAGCCAGGGATAATGGCCTTTGGCGATGGAGAGAAGAGGGACCTCAAAGAGCACCTGATTGCCTTCCATCCGGATGGCCTCGCCTTCCGCCGTGAAGCGGAACTCGCTCATATCCACGCGTTTATGGTCACGGTTAATAATGCAGATGCGGTTCTCTTCCATCACGGCATAGGAGATATGGTCTTTCTTGGGATTGAACTTACCCTCCGCTTTCTTGACAGCCTCGCGTCCGTGCGATGTGTTCTTTAGCCGCAGATCCGGGATGCATAACGGGTAGTTGTCCGATGCTTCATAGCGCAGACGGAAAGCTTCCTTACCGGGGAGTACGTACATGTTTTTCTTCTGCATTACCGCCGCTTGCACATCCGGCATCGCCGTAGTGGACGGCGTGATCCATTTCTGCTGCCGCTCGGCTTGCAGGCGGGCGAACTTGCTCGCCATAGCTTCCGGCATCGCGGCTTCCTTCATGACAGCCGCCGGAACCGGTTTCATCAGTTCTTCCAATCGTTGCCCCCAGAGACATAGGGATGACAACATCATTCCGATTACAAGGGTTCGTTTCATTATATATTTTTGTCTATATTATTTCTAAAATGTTCTTGGAGTTCGGTTATGCGGGTCATTCCTACTTCTCCTTCCAACGGACGAAACCGGCATATAATGCCGGGCTAATAGTTTGATTGCGTGCGGTACCATTCTTCGCAGAGGGAGCGGAGGAGAGGTTCGTTGCGGATGATGGCGCGGAGGTCGGCGAGGCTTTGCACATTGCGCTCGCTATTGAGCCAGAGGTGGAGGTAACCGCCTTCGGCGTACTTGTCGAGCAGGTGCTCTCTGGAACGCTGGTAGAGCGTCTCAAAATCCCCTTCGGGGTATAGTTTGGCGCTGTACGCCATGGTTCGGCGGATGACGGTGTGCGGATCGATCTGGCGGTCGGCTTCAGCGACGATGGCGCCGTAGAGCGTGCGCGGCGGGTTCTTGCCACTGGCGCGGTGGTCCTCGACGGCGTCGCGCATGGTGAGCAGTTGTTCGTCGGTGAACCACTGCCGCAGGTTCTCATCCGCCATGAGTATTTCTCCGGAACGGAGATGGTGGGTCTCGCGGTCGAACCGCAGTCCGATGTCATGGTAGGCGGCGATGGTGTATGCCATCTTTTCGTCGGCATGGTACTCGCGTGCGAGCTTGAGGCTCTCACGGATGACCGTTTCCGCATGATCCCGTTTGTGTCCGCCGTCGAAGGCGTCATATTGCGGCAGGATGTGCTGCTCGATGTATTGTTCCAGCGTCATGAGGTATGATTGATGATGTAATAGGGGATGTTGAGTGCTTGTATCTCCGCTTCGTAGCGGTCGAAGAGCTCCTGCCGGATGGCGTCCGAGCCGTTGTAACGGGCAGGGTCGGGTTGCCAGGGTATGTCCGGCGCGGTAAGCAGATAGGCGTCCATCGGGTAACGGAGGATGGCTTCGTTGAGCCATTGGGGGACGATGCCGAAGGCGTAGGAGAACCAGACTTTGGTGACGATGAGGTCGGTGTCGAAAATGGCTATTGGCTGTTGGCTATTAGCTGTTAGCTTGATTTGCTCGATCTGATGCTTCGCTATTTCGCAGAGTTCGTCGAAGGTGACGTCACGGGTGCCTTTCCTTTCTATATATTCGCGCGCGTACTCGGGCACGTAGGTGCCATGGAACTGCTGCGCCAGAGCTTTCGCCAGCGTTGTCTTACCTGTGCTCTCGGGGCCGATGACTCCAATGTACAATGTACAATTCAAAATTAAAAATTCAAAATTACGAATTATCGGGTGAGCATCAACTTTATGTTGATACCGACGTTGTCGGCTTTGACGGGGTAGGAGGACGAGATGAGCGGGGTGGTACCCTGATGGTCGTAGAAGAGTTGGATATTGATCTTCTGGCTCAGCACGTAGTCCGCCGAGATCTTGACTGCCAGCACGCGGTTGCCGGACGAAGCCTGAGTGATGCCCTCTTCGATCTTACGGAGCAGCATCTTCACGTCCTTATAGGAGAAGTCCACCTGCAGCTTGAGATCGTTGCTCACTTTCTTCTCGCTGCCGTCCTTACGCTTGGAGATGAAACCAAGGTTCTTGATGGTGTAACCGCCGCCGATGACGTACTCGGAGGTATGTCCTTCGGTCAGTTGGACGGAGGTGACATTGAGCGTGAGGTTACGCTGCTTGCGGTACTCGGCTTTGATATTGAGCGAGTTCTTCATCGTCATGTTGAGTCCGATGAGCGGAGAGAACGCCTCGGTGAGGGAGACATTGCTGATGTCGTACGCGGAGCTGGGACGCGGCGAGTCGGTCGTAACGTCACGTACGAAGCCGACCTGTTTGTTGCTGCCGGATGCACCTACCCAGGTGGAGTAGCTGCCGAACGAACCGATAGCGTACTTACAGGTATACGCGTGGGTGAGGGTGACGGACTTGAAGTGGTCTTTCATCCACGGCAGTCGTCCCAGACCATCGAAGGTAACGGACCAGTTGGGCAGCATGCTGAGCAGCCCGAGGAACGGGTTGAGGCTGATTTTGCCCGCATCGCGTCCGGTATAGGCGGCGAGGAAAGCAGGCACGAGCACATCGGCGGAGTTGCGGCTGACACGTCCGTGCTTGGCCGGATCGTAGGGCTGTCCGGCGTAAGGCGTGCCGCTGATGAAACCGGCATCGGGCAGCGTGACGCCCGTGTACTGGTCTGCTACACGGTCGGAGAGCACATCGCGGTTGGCGAGGAACTTGTCATACGTGCTGTTGGCGAAGTTCTCCTCCTGTTTGCCGGTACGGGCGAAGATGGTTCCGATCGCTACCTGGGAGATATTGAACGAACCGGTCATGGTCTCCTGAGGCGTACCGTAACTGTTTATGATAGAGGTCGATTGTGCCATGTAGCGTTTGCCGTTGAGCTGTATCTTGAGTCCGGGCAGCGGTTCGAGCGTCAGTTTGACATCGAGATCGGTGGTGTGTGCACGGACGGCAGGCTGGACGACGGAGGTGTCGCCGGAGAGCCAGTTGTTCTTCATCGCGCGTTCCATCATGTCATTGGGAATGAAACCGAACGCAAAATCAAAGCCCGGCGCATAAGCACCGTTGGTCCGGCGTTGTCCCATGAAGCCCGCTTCCGGCATGAAGCCCGGCAGGGTCATGGAGTTGGTCTCGCGGTAGGTGATCTGGAGTTTGCGGATGAACGTACCGAGGTAAGCGAACATGTCGCCTGTTATTTGTGCGGCGGTACGCTGGTTCGGGTCACGCGTGGAGACGGTTATGGTCGCTGATGCACAATCGGCTTTCGGCGTGACGGACACTTTGGTGTTGCCGACCGGCTTGAAGGAAACGGGAATACTCTTACCCGTCGAGTCCGCTACGGTGACGGTCAGCAGTTCGCTGTTGAGGCGGTGCGTGATCTCGACCGCTTTGCCTTTCTCCAGCGCCACGGTCTGGGTGTAGTTCTTGGGCTTGAAGTTCTTTTTTCCTCCCCGACCCGAGTAGCGCTGGGTCATCTGCTTCCAGTACTTGGACTTGCCGTACCAGGTATCAAAATTGATAGCGCCGTCCACCTGCCATGTCTGGAGGGAGCTGACCGTATTACCCATATCCCTTCCGGAGGTGGTGGAGGCGGTGCGGGTCCAGTTGTAGTTGGCGTTATAGGAGCCGTTGAGCGTGAGTGCGTCGAGGTATGGGATACGGTTGAGCGGCACGTTCCAGCTGGCGGTGAAGATCTGCTGGTACGCGTAAGGTTTGCCCCAACGAGCAAGCGAGTGCTTGATCGTATCTTTCCATGCCTCGTACTTGTCGTGGTTGAACTCGGCATCAAAATAGCGGTCGGTAAGGATCTCCGGCGTATATTTGCCTTCGTCGATAATGGCGTTCATGGAGGACTGGAAGGAGAACTTCATATTCTTCGTCAGGTCGTATTTGAAATCCACGTTGCGGTCCCATGTGAAGTCCTTGCTGTAAGTGAGGTCCATGTTCGCAGCCGCTGATCCGGCGAGGTCGCGCATCTTCATATGGCTGAAGGTACGGTGCATGTTCGTATTGAAGCCCCACGACTGCGGCAGATAGTAGAAGTTCATCTCCTTGAGCGCCTTCACTTTCTGCACTTTCTCCACCTTGCTGAACGGTTCCCAGGGTTTGGGGTTGAAATTGTAGGCATAAACGAACGATCCCTTATGGTCGGTGGTGTAGCTGGTCTCCAGTTCGGGCGAGCGCTCGGACTGCTTGTTGTACGCCGCCGAGATGGAGAAGTTAGCCGGATCGATGAAGAGGTCTCGCTTCTTCGTATAGTGCTGGTTGAGCTTCATGCCGGTTACGGAGAAAGAGGTGGACTGCTGTACGGTGTTGGTCATCTGCTTGATGGAGTCACGTTCCTCCTTGGTGTCGTAGGTGCTGAGCGTCTCGGAGAGTTTGACATCGGTGTCGAGCGGGTCGTACTCGGGTGCGGTGACATCCTTGGAGTAGGAGACGTAGAGCGGCATCTGTATCTTCGCCGGTTCGGGGAAGAGACGTCCTGCTTCGAGGGCGGCGCTAACGGAGAACTGGTAGAAATTATCGAGGTTGCGGTCCATGACGTTCGATTCGATGGATCCGTAACCGGCGGTTTCCACGTGTCCGGCGACGTTGACCTGAGCGATGTCGCTAATGGCGAGCGATGCGTTTGCCATGGCTGCCACACCGCCTTTCTCGTTGAACTGGCTCAAACGCAGTTCGTTCACCCAGATCTCACCGCTCGCCTTGTGCTGGCCGTTGTTGCGCACACCGATCATGATGGTCTCGACCTCTTCGAGGGTCGGGTTACCAAGGACGGTAATACGGTTCTGCGGCTTGTCGTTCTCCTCATCGTAGGTGACGTAGGGGATGGTGTTGCCGACTCCTTCGTTGCCGGCACGTTTGGCCTTGTTACGGGCGGTCTTGGCTTTGGTGAAGACGGACAGCGGGAAATCGAACATGTTGGCTTCCGGCCATACGCGTTCGCGGTCGGCGTCGTTCTCATTATTGTACATACCCGCAGGTGTCAGTTTGAGCGGGATCTCGTACTCGTAGTAGTTATTGCGCAGGTCCGTTCCGAGGCGGATGAAGCAGGTCAGATCGTCGTCACGCAGGTTGGGATCCATAGCGGTCAGCTGCTCGGCATGGACGAACATCTGCAGGTTCTTGTACTGGCGCATGTCGTAGCCGGTATTCTTGTACATGGCTCGTGCGTCATTGGGCGCGAGGTTCATCACGCGGAGTACCATCGCCTGCTCGTTCTGGGCGATGAGCTGCGCCTGACCGGGGTCGGTCTGACGGCTTACGCCCGGAGGCAGGACGTAGTTGATCGGCGTACGGGTACTGTTCTCTTCGATATTGACCGTCTGAACATCCAACGAACCGGAAGCGGTCTCGGGTGTACCGACCGGAGCCAGATCGCGCGAGTACTGGCGCCACTCGCCGCGTACGAGATCGAGCGTGGCGAAGCGGAGGAAAGTCTCGTGCTTGAAGCCCGTGACGTACATACGCATGAAGCGGATGGATTTCCAGTTACGGATGGCGTTGACGGTCTTGGCGTTGCTGCCGCCACGGAGAGGTATCTTGAACTGGTACCAGGTGACATCCACCGTCTCGCCGTTACGCAGGGTGATCGGACGCACTTTCTTCTCCGTGATGAACTGGCGTCCCACCTCCATGGAGTCGGGGCAGATAGCTACGCGGTACTGGAAGTATTTCTCGTACTCGTTGAGCGTGTTGTCAAGGTTGATGTCCTCGGCATCCGGCGTGAGGGTCGAAGCCGTACCGTAGCTCTCCGTTTGTTGCTCGGTGGCAGGCGAGTTGCCCTGCGTACCGTTGAAATGCTTGTAGCGTTCGAGGATGGACACCTGCTGGTTGTCGTAGTCCGAACCACGGTAGTAATGGTAATTATCGCCGGCAGGGTCGTTGAGCGGCGAGAACGGATCCCGCAGCCAACGATTTCTGACATCCGGGTTGAGGAAGGAGCTCAGGGTGTCCACAAAGGTCTTGTAGGCTCCGAAGACTTTCTCCTGGTCATCATTCAGACCGTTGAGACCGACGTCCTGACGTGCACGTGATCCGGCTTCGTTGCTGAACGCCGAGACCGAACTGGTGGTACGCGGCACGAGACCCCAGAAAGTGGTCTCGACACGTCCGCCGTCCTCGTCGGAGATAGGCATACCGTGCTCGAAGGATTTCTTGCCGTCCCGCAGGATGTCTTCGCTCATGTCACCGAGGTTGATGTACAGTTCGCCGTTATAATCGTTCGGGTGCTCGGGGTTGGTGAGCGCCGGATCCATGAGCCAGAACTGGATGTATTCGATATTGGCTTTTTCGAAGTCCGTGTTCTCCAGACGCCGCATCATACCGCCCCAGTTCTCCTCGGGGTGCTTCATCTTACCGTCCGCGCCGATCTCATCGGCGGCGATATTGTACTGACCGCGCTCCTCGGGATAGTAGGCGAGGTTGAGGACGGGCAGTTTGGTGTCCACGTTGCTGGCTTCCTGGCGGTTGGGGTAGATCTCATCCTGATAGATGATACGCGTACGATGGTCGCTGAGGGCTGCCAGGTCATCGCGTATATGATCGGGGGTGTTGGTCTGCGGATAGCCGAAGATAGGATCGACGGTGTACCATGCCAGATGGGCACGGTGGCGGTTGTAACCGGCATCGTTGAGCATCTTGGCGTCCTCGTAGTTGAATTTCTTCTTCGAGTCGGGGTTGTAGGGCGTGGAAGCGAGGAACCAGTAACTGGGATAGTGGACGTCAATATTGGTTGTCGTTGCCTCAAAATCGTCTATGTACGCCGTTCCGGCAGAGCCCACATCGTTAGTGTGTCCGGGGATGAGGTGCGCGAACTCGGCGTTAATAGAGAAGGTCGAAGGCTCGGTGGCGGAGATCCAAGGGATCTTGTCGATGGCGTTGGTGAGCCACTGGAGTTCGGTCTTCCAACTTCCGTTGACGCCCCAGATGGTGTTCGCCAAGGGTTCGGAGCCCATATTGACCTTGGTGGTCAGCGGTCGTTCGCGGAGGTGCATGATCGTACCGCCGATAACGAGATCCTTGGTGAACTCATATTCGAGGTGCGCTCCGAAGAGCGATTTGCGCTGCATGGAGAAGGTCGATTGGTTCTCAAGCTTGACATCGACGTTGGTACCGGACTCCAGGATGGAGGAGTTGAGGATGGTGACCGTTCCCATCGTATAATCGACCGTATAATCGACGTTCTCGATGAGTTTGGCACCACCGGCGGTGACGGTAACCGAACCGCGCGGCACGTTCATCGCGTTGAGTTTGATCTCGCTGCTGTTGGTGCCCTTGTACTTACCGGTAAGGCGGAACTTATTCTTCTCCGTCATCTCCTGTGCCATGACGAGGGTGGAGTCGTAGAGCTCCTGGAAGCAGTACTTGCTGACGAGGGCAGGATCGTTGCCGAGCACGTTCGACAGGTGCGAACCGAAAGGCTCAAGAACCGGGAAGATGATCTTGCCGGTGGAGGACTGGATGGTCAGGCCTTCGATAAAATCGAAACGTCCGTCGGGGCTGGCGTTGTTCTTCTGGTCGAGCCGGTCGAGGTTCATCACGCGGAGCAGCTGCTTGCCGTTGATCGGTCCTTCGGTGAGGTACTGCATGTCCGTACCGACGGAGTCGTTCCGGTAGGTGACGTAGAGCTCGAACTTGTCCGAATTGACGCTGGTGGCACCGAGGGAGTAGATGTTCTTCATCATGAGGTCCCATGTACCCCGTCCTTTTTGTCCGGGTGCGTTGGCGCTCGCTTTCAGCATTTTGAGAGCGAGCGTGGAAGGTGCACTCAGATCGGAGGCGGTACTGTCGCGGACACCGTCCGTGGAGAACTCACCGACCTGATAGACCTGGCCGTTGTACGTATATTCGAAGGCTACGGCGAGCACTTCGTCCTGATTGAGGGCAGCCTTGAGGGAGAGGAAACCGAGGGCGCTATTGAGCGTATATTCGCCGCTGGTGAGCAGGCGTGCCGATTCTATTTTCTCGAAGTCAAAACCGCCCTCCATGCCGTTGAGCCCGGTGAGTACGGCACTGGTCTGGTCTATCTGGCGGAAAGGCGTGCCTTGGATCTCCGTATAGAGAGAGTTGGTCTTGTTGTCCGGCGCTTGTTTGGTATCCACTCCCCAGTTACGCTGGGTGTGCGCACTCGTTTCGCCGAGGTCGGTGAAAGCGACGATATTACGCGCCTGGTCGTAGTTGCCGCGCTTGTTGGTGATCCATACCTCGATCTTGTTGATCTGGACGCCGGAGGCGATATAGGGCACGGACGCCATCGATTGCTCGAAGCGGTCACGGAAGAAATGCGAGAGGAAGAAATGGCGGTTCTCATCGTAGGCGTCTCCGGCGATGTCGAAGCGTGTGGTCTGCGCACCGCCCTTACTGCTGACAGACTGCGCCTCGCTATTCTGCTGCGAGACGAGGGCCTGGATCTTGAGTTTGCCGAACTTGAGGTTGGTCTTGATACCAAAGAGCGCCTGACTACCCCGGATGAGGGATGAGGGCAGGTCCATGGTGACGTTACCTGCCTCGATGGACTGGATGATGTCATCCTCTTCGCCTTTGTAGTTGATCTTGATGTTCTGCTGGTCGAAGGAGAAGGACGCCTCCGTATTGTAGGACATGTTGAAGTTGAGTTTCTGTCCTACTTTACCCTGGATGGACGCCTGTATCTTCTCATCGAAATCGAAGATATTGTTATTGCGGGCACGGGGCGTGAGGGAGGGATTGGCGATGTACTGGTGCTTGAAACCGAACAGCAGTTCGGCGCTACCTTGCATCTTGAGTTGGACACCTCCGGGACCGAAGACCTTGTCGGCAGGACCGATGTTGAACTTCATGTCGGTGATGTCGAACTTGCGCTCGTTGTTGTGCTCCACCTCGCTGATTTTCTGCTGCCAGTACCGGTGCATGATCTGCTGCTCGGCGTAGCGGTTGTACTCGTCCTGCGTGAGCATGTAGGGCGTGGTGATGTCCGT
>JAEEGL010908444.1_pt1 | contig 11867 bp, 5 predicted proteins | sample 9134231 | NCBI WGS metagenome assembly JAEEGL01 (sample SAMN16246548, study PRJNA631951) | gut metagenome | biome: gut microbiome; feature: rumen; material: fiber-attached | host: Bos | place: Iran: Karaj | collected 2018-10 | reverse complement strand
TGAAGGTGAGTACACTATTGAGAAGTTTGCCAAGATGTGGGGTGCCATTGCCAATGAGTTCAAGGATTACACCAACATCTGGGGCTACGATCTGCAGAACGAGCCGAAGGTGACCGCACAAGTGCTCGTAGAGGCCTATCAGGCTGCCATCAACGAAATACGCAAGGTGGACCAGCATGCACAGATCATCGTCGAGGGCACCAACTGGGCCTCGGCCTACGAGTGGATCTACGGCGACCGTTCAGACAAGAAGTATCCCGAGTATTCTACCGAGGTGGCGTGGGCGTACAAGCAGAACAGCCCCTGGCTGCTGAACAACCTCGTCGACCCACAGGACAAGATCGTCTTCCAGGCGCACGGATACTTCGACCAGGACAATTCGGGAACCTACCAAAAGGGCTATTCAGACGTTGACTGGCGCAAGCGCTTCAAGCCGTTCCTGGAGTGGTGCAAGACCAACAACAAGCGCGCCCTCTTCGGAGAGTTCGGCGTCCCCTACAATGGGCACAGCACTGGCGACGAGCGTTACATGACGGTGTTGGACGAAGCCCTGCAGTTCTTCCGCGAGTATCAGATTAATGCCACCTACTGGTGTGCTGGTGCCATGTACGAGGCCAACTCACTGAGCTGCCAGCCTGACAAGAGTGCCCTCTACGGCAACTATGCCAAGGAGAAGTCGACCATGAAGGTGCTGGAGAAGTACTTCACCAACTGGGCTACCGGCAGTGAGACAACGGGCATCAGCACCGTCAGCGATGGTCAGCAGGCAGCAGCCGACGCGCCGTGCTATAACCTCAGTGGTCAGCGCGTAGGTGCCAACTACCGTGGCATGGTCATCCAGAACGGTCGAAAAATCTATCGAAAATAAAGGTTTGTTCAAGGAGGTGAGGAGTTGAGGAGTTGTGGAGTCTCCACAACTCCTCAACTCCACAACTCCTTTTTTTTGTTTCCTTTCTTGTTTTTTTTTATTACCTTTGTCCCCATGAAACGAATCCTATTCATCAGTCTGCTGTTCGGTAAGTTGGACTTGGCGGCGCAGTCAGACGTCGTCCGACAGCGCGTAAGGCAGGAATACCGGTCGGCTGCCTGTTCTCTACAGGCGGCAGCATGGTGGCGCAGCATGCGCAGTGACGGCACTTGGGCCGATATTGACTACGAAGACCACTCGCGGTCGCTGTGGCAGTTGGAGCAACACCTCGACCGTTTGGTGGACATGTCGCTTGACTATGCGTCGGCAGCCGCTCGCGATACTCAGGAGCTGCGCAGCATCATACGTGGCATCCGTCACTGGTTCGTCATGGGTTATCAGAATGACAACTGGTGGTACACGAAGATAGGCGTACCCCGCAGGATGCTGGCGCTGGCATACATCCTGGACGACGACCTGCCCGCCACCCTGCGTGACACCCTCAGCGCCGCCCTGGATGCCATCGACAGCAACGACCACCCTGCCCGTCCCGGCGGCGACCGCATACAGGTGCTGAGCAACCACGCCAAGGTGCTGCTGTGGCGGCGCGACAGCCTGGGTGCCGCCACGCTGTTCAGGAAGATAGAGGCGGAGGCCGCCGTGGCGCCGATGGAGGAGGTGATGCTTGACGCCGCGGGCGGCATGGCGGTGCGCAACGCCTTCCGCCCCTCAGGACGTGGCCTGCAGGCCGACATGACGTTCCACCACCGGGGCGACCGCGTGAACAGCACGCTGACCTACGGTCTGGCCCTGCCACAGTGGGTGGCCTACTGGGCACAGCTGCTAGCCGACACGCCGTGGCGCTTCAGCGACACACACCTGCACACCGCCATCGACTACTACCTGGACGGCGTCTGCCGCCATCTGGTGCGCGGCCGCTATGTGGAGCCCGCTGCCTATAACAGGGAGCTGGCACGGCCAAAGGCAGGGGTGATGGACAGCAGTCTGGCCCACAGTCTGCTGGACGTCAGCGGCGGCTACAGGGCTGGCGAGCTGCGGCTGATGGCGGCGGTGCAGGAGGGCAGGGCGCGCCTGGACACCGCCTACGCACACCACTTCTGGCAGTCGGACTATTTCGTCTTCGCCCGCCCGCACTATCAGTCGGCCGTGCGCATGCACTCCGTGCGCAACGCCAACCAGGAGGCCCCCCACAACGGCGAGGGGCTGCGCAACCACTTCAGGGGTGACGGCGCCTGCCACCTGTCAGTGACGGGGACGGAGTACAGGGGTCTGCAGCCCGTGTTCGACTTCAGCATGATACCCGGCGTGACGGCCCCCCACCTGCCCAGCGAGCCACTGGAGGCACGGGGCAGCGTGCAGCTGCTGACCTCAGCGACGCTGTTTGCCGGCGCCGTCAGCGACACGCGCAATGGTGCCGCCGCCATCGACTTCAGGAGCGGGCGCAGCGACCTGCGGGCCCGCAAGGCATGGTTCTTCATGGACGAGGGCTACGTGTGCCTGGGCAGCGACATCAGCTGCACGGCGGCGGACACGATAATGACCACCATTGAGCAGTGCCGCCAGCTGACGCCGCTGCACAGGCGCGGCCGATGGTTCCTGCACGGTGGCAACGCCTATCATGTGGTGGACGGCAAGCCACTGGCCACCGCAGGGCGCCGGCACGGCCGCTGGGCCAACTGCGTGAGCGGCGTGGCATACGCCGCCGACACGCTGACGGCCGACGTCGTCACACTGGCCATCAGCCACGGCGTGAGGCCCATGGGCGCACACTATGCCTACGCCGTGGCGCCCGGGGCCGAGCGGCCCGTCAGGCCGTGGTACAGGATACTGCAGAACGGACGGGGCATACAGGCCGTGGAGAGCAGGCAGGGCGACGTGGTCTATGCCGTGTTCTACGAGGCGGGAGCCATCAGCACCAGCGCAGGACTGATAAGGGTGGACCGCCCCTGCATGGTGATGGTGCGGCAGGGCGCATGCTACGTCAGCGATCCCACACGCCAGGCCTCCACGCTGACGTTGACCGTGGGCACCACGGCGCAAAAGGTGGCGCTGCCCCAGGGAGCGGATGCCGGCAGGACGGTAAAATTGGGAAAAAGATAATATTATTGCATCATAATCTCATATTTTGTCATAGAGATTGTTTTTTTTGCCGTAGTTTTGCGGTCGGAAAAAAGAAGAACCAAAAAGGCAACGATGAGGAGACAACGACGATATGGCTTAACGGCGGTGGCAGCACTGCTGGCCGTGAGCGCCATGCAGGCACAGCCCCGCCTGACGCTGGCATGGGTGGACGCGCAGCTGAGCTACTGCAGCAGCCAGATAGCGCGCACGCTGGCAGCGCTGCCCAACGACAGCGTGCTGCCGCGAAGCATCAACGCGGGTGACAGCTGCTGGCACACCACCAACGTCTATGACTGGACGAGCGGCTTCTGGCCCGGCATACTGTGGTATAACTATGAGCACACCCGACGGCTCAGCGACGAGCTGCAGGCCATCAGCTATACCGAGCGACAGCGGCCGCTGGTCAGCAGCCACCATCAGCCCGACCACGACATAGGCTTCCAGCTGGTGTGCAGCTACGGACATGCCTATAGGCACACGGACAGGGCAGACTATGTGCAGGTGCTGCTGGACGGTGCCCACAAGCTGGCCGCACTCTACAACCCCAGGGTGGGCACCATCCTGTCGTGGCCCCATGCCGTCAAAGACCAGGGGTGGCCGCACAACACCATCATGGACAACATGATGAACCTGCAGCTGCTGTTCTTCGCTGCCAGCCATGGCGGCCCCACCGCATATCGCGACATGGCCGTCAGCCACGCGCGGCAGACCATGCACCACCAGTTCCGCCCTGACTACACCAGCTACCACGTGGCGCTCTACGACAGCATCACAGGGGCGTTCATCAGAGGGTGCACCAACCAGGGACTCAACGACGACAGCTTCTGGGCGCGCGGACAGGCATGGGGCATCTATGGGTTTACGGTCGTCTACCGCGAGACGGGCGACAAGACCTTCCTGCGCTTCGTGGAGAAGATCACCGACGTCTACCTGCAACGGCTACCCACCGACATGATACCCTACTGGGACTTTGACGACCCGAGCATACCCGACGCCACACGCGACGCCTCGGCGGCCGCCATCGTGGCAGCGGCACTCATAGAGCTGTCACAGCTGGAGGACAGTCCCACAAAGGGCGACGCCTATCTCCAGGCGGCAGAGGCGATGCTGAGGTCGCTGTCGTCAGAACACTACCAGAGCCGACAGCACAACAGCGCCTTCCTGCTGCACAACACCGGCAACCTGCCTGCAGGCTATGAGATAGACGCCTCCATCAACTATGCCGACTATTACTATATAGAGGCATTGACAAGGTATAGGCAGCTTGTCCTCAAGCCACAAAAAGAGAAGTAGTTTTTTTTTTCATATAGTTAGTTTTAGTTAGTTAGTTGTGTTTGGTGGGGGGCATCAGTGAGTGATGCCCACTCACAAAACCGAGAGAAAACAGTCAGATGGCATGAAGCGTTTCATCATCATCAATAGCATACTGCTGCTGGCCGCCCTGCAGACGGTGGCCGGCAGTGACAGTCCCGTGGACCTCGTCAATATGTTCATGGGCGTCAGGGGAGGCAGCAACTGTGTCATAGGTCCCCAGCTGCCACACGGCTCAGTGAACCCCGCCCCGCAGACCCCACAGGGAGGACAGAACGGCTACGACGAGCACGACGTCATACGTGGCTTCGGACAGCTGCACGTCTCAGGCATCGGGTGGTCACGCTACGGGCAGCTGCTGCTGTCGCCACAGGTGGGGTTCACGGCCCGTGAGGACGGCCACGACTCGCCGAAGGCCGACGAGGTGGCCACACCCTGTTACTACAAGGTCAGGCTCACCCGCTATGACATCACCGCCGAGCTGACGCCCGCACACCATGCCGTGGCCTACCGGTTCACCTTCCCTGACAAGAAGGACAAGAACCTGCTGGTGGACATCCGCCACAGCATACCACAGCACATCGTACCCATCGTAGGGGGGCGCTTCCTGGGAGGACACCTCGAATATGATGCGGGGCAGCAGCTGCTGAAGGGATGGGGAACCTATGCGGGAGGGTTCGGCAACGAGGCACCCTACAAGGTGTTCTTCGCCCTGCGCACCGACGATGCCGGCATGAGGGTGACCATCAGCGACAGGGGGGGCAGCGAGCTGTTTGCCCGCCTGCGGCTGAGCCAGCGGCTGGTCAACGTGGGCATCGGCGTGTCGCTGCGCAGCGTCAATGATGCCGAGCGTTACCTCTGGCTGGAGCTGGGACACCAGACGCTAGACGAGCTCAGGCAGGAGGCCCGCAGCCAGTGGGACGCCATGCTGGGCACCATACAGGTGGAGGGCGGCACCCACACGGACCGCAGCCTGTTCTACACGGCACTGTACCACGCCCTGGTCATGCCCCGCGACCGCTCAGGCGACAACCCCCGCTGGCAGTCGGCAGAACCACACATCGACGACCACTACTGCGTATGGGACACCTGGCGCACCTGCTATCCGCTGCTGACACTCATCAACGAGAGCTTCGTGGCGAAGACCGTGCGCTCGTTCATAGACCGGATGGAGCATGACGGCAAGTGCACACCCACGTTCACGGCCTCGATGGAGTGGGACAGCAAGCAGGGCGGCGACGACGTGGACAACATCATTGCCGATGCCATCCTGAAGAACGTGAAGGGCTTCGACCGGCAGAAAGCCTATGAGGTGATGTGCCAACACGCGCTGTACGACCGTGACAGCGCCTACAGAGAGCAGGGATGGGTGCCCGGCGAACACCGCATGATGTCGTGCTCGTATACCATGGAGTATGCCTACAACGACGACTGCTGCGCACGCATCGCACGACTGATGGGCGACGAGGCCACGGCACGCCGCATGGAGCAGCGTGCCACACAATGGACGCAGATGTTTAACCCCGAGCTGGAGAGCCACGGCTTTCGAGGGTTCATAGCACCGCGACGCGCTGACGGCAGCTGGGTGGACATTGACCCAGAGCACGTCTACGGCTCGTGGGTGGACTACTTCTACGAGGGCAACTCGTGGTGCTACACGCTGTTCGCACCCGCACAGACAGAACGGCTCATCAGCCTCTGCGGCGGCAGGCAGACGATGGTGCGCCGCCTGCAGTACGGCTTTGACCACCAGCTGATAGACCTCAGCAACGAGCCAGGGTTCCTGGCACCATTCCTGTTTACCCACTGCGGCCGACCCGACCTCACCGCCGACTATGTGGCACGGTTGCGACAGACGGCGTTCAGCCTGCAGGAAGGCTATCCTGACAATGAGGACAGCGGAGCCATGGGCTCATGGTATGTACTGACGTCCATCGGACTGTTCCCCAATGCCGGACAGGACTACTACTACCTGTTGCCACCGGCTTTCGACAGGGTGACGCTCACCATGGAGAACGGCAAGCAGATACGGGTCACTGCCGTAAAGGCATCGCCCACAGCACGATACATCAGTAAGGTGGTGCTCAACGGCAAGGTGCTCAACCGTGCATGGCTGCGCCATGAGGAGATAGCTCAAGGTGCTGACATCGTCTGTCATCTCAGCGACCAGCCCGTAGCTGTACCATGGAGCCTTACCGCCGAGGGTGGGCTGCCCTTCGGTGTGAACCTGGCCGGCGCGGAGTTCTTCCACCAGAAGATGGAGGGCGTGGGGCGCCTGAACAAGGACTATCATTATCCCACCACCCGCGAGCTGGACTACTGGGCATCGAAGGGCATGATGCTCATCCGCCTGCCGTTCAAGTGGGAGCGCCTGCAGCGTGAGGTGAACGGACCGCTCAGCACCGATGAGCTGGAGTATATCCGATACCTGCTACGCGAGGCTGACCGCCGCGGCATGCAGCTGCTGCTCGACATGCATAACTACGGGCGACGCAACTACAAGGGCAAGAACCGCATCATTGGCGATACACTCCTGCCGGCCCACTTCGGACAAGCCTGGGCAGCCATTGCCTGTGCCCTGAAGGATGAGCCAGGCCTCTACGGCTATGGGCTATGCAACGAGCCGCATGACATGCTCGACAGTTGTCCATGGGTGGAGATAGCACAAGTTGCCATCGACTCCATACGCAGCACCGACCGACAGACGGCCATCGTCGTGGCAGGAAACACATGGAGCTCGGCTGAGCGCTGGCCATATATCAACCAGGGACTGGAGAACCTGCGCGACCCGTCAGACAATATCATCTACGAGGCGCACTGCTATTTCGACAGCGACGCCTCGGGCATCTATCGCAAGGGCTACGACGAGGAGAAGGCTTATCCTACAGTGGGCGTCGACCGCGTGCGACCCTTCGTGGAATGGCTGAAACGCCACCACAAGCGGGGACTGATAGGCGAATATGGCGTGCCTGCCGACGACCCCCGCTGGCTGGAGTGTCTCGACCTCTTCCTCGGCTATCTGGCAGAGAACGGCGTGCAGGGCACCTACTGGGCTGCCGGCGCACGATGGAATAAATACATACTGGGCGTACACCCTGAAAACGACTACACCGAAGACCGCCCACAGGTAAGTGTCATGACAAAATACAAGACAACACGATGAAGACAAGGACCATTCTTACGCTGGCGTTACTGCTCGGCTGCCTGCACCTGTCAGCACAGCCCGACTATGACCTGGTCATCGTCGGGGGAAACCCGGGCGGCATCATGGCTGCCATCGAGGCGGCACGCATGGGCAAGACGTCGGTCATCCTGGAGCGGACGGCGCACATCGGCGGACTGCCCGCCAATGGTCTGGGAGCCACCGACATTGCCACGCGGGGAGCCACCACGGGACTGTTCAGTGAGTTTACGCAGCGGGTCAGACATTATTATAGCGACACATACGGTGAAGAGTCACAACAGGTAAAAGATTGTAGCGACGGCTTCCATTTTGAGCCGTCGGTAGCCGAAAAGGTTTTTCAGGAGATGATGGCTGCCGAGGGGGCACGCATCAAAGTGCTCACCCTGCGGCAGTTTAACTTCACGAAGAAGGACATTGAGATGGAGGGCAGTCACATCAGACGCATCCGTGTCGTCAACCGACAGACAGGGCGCAAGGAGTACTATGCAGGGAGGGTCTTCATTGATGCCACCTACGAGGGTGACCTCGGGGCCGCTGCCGGGGTGCCGTTCCGCATAGGGCGTGAGGCTGCTGCAGAGTTCAACGAGCCGGGGGCTGGCAAGGTGTACGAATATTGGAAGAGCATGCCTGCCGAGGGCACTACCGGTGAGGCGGACGAGGCTATCCAGGCCTATAACTACCGGCTCACGCTGACCGATGACCCCCAGCAGATGGTGCCTATTGAGAAACCGAAGGACTATCGTCGCGAGGACTATGTCTCGCTCATTGAGGATGTATGGACGGGCCGCACTACGTGGAAAGAGGTTCGCGACCTGCAGGCCGAGGTCTATGAGAAGAACCGACAGCACCTGAAGAACGGCGGCGAGCGCAGTATCACGCCGTGGGACATGTGGGGCATCGACCGGCTGGTCAGCAACAACAAGATACCCAATAACAAGGTGGATGCCAACAACCAGCATGCCGCCTTCATCTCCACCGACCTGCCCGAGGAGAACTGGCAGTGGCCCACTGCTTCGTGGAAGTGGCGTGACCAGTTTGCCCAACGGCTGCGCGACTATACAATGGGGCTCTTCTGGTTTGCACAGCATGACGAAGCACTGCCCAGGCAGTTTCGAGAAGCTGTCAGCAAGTGGGGACTTGCCAAAACGGAATATGAGGACAATGGCTACTTCCCCCGTCAGGTGTATGTCCGGGAAGGGCGACGCTTCGAGGGCATGTACTTCTTTACTGCCAAGGATGCCCTGCCCGTTGCCGAAGGGCAGCGGCCGCCTATCCATGTGACGAGCATCACCGCCAGCCATTATGCCCTCGACTCGCATGCCGCACATAAGCGCGAGGAGGGCCGTGCCCATTTGGACGGTTTCATCAGCTATCCTACGGCAGTCTATACCGTTCCTTACGGCGTCATCGTACCCAAGGAGGTCGACAACCTGCTGCTGCCCGTCCCGGTCAGCGGCTCGCATATCGGCTTCTCCACATTGCGCATGGAACCCTGCTGGATGGCACTCGGCCAGGCGGCCGGGGCCGCAGCCTCAATGGCTGTCAAGGAGCAGTGCACCGTACAGCAGGTGGATGTCAAAGCACTACAGGAACACTTGATAAACGAGGGGGCAACCTTGTTCTACTATACGGACATGACCCCTGCCGACCCTGACTTCAAGAAATCGCAGCAGATGGGCCTTCAGTCTTCCATCGTCGGATGGGAAGCCAAGGAGGTGATGAGCAGGCAAGACAAGCTTGACTGGGCACAGATAGGGCGCTACCGTGCTGACAACGAAAGGCTGAAAGCCATTGAAGACCCTGAGCGGGTGGTGTTCCTCGGGAACAGCATTACCGACTTCTGGCCTCGCCGCCATGCGGAGTTCTGGCAGCAGCATCCGCATTTCGTGGGACGGGGTATTTCAGGACAGACATCCTATCAGTTTGTGGTACGTTTCCGCGAGGATGTCATCAACCTGAAGCCCAGGACCTGCGTCATCAATGTCGGCACCAACGACATCGCTGAGAATACCGGCACATACAACGAGGATGTCACCATGGGCAATATCATCACCATGGTTGAACAGGCACAGATGCATGGCATTCGTGTCATCCTCTCCTCTGTGTTGCCTGCCAAGCGTTTCAGCTGGCGACCTGCCATCCAACCAGAGGATAGAATTGCCAGCCTCAATGCCCGCATCAGGAAATACGCTGAGGAACACCATATTCCATACGCCGACTATTATTCGGCACTGGTCTCCGAGACTGACCTGTCGCTGAGAGAAGGGCATAGCAACGATGGCGTTCACCCCAACGCCAAGGGGTATGCCGTGATGGAAACAGTGATTCTTCCTTTGTTAGAGGAGTAGGGGAGTTCCAGATGTTGTTTGTGCATCAATCAGACGCACATCAAGCCGAAGCTCTAGCCTGTTGAGGTAATGAAAGCGTGCGTAGTCACTTGTAAACCTCGGCATATCTTCTGGCCACGGAGCAAGGATAAGAAGCGAACCGTAAGCACAGGCCTCGAAGCGGCTACGTTCGGGCTTCCAGTAGCGGCTAATGGGATTGGCCTGCACATGAATCAGTCGAAGATGCTGTTCCAAGGCCAGATTCTTGATACGCTTCTCGCATTCTGAAGTACCTGGAGTGACCAGCACGTCTCCGCTTTGGGCTGCCATGATGAGGCGTTGGCTCTCTGTATGCCAGTAATCTGTGTTTTCCGTGGGTATGCCATCGGTGTAGCGGTGGAACATCACTTGGTGTTTCTCTGGCTGACGGAGAAGAAGCGTCGTGTCTGACAACTGTCGCTCATCATAATGCGTAATTACCGTGCAAAGGTAATACTTTCCATCTAAACCTTTATCGTCGGCGTATTAATTTTTTCGTGATATAAGTAGAAACCAGAACGTTCGTGTCAATTACTGCATAAATCATATTGCTGATGTCAATCACTATGAGTGCATAGCTACTCCATGATATAGTATAATAAAGAAAACGAAAAAGATTGTGCACTAAGTGCACCTTTGAACCCTTATAAGTTGACTTGCAAGTCGTTGGCAGGTGCTCCAACCGTTCTCAACGGTGCACCAAGAAGCACCTGAGCCCCCTCGGGGACAGTAAGGGAGGGCTTATTCCGATAAGTCGTTGAGTTATTCCAATAAGTCGTTGAGTTATTCCGACAAGTCGTTGAGTTATTCCAATAAGTCGTTGAGTTATTCCGATAAGTCGTTGAGTTATTCCGATAAGTCGTTGAGTTATTCCAATAAGTCGATACTTTATATCGTCACCCAATAATCTGGTGCACGAACCAGAGAGGATGGTGCACATAGGTGCATGAAATAAGAGAGTTGGTGCACCAGACAAAGAATTGCAAGTCAGTTGATTAAGGCCAATAGGTGCACTTGGTGCACCATTTCTTTTGTATCCTATCGTTCCACCAGCTTTGTGGTAAGCTCGCCCGTGAAGGAGACGAGCGCCTCAATCATGTAGCAGCTCTCGCCGTCGGGTATGCAGACGGTGGCGTCGAAATGGAAGCCCTTGGCATCGACCTCGTTGAAGGTGATGTTGCCAAGGATAGACTGCTGGAGATACTCGTCGGGCACCTCGGCAGCGAAGGCCTGCTTCTTGAAGTCGCGGCTGTAGAGGCGTTGGTTGCCCTTGAACACGCTGACGTGGATGATGTTGTCGTAGTACACCTTCTCCACCGCCACGCCGTCGGGGGTGTAGGTGGTGCGCAGCACACGGTAGCGCGTGGGGTTGACGGTGATGTACCAGTGATAGCGCTGCCCGCCATACATCACCACTGAGTCGAGGTTGATGACCTGTGTGGTGCTGATGATCTGCGGCGCCTGCTCAATGAACTCCGGCTGTTCCTCGTCCGTCTCGTCGCGTTTCTCCAGCTTCACCTCATCGCCTGCAGGGTTGCGGAAGTGGAAGTTGTGCTCCGTCTGCATGGAGATGCAGTAGGTGTTGGGCCCCAGCTCAATGGAGTCGCCCACTATGCGGAAATAGGCCGGCAGGCTGGTGGCGTCGGCGAAGTACACGGTGTCGCCCTCAGCCTTGAAGAACACCTCGCTGGTCTGCGGGTCTATCCACACGCCTTGCAGCATCGCCTTGGCCTCGCGGTTCTCCTGCGGTTCGTCCTTCGGTGACGTGGCGTCCTTCTGCTCTTTCTGTCCACAGGAAGAAAGTAATAAAAGAAGAAGCACGAGCCTCCCCAAAGGAATAAGCCTCCCCAAGCCCCTCCGAAGGAGGGGATGTCTGGTTACATGATGTGTCAGTATGCTTTCCATTGAATTAACTATCTAAACATCCCCTCCTTGGGAGGGGCTTGGGGAGGCCCTT
>JAEEGL010833044.1_pt1 | contig 11867 bp, 7 predicted proteins | sample 9134231 | NCBI WGS metagenome assembly JAEEGL01 (sample SAMN16246548, study PRJNA631951) | gut metagenome | biome: gut microbiome; feature: rumen; material: fiber-attached | host: Bos | place: Iran: Karaj | collected 2018-10 | reverse complement strand
GTCCTCATCGAGAATGGCGTGAATGTGGCCGACTTCAGCGACGACTATATTGCCGCCGCTGCAGGAATGGTGAAGAATCGCATCAACTTTGTGCGCGACCTGTGGAACAACGCCCGTTTCTTCTTTGTGGCACCCACCACCTATGCCGAGAAGGATGTGAAGAAACGCTGGAAAGAAGATACCCCACAACTCATGCGTGAACTCATTGAGGTGCTGAAAGGTCAGGACTTCAACGATGCCGTCGCCACCGAAGAGGCTGTGATGGAGTGGATCAAGAGCAACGAGTATCACATGGGCAATGTGATGAATGCCTTCCGCCTCACCGTGGTGGGCGAGTGCAAAGGCCCGCACATGTTCGACATCACCAAACTGCTGGGCAAGGACGAGACGCTGGCTCGCATCGAGCGCGGCATCAACAATATCGTCCGTCCCGCAACCGAAGCATAACACAACGATGACCCGACGCCTGATAATAGCCTTGTTTGCCCTGACAATGGCACTTGCCTCAAGTGCCCAGGAAGTGGAGTGGAGCGTGGACGCCAATGTGGTGTTCAACAACCGCGAGGGTGGTCTTGACGAGTCGCCAAACCAGACCTTCATTTTCACGCGCATCACCCCGCAGATAGGTGTGTCGTTCGACAGCGCACGCCACCGCCTGATGGGTGGTGTGACATGGTTCCAGCCCATGAACGATAACCTGGGAGGCTACAAGGTGCAGCCAGCTCTCTACTACCAGTACAGGAATGACAGGCGGGGCTTGTCGTTCAAGTTTGGCGTGATTCCTAACGAACTGAACAACACCGTGCCAACCTACCTGCGCAGCGACTCGCTCAACTATGTGCAACCCAACATCAAGGGTGCGGCACTGAGAATCGACAGGCAGCACTTCTGGTTCAATTCGTGGTTCGATTGGCGACAGATGCAGACTAACAACCGCCGCGAAGCCTTTGATGTGACTGGCGACGTGGGGTGGTGCACACTGAAAAACGACAACGTGTTCAAAGCATCAGGAGTGGTGAGCTACAACCATCTGGCAACCCGCAAAATCAAAAGCCCTGACGAAGGCGTGGTTGACAACTTCATCTTCAGTCCGCAACTCACCTATGAGCACTTGTGGGCAAATGGCCGCTTGGGCGTGAGTGCCGGTGTGCTCATGACTGCCGACCGCGACCGGGTTGCCGACAACAAGTGGCACGCTCAGGCAGGTTTCATAGGCAAGTTGTCGGGCAACTGGAAGTGGCTCTCGTTGACCGAGAACATCTATGCCGGCAAGCGGCAGATGCCCCTATATGAAAAATATGGCAGTCTGGTGTATCGTGGCGATGCGCTCTATCACAACAAGTTCTACAGCCGCACCGACCTGGTGGCAACCGTGTTCCAGCGCGACTTTGTGAATCTTGAGGCACGCCTCACCCTCCATGCCACCAGCGAGGGAACTGCATTTTGGCAACAGGTGGCGGTGCGCTTCTACCTCGACCGGCTTGTGTGGAAACGCCACCGGCACAAGGATAGCGGCGTGGCAACAGGCCTGCTGCAGTCACAATTCTAAAAGCAACAAAACCGATAATGAATATATTTTATAATACTGGAATAGCCTTTATGAACTTGGGCGTGAAACTGGCGTCGTTGCGCCATAAGAAAGCGCGTCTCATGGTTCAAGGTCAGTCCAACACCTTCCAATACCTGAAAGAACACCTCGATGGCAAGAGCCAATACATCTGGATGCATGTCTCGTCGCTGGGCGAGTTTGAGCAGGGCCGTCCGCTCATCGAGAAAATCAAGGCCGAGCATCCCGATCAGCGCATTTTGCTCACCTTTTTCTCGCCCTCGGGCTATGAGGTGCGCAAGAACTACGACAAAGCAGATGCCGTGTGCTACCTGCCCATCGACATGCCGAGCAACGCACGCCGTTTTCTTGACCTGGTGAATCCCTCAATGGCCATCTTTGTGAAATATGAGTTCTGGGGCAATTTCCTGGGCGAACTGAAACGCCGCAATGTGCCCACCTACATCATATCGGCAATTTTCCGTCCCGGCCAGTCGTTCTTCAAACCGTGGGGCGGCATGTTCCGCAAGATGCTGAACTGCTTCACCCACCTTTATGTGCAGAACGAGGAGTCGCGTCAGCTGCTCGAAGGTATTGGCATGCGCAATGTGACTGTGGCAGGCGACACGCGCTTCGACCGTGTGGCACATGTGCGCGAGCAGGCCAAGGATTTTCCCGTTATCGAAAAGATGACGCACGAGTGCCCCTTCACGCTGGTGATGGGCAGTTCGTGGCCCCCTGACGAAGATATCGTCATCCCTTACTTCAATGCTCATCCGGGCATGAAACTCATCATTGCACCCCATGAGTTCGATAAGGAGCGCCTCGACACCTTGCTAGGCAAGGTGAAACGCAAGGCTGCACTCTACTCCGAGACGGCACCTGAGCAGGCAGGCGACCTTGATTGCCTGGTGATTGACTGCTTTGGCATCTTGTCGTCGGTCTACCGCTACGGGCAGATGGCCTATGTGGGTGGTGGCTTCGGGTCGGGCATTCACAATGTGAACGAGGCTGCCGTGTATGGCATACCTGTGGCATTCGGTCCCAAGTATGGCAAATTTGTCGAGGCCTGTGAACTCATCGCTGCCGGCGGCGGTTTCAGCGTGAGCGATGCAGCCGGTTTTGCCAAGGTGATGGATGCCATGCTCACCGATGAGGAGCAACTGCAACACAGCAGTCGCATTGCAGGTGACTACATCCAGTCGCACTTGGGTGCCACCGATTTGATCTATAAAGACCTTTTTGCATAATTAAGTGACAAAGCACTGCTTTATTGTGCTTGATTCCACTTTTTTTGCCTTTCAGTGAAAATTGTAGGGCAAAAATTATCTTATTATAAAAAAATACATTATCTTTGCTAAAATCCTTACAAAATCTATTGTTCTTAAAGACAGATATATATGGGAACGGAATTAAGTTCACTCATCAAACTTGACCAGGTATCAAAGCATTACTATAAGCCTGCCACCGAGATCGAACTGGCTTCGCTCACACGGTATGAAAAAGTTTATACTAAGATTCTTGAAACTCCCGACGAGGGCTGCGTTGAGGCTGCGCTGGATGTGGCCGAGCAAATCAAGCGCAATGTGACCGAAAAGGGCCGTTGCGTGATTGCCTTCGGGTCGGGCCGCGGAGCGCTGCAGGTCTATGACGAACTGGTGAAGTTGTACTTTGCCGACAAGGTGAGTTTTTCCAATGTAGTGGCTTTCAATATGGCCGAATTTGGGTTAGGTGCAACCGATAATCAGGAACAGAGCACCCTGCGCCGAATCAAAGAGCGGTTGTTCAACAAGGTGGACATTGACCCTGAGAACATTCACACCTTCGACACCCAGGCCACCAAGGAGAATGTGCACCGCCTGTGCAAACTCTATGAGACCGAGATTGATGAGTATGGCGGTCTTGACCTGGTCATCTGCCAATTGACAAAGAACGGCGGACTTGTGTTCAACGAGCCGGGCTCATCGTCGTCGTCATCGTGCCGACTGGTGCTGCTGAGCAATGACACCCGCACCCGCGTGGCTGAATCCTATCAGTGTGAAGATGCACCTGCCACAGCAGTGACGCTGGGCATCAGCAACATACTGTCGGCTCACAAGGTGATATGTGTAGCGTGGGGCGAGAACAGCGCCGATGCCCTTTATAGCACCATTGAGGGGAACCTGACCGACCAGATTCCGGCATCGTTCCTGCAACTGCATCACAATGTGAAGATGGTTGTTGACCTTGAAGCGGCACACAAGCTCACGCGCATCAATTTCCCCTGGAAGGTGGCTTCGTGTGAGTGGACCGATCAACTTGTGCGTCGTGCCATTGTTTGGCTTAGCCAGCACACGGGCAAGCCCATCTTGAAACTCACTAACAAGGACTATAACGATAACGGCTTGAGCGAACTCGTCACGGTGTTTGGCTCGGGCTATGATGTGAACATCAGGATTTTCAATGACTTGCAGCACACCATCACGGGTTGGCCCGGCGGTAAACCCAATGCCGACGACACTTATAGGCCCGAGCGTGTTACGCCATACCCCAAGCGCGTGCTTGTGTTCAGTCCGCACCCCGACGATGTGGTGGTGTCGATGGGCGGCACCCTGCGCCGACTGGTGCAGCAAGGGCACGATGTGCATGTGGCATTCCAGACCTCGGGCGATGTGGCTGTTGCCGACGAGAACTTGGTACGCATGCTCATGCTCCACGAGAAGGTAACTCGCCGACTCAACACCAACGGAGATGATGGTTTCAGCATACATTTCAACGCACTATCGCAGGAAATGAAGAACAAGAAGCCGGGAGACCCCGATACACCCAACATACGCTACTTGAAAGGTATGATATTTGTGTGTGAGGGAATCATGAGCTGCATGCACATGGGCGTGAAACAAGAGCAGATCTATGAAATGAACATGCCCTTCTATGAGAATGATGCCTATGGCAACGGCAAGGTGACGCATGCCGACATTGAACAGGTGAAGAACCTGATACTCAAGATACAGCCACACCAGATATTCTTTGCCGATGACCTGAACGACCCGTTCGACACGCATGCCAAGGTGGCCGAGGCAATAGTGGCGGCATTGAGCGACTTGCGTCACGAATCATTCATGCGCGACTGCCGCGTGTGGATGTATCGCGGCCAGTGGGGCGCCTTCAGCATCGACGACATCGAGATGACGGTGCCCATGAGTCCCGAGGAGTTCAGTTTCAAGCGCGATGCCATTCTCAAGCACCAGTCGCAGATTCACGATGCTCCCTTCCGCGACCCCGAGAACGGCAAGTTGAGTTGGCAACGCTCCATCGACCGCAACAAGGCCACTGCCGACCTTTACAGCAGTCTGGGTCTGGCATCCTACGAGGCGATGGAGGCCTTTGTGCAGTTCAAACTGCCCCAGGACGAAGAATAACAAACAAAATAAATTTATTGATTTTAAGTAGAATAGTAGAGCAGTAGAGCAGTAGAGCAGCAGAGCGGCAGAGCGGCAGAGCGGTAAAGCAGCAGAGCACTATTCACTATTTCACTATTCACTATTTTACTACATAATAACAAGCGCATTATGGCACGACAAGGCATTAAGGCCCTCAAACAGGAGCACCGAGAAATAAGAGACAGAATCATCAATTTCTTCAATACCGAAGGAACCACTCCCTACAACTACAAGCAGGTGGCAGCCAAAGTGGGTGCCAATTCTCCCAAACTCAAGACGCTTGTAGTGGAAATCATGGAGCAGTTGTCGGTCGACGGATTCTTGACCGAGGTGGCTCCGGGTCGCTTCAAGGCACTGATGCGCTCGTCGGTGGCCGAGGGCATCTTCATTCGCCGTAGCAACGGCAAGAACAGCGTGGATACCGCCAACGACGACGGCAAACCCATTATGGTGGCCGAGCGCAACTCGATGCACGCCCTGAATGGCGACAAGGTGCTGGTGCACATCAGTGCAGCGCGCGAAGGCATGGAGCCCGAAGCCGAGGTCATCAAAATCCTGGAACGCAAGGATCAGGTGTTTGTGGGCACGCTCAATGTGAAAAAGTACTTTGCGCATCTGGCCTGTGACAGCAAGTTCCTGGCAACCGACATCTTCATTCCGCTCGACAAGTTGAAAGGCGGCAAGACCGGCGACAAGGCGGTGGTGCGCATCGTGGAGTGGCCCGAAGGCTCTAACAGCCCCATTGGCGAGGTGGAGGATGTGCTGGGCAAGGCGGGCGAGAATAATGCCGAAATTCACGCCATTCTGGCCGAGTTCGGTCTGCCCTACAAGTATCCCGAGAATGTGGAGCGCGTTGCCAACAAGATTGATCCCGGCATTACCCCCGAGGAGGTGGCACGCCGCCGCGACATGCGCGATGTGACCACTTTCACCATCGACCCCTGGGACGCCAAGGACTATGATGACGCCCTGTCGGTGCGCAAACTCGACAACGGCCGTTACGAGATAGGCATCCACATTGCCGATGTCACGCACTATGTGAAACCTGGCTCGGTCATCGACAAGGAGGCCTATAACCGCGCTACCTCGGTGTATCTGGTCGACCGCACCATACCCATGCTGCCCGAGCGCCTGTGCAACTACATCTGTTCGCTGCGTCCGCACGAAGACAAACTCACCCACTCGGTGATTGTGGAAATGGACGACAATGCCAAGGTGCACAAGTATGAGATTTGCCACACGGTGACTTGCAGCGACCGCCGTTTCAGCTACGAGGAGGCGCAGGAAATCATTGAAACCGGCAAGGGCGACCTGGCCGAGGAGATACTGCTGCTCAACGGGCTGGCACAGCAGCTGCGCGCCAATCGCTTCAAGAACGGTTCGGTGGAATTCAATCGTGAAGAGATTGACTTCAAGATCGACGAGAACGGCAAGCCCATCGAGGTGATGAAGCATGTGTCGAAGGAAGCCAACAAACTCATCGAGGAATTCATGCTGCTGGCTAACCAGAAGGTGGCCGAGCACATTGGCAAGGTGCCTGCAAGCAAGAAGGCAAAGGCATTTGTCTACCGCATACACGAGGAACCCAACGAGGAGAAACTCGCCAACATGGCCGACATTGCCGCCCGCTTCGGTCACAAGTTCAAGACCAGCGGTAAACCCAAGGAGGTGAACAAGTCGATCAACAAGATGCTCGAGGAAATCAAGGGCAAACCTGAGGAAGACTTGCTCTCGATTCTTGCCATTCGCTCCATGGCCAAGGCCATGTACTCGTCGATTAATGTGGGACACTACGGATTGGCATTTGACTACTACACCCACTTCACTTCGCCCATTCGCCGTTACCCCGACATGATGGTGCACCGCCTGCTCGACCGCTATGCCGAGGGTGGACGCAGCGTGAACCAGGATTCGCTCGAAGAGGACTGCAAGCACACGAGTTCGCAGGAACAACTGGCATCCGCTGCCGAGCGTGCCTCAATCAAGTATAAGGAGGTGGAATTCATGGGCGAGCGCCTGGGCGGTGTGTATGATGGCCGCATCTCGGGTGTGACCGAGTGGGGCCTTTATGTGGAACTTGACGAGACGCATTGCGAGGGTCTGATCTCGATTCGCGATCTCGACGACGACTTCTATGAGTTCGACGAGAAGAACTTCTGCGTGCTGGGACGCCGCACCCATCGCAAGTATCAGCTGGGCGACAAAATCACCATTCAGGTGGCTCGTGCCGACCTCATCAAGAAACAGCTTGACTTTGCCTTGGTCGACAAGAACAACCCGCCGGGCACGCACCGCATCGACAAGGCACCCATTACCGAGGCAAGCCGTTTTGCACCCAACAAGAAGGAGAGCAAGATGGAGCGCCAGCGCGAGGAGTATGAGGGTGGCTATGCTTCGCGCCGCCAAAAACGCGGCAAGCGTGGCAACACCAGCAAGCGCGAAATGCGGGCACAAAAACGCGAGAGCAAGCGCAACAAGCGCCGCCGCTAAGCATTCACCAACCGGTTAGACTACCGGCTTGGGTTTAAACCATGATTATTCTTGTTATTATTCGCCTTTACCAGAGGCGGATGTGCTGGCTCCGTCGGTGACAACGGGGGCGGCATCGATGTCGGTCGGCGTGAGGTCGGCCGAGACTTGTGCCGGTTGCACCGAGGTGGTGATGGAATCGTTCTTGGCCGAGACGGCTTCGGCACCGTCGCCTGCCTGCTTGTCGCAAGCTACCAGCGAAGCGGCAGCGGTGATGAAGAGTGCTATGAGTGTCTTTTTTGTGCGCATAATCAAATAGTGCGGTTAGTTATTGTGGTGCAAATATACGCACCTTTCACGACACAGCAGTTAAAATGAAGTGAAAAAGTGATGATTTGGTCCAGAATCAAAGAATAAGAAGCAGGGCCAATACTGCATAAATGATGATCACGATGAACACACAGATAATCACCGAGGCCTTGCAGTAGTCCCAACCCATGAAGCCGAAACTCTCCAGGAAATCAACCGACTTCTTGAATGCCCAGTCGCACCACTGGCTGAAGCGCTTGCGGTTGCACCAGGTGACCAGCAGGCACACTGCTGCCCAGGCGACAGTAATCCACGGCCAGGTGCCGACGATGAAATCGAGCATTATCGCCCAGGTGAGCGGCACAATCATGTAATAGACGATGATATTCACCTCGTTGTAGGTAAGGTGCAGTTTCTGCGCCAGTTTCATCAGGGCTTTAGCGGTGATGTTAAATAATTTCGTAATCATACAGAGTCGTAAAATTTATATTGTGTGGATAGTAATTGTTCAAGTCGCTTTGTTGAGGCAAAGTTATCACACTTTTCAACACCTGTCGAGATTCTGCAACCTTGCAATTGCGTATAGGGACAAAAAAAAGCTGTTTTCCAATCACTGGAAAACAGCTTCAAACTTTTAAGTTTGCTGTGTTTCGAATCGAGAAAGATTATTTCTTCTCCTCTTCGGGCTTCACAGAAGCGCTAGCTTCGGGAGCTACAGAAGCGCTAGCTTCGGGCTTCACAGATGCGCTTGCTTCGGGAGCTACAGAAGCAGAAGTGCTAGCTTCGGGAGCAACAGAAACAGAAGTAGAAGCAGATGCAGATGCAGAAGCAGAAGTCTGAGCGTCTTTCTTGCAAGAGAACATAGCTACACTAGCTACAACAGCAAATAATAAAACTAACTTTTTCATTTTCGTAATTTTTAAAAAAATAATAAAACAATAAATTTTTTTCGTGTTGATTGAAAATCGGTGCAAATTTATATCAAAATTTTCATATGCAAATATTTTTGCGAAAAAATTTTTCATTCAAAAAAATCAGAAAAATCGTTTTTTTCGAAAAAATTGCCGAAATTTCGCCACATTTATTTGATATACAATGTTTTACAAGCACGACTTTAGATTTAATCCAAACTGTTAAAGATTGCAAACGAACCAGCAAGTTTTATAAAAAGCGGGAAAAATCAACCAAAAAAGGTTCATTTCTCCCTACTTGAGCTGTAACGTCGGTTTCGTTGCCGATTCGAGTCTATCGATACAGGAAGCGCTTGATGCTGCGCTTAGGCGTTTTCTCGAATTCTGAGGCCATAATCTCGATTTTGGCCACGCGTTCATAGGGTGCCACGAGCTTGTTGAGCTCGGTGCGCACGTTCTCCATGATTTCAGGCAACTGGTCGTGCGTCACTCCCAACTGGTCCATAGCCTCGAAGTCGGGATAAACGAGTCCCACAAGTTTGCCGTCGCGATCCACCACCAGACTCTCGTTCACATAGAGCATGTTGTTGAGCTTTGCCTCAATCTCTTCGGGATAGATGTTCTGTCCGTTGGCGCTGAGCAGCATGGTCTTGAGGCGGCCACGAATGAAGATGGTGCCGTCGGCGGTGAGAGTACCCATGTCGCCGGTGTGCAGCCAGCCGTCGTCGTGCAGCACCTTGTCGGTGGCTTCGGTGTTGTGGAAGTAGCCCTTCATCACATTCTCGCCCTTGATGCAAATCTCTCCGGGAATGTTCTCGGGATCATCGCTCAGAATCTTGCACTCCATGATGCCTGGCAGAATGCGTCCGGCACTGTGGAGCACAAACTCGCGCCACGGGGTGTGGCTCACCAGAGGAGCGCACTCGGTCATACCGTAGCCCACAGTGAAGGGGAACTTGATCTTGTAAAGAAATTCCTCGACCTCGGCATTAAAAGGAGCACCACCCACAATGATTTCCTCGAAACGTCCACCAAAGGCCTCGATGAGTTTCTTGCGAATCTGGTCGTAGATGCGCTTGTCGAGCAGCGGCACTGCCAGCGCCCAGCGCAGCATACCCTTGCTGATCATGGGCACAATCATCTTGGTGTAGATCTTCTCGAGCACGAGCGGCACGCATATCACGAGGTCGGGTTTGATCTCGTTCATGGCCTTGACCAGAATCTTGGGCGACGGAATGCGCCCTAATAATATAATGTGTGAACCCACAGCCAGCGGCGTGAGCATATCGAAGGCGCAACCATAGGCATGAGCCAGCGGCAAGAACGACACATTGCGGGTGCCACGGCGATGCAACTGCGAATTGATACCATAGACCACATTACCACACAGGTTATTGCCCGTGAGCATCACACCCTTGCTGAAGCCCGTGGTGCCCGAGGTGTAGTTGATGACCATCAACTCCTCGTTAGAGATTTCGGGATAATGCAGGTCGGCTTTAGTGAAGCCCTGCGGATAGGTTTGCTCAAACTCGGCCTTAGCCTTCTCGATACAGCCATTGAAGTCTTCGTCTTCCTTCTGAGCCAGCACCGACTTGTCGTCGAGCGAAATGATGCCGCGCAAGACAAGCAACTGGTCGAAGTCGATGGTGTCCCAAATGGCTTTGCTCGAGAAGAGCAACTTGGCCTCGGAGTGGTTCACGATGTGCTGCACATCGTTAGGGTTGAACTCCTGCAAGATGGGCACTATCACGGCACCATAGGTAATGGTTGCCATGAACACGGTGACCCATGCCGGGGTGTTCTTGCCAATGAGCGCCACATGATCGCCTCGCTGGATGCCCGCATATTTATATAATAGGTGTATTTTTTCGATTTCGGAGGCAAATGCCCCATAGGTGAGCGTGAACTTGCTGTTATAGTCGCTTAACGCCTCAAGTTCCCAGTTGTCCTGAAAACTTTTCTCATAGATTTTGATGATATTTTCTTTCATAAGAAAAAATGTTGTTTCAATTTACAAAGATAAGGAAATAATTTCAAGTGAACAAACACAAAGTTGCACTTCACATCACTCTTCTAATACACATCGCTCATTTTCTGCAGTTCCCAGCGCAGTCGTCACGCATCACCTAGCCACTCTCAACACCTCCAGCACCATGGTCAAATGCCCTACTTGCAGCCTCAAAAAACAGACAGAGTGAAAAAAATGGAAGTTTTTTGGCAAAAAGTTTGGTGGAATAAAAAAATGGTCTTAACTTTGCAGTCGCAATTGAAAAATTGCTCATAACCACGGTGCGTTAGTTCAGTTGGTTAGAATGCCTGCCTGTCACGCAGGAGGTCGCTGGTTCGAGTCCTGTACGCACCGCATGAAAAAGGCCTGGAGTTGCTCCAGGCTTTTTTTGTTTTTCTACAAAACCTGGCACGAAGCCTCGCTGGAACCTGTTACAGGACGAACGCTTGTCACTGATTTGAAAACACAGTTACACGAAAAGTTGCTTGAGGATGTCGGGCGAGCGCAGGGTGCCAATGGTAGAGTTGTGCAGGCGGTAGTAGGCAATGATGGTGTCGAGCATACGGTTACGCTCGTCGCGGTTAAAGCGAAACAGGTGCAGGTTGCTGAAGGTCATGCGCGACAGCAGCTTGATGACCCGAGCCTCGTCGGGCCGCAACAGGTTGCCGCCACCCGAGGGGCCTGGCACGAAGACGCCGCCCTGCATGTCGAACCAACGGCCCTCGCGGTAACTCTCCACATCAGGCTCTATGCCCAAAAAAGCACCCAGATGATAAAGAAAACAAATGTGGAAGTTGGCTGCTCCCTGATGCATGTTCTCAAGCAGCAGCACAGCCGTCTCGATATAGCGAAACAGTGCATCGTTCTGTTCCCGCTCATGAATGGTGTGACTCAGCAACTCGCTCACGAACATGGCCACGGCGTTCTTCACAGGGTCGGCATAGATTTGACTCAAGGGATGTGCACGGCGCACATCGTGCATCACATAGAGGTCGCGGCCGGGGAGCAGATTGGTCTCAAACTCGAGCAACGACAGGGGCAACATCATGGCATTACGCATGCGCGCACTCGGCGTCTTGCCCTGTGCCACGAGGAAGGAGAGCACCCCATGACGGTTGGTATAGATGTGAACTATGTTGTTACGGTCGTTGTACTTGATCACATTCAGCACCACGCCCCTAAGCGTTTCATGCATTGCAGTT
>JAEEGL010435396.1_pt1 | contig 11867 bp, 9 predicted proteins | sample 9134231 | NCBI WGS metagenome assembly JAEEGL01 (sample SAMN16246548, study PRJNA631951) | gut metagenome | biome: gut microbiome; feature: rumen; material: fiber-attached | host: Bos | place: Iran: Karaj | collected 2018-10 | reverse complement strand
ATGCGTTTTCCAAATGGCGCGATGAGAACGTCGCAAAAGCATAATACTTTGACCATCACCTTGTAAAATTATATCAATCCGTCACAGCCCGAGAGCTCATGCTTCGGGCTTTTTTTCGATGATTCTCTCATAGCTATTGAGGTTCCTTTCTTCTATAAAGGCCAGCATCGGCACGTTTGAAACATGTTTCATGTTTTTATGTTTTGTTTCACATTTATCCTGTTTTTGTTTCTTTTTATGCGAAAAACCGCTCTTTCTTCCGAAGATTTGTTGCGAGTTGTTTCTTTTTGAGGGTATAATTACTTTATAAAGATTTTACATTATCGCTGTTTTTCAAAGCGCTTTACTGCTGTTGGGGGAGGACACCTATAAATGGCAGCATCTCATAATCATATTACAATGCGCATGATTGCCAAAGAAGCCGGAGTTTCTTTGGCATCTGTTTCAAGAGTTCTCTCCGGAAGCAAGCACGCATCGGCTGCCGTCCGGAACAAAGTCCTTTCCGCTTCCAAAGTTCTCGGCTACACGCCTTCTGCAACCGAAGCACTCTCCTTATATAAAGATTCCAAACTGATTGGTCTGGTAGCGAATAAAATTCCCGGAAACTATGTCGCATCCATTGAATCTGTTTCATCTGCGTCAGGATATGATCTGCTTCTCGCAAGCACCGGTTATAACCCAGAAAAAGAAGAGCGTGCTATTCTGTCCATGCTGAACCGTCATGTCGATGGTTTGATTTTAAGGTCAGGAAGATCCGAGTACCCTGCTTATCTGCTAGAACGTATGAAAGCAGTCCCTGTCGTTTTTATCAGCGGAACCTTTCATGGCCTTCCGAGAGAGAAAGTCATAACCATCGATAACCGATACGGAAGTGTCATCGGTACACGCTATCTCTGTGAACTCGGTCACCGTAAAATCGCTTTTTTCGGGCGTTGTCATTTGGTTCAGACACATATGGACCGTGGAGAAGGATATCTTGATGTCTGTCGGGAATACGGCATCAAACCCGAGTTTATTGATGTTTCAGAACCCGTTCATCCTTTTTCGGAGCGTATTAAAGCCGCAACGGATTATCTGCGCCATTTTGATTTGCCCTCCGCTGTAGTCTGTGTTTCTGATAATGCAGCTCTCTGTTTCCTTCAGGCTGCTGATTCTCTTGGAATCCGTATCCCAAGAGATATATCGGTGATTGGTTTTGAAAACCAGCCTTTTGCCTCCATTGACCGAATCAATCTTACAACTTTACGTCTTCCTCAGGCTGAAGCATCTGAAGCTGCTATACGGTGGATCATGAATGTCACTAATGACATTTCATCAAACAGTTTGAAATCGGTTGAACGGTTTCTTCCTGAGTTGATCGTACGCGGAAGTTGCATGAGAATAAATTAAAATAGTAAAGGGGAGAATGCCATGAGTAAAATCGTATTGGAACATATCGACAAATTCTATGGTGACAATCATGTTCTTCGTGACATCAATCTGACGATCGAAGACGGCGATTTCATGACGCTGCTTGGTCCTTCCGGTTGCGGGAAAACCACGACCCTGCGTGTTGTCTCGGGTTTGGAAAAACCGCAGCACGGCACGATGACAATCGATGACCGCCCAATCATAGACGCTGAAAAAGCGTTCTTTGAGGCTCCTTCCAAGCGCGGTCTGAACCTAGTCTTCCAGAGTTACGCGCTGTGGCCCCACATGACCGTTTTTGAGAATGTCGCTTTCGGTCTGAAAATCAAGAAGATGAAAAAAGCGGAAGTGGAAGAAACAGTCATGCGATCCCTGAAAACCATGCGGATTGAAGAATATCGTGACCGTTATCCGAACGAACTTTCCGGCGGTCAGCAGCAGCGTGTTGCGATCGCACGTGCAATTGCTTCAAGCCCGAAGCTTCTGCTTCTGGACGAGCCTCTATCCAACCTTGACGCGCGTCTCCGTATCGATATGCGTGCCGAGCTTAAGCGCCTGCATAAGGAAACTGGTACAACGATTATCTATGTTACTCACGATCAGGTCGAAGCTCTGACGATGTCGACAAAGATTGCTTTGTTCAAAGCCGGCGAGATTTCACAGATTGATACTCCCCTCGGCATTTATACAAACCCGATCGATCTGCAGGCTGCAGACTTCATCGGCAATCCGCGCATCAACTTTATCGACGGAAAAGGGCTCTTCGATGGGGAAACTTTCCGTGTCACAAGCCCGTTCGGTGTTTATGAATACAGCCGCGACAGCATGAAACTGGATGAAGAGATTCCGTTGAACAAAGAATTCGATTGCGTACTCGGTCTCCGACCTGAAATGGTCGACATCTACACAGAAGATCCTCATCACAAAAACACAGTCCCCGCAAAAGTATATGCGAACCAGCCGGCGGGCAGCGAAACGCTGATCACTTTGACCGTTCAGGGTGCTGATTTCCTTGCAATTCAGGTCGGCCTCGTCGAATATGACATGAACCAGGATGTGTTTGTAGTCCTTCATCCAGGTCGCATGAACGTATACAACAAAGAAACCGGCAGGTTGATTAAATACGCAAAAACGAAGCATAAAGCCGGCGTGGAAGATTGATTCCGGAGGAAATTGCTATGAAACAGAAAACCAAAGATCGTCCCCCAAAGTATAAGCTGACAAAGGAACGGCTTGGCAATCAGATTAAATCTGTCGTCGGCAATCCCTTCAATCTGATTACTCTGCTTTCCTTCCTTCTGCTGATTATCCTTGTTGTCATTCCTCTTTTGACTCTGGTTGAAGATTCCTTCATTATTGAGCAATCAGATGTACGGCGTGCAAAAGTTCCCGCAGGGTCATTCTCCGTATATTATTGGCAGTATCTTCTTGCCAGTAAAATGTCCCTCACCATGTTCTGGAAACCGCTTGGAAACTCTTTGCTGGTATCTGTTTTTACAACGGTAATCGCTGTCCCTCTCGGCGCGATTCTCGCATGGTTGATGGTCCGCAGTGATCTTCCCGGAAAAAAGATTATCTCTTTCCTGATCATCATCCCTTATATGGTTCCTTCCTGGTGTAAAGCACAGGCATGGCTTTCCCTGTTCCGAAATTCTACTTCAGGAACTCCGGGCCTGATGCACTGGTTTGGGATCGACGTTCCGAACTGGATTGCATATGGGCCCTTCGCAATGATTTGTGTGCTGACTCTGCACTATTATGCGTTTACTTACATTCTGGTTTCCGGAACGCTTGGGACCATTAATTCAGAGCTCGAGGAGATGGCATTGATTCAGGGAGCAAAAAAGACCCAGATCCTCCGCAAGATCACACTTCCTCTGGTTCTTCCTGCTTTCCTTTCCGGTACAGTCATGACGTTAAGCAAAGCGCTAGGCGGTTACGGTGTAGCCTCTTATCTCGGTATCCGTGTCGGCTACTATACGTTATCAACCCGGTTGCATGACAGTGTTAACGCCGGTATGAAAGGCGTTGGATATGCAATTGCAATTCTGATGATCATCCTGTCTTCAGGCTGTATCTTTGCCAACAACAAACTGATTGGATCCCGCAAATCCTACTCCACCATTAACGGAAAAGGCGGAAGAGGCGTAGAGATACGATTGGGTAAATCAAGAGGGATCCTCTTTGCATTTGTTGTAATCTTCCTGGTTGTTGCTGTTTTCTTCCCGCTGTTCAGCCTGGTCATTGAAAGCTTCCAGAGAACACCTTTGAACGGATTGAATCCAAGCAACTTCACGCTGTTCAACTGGATCGGCAAAGAAGCCGATTCCTACTCGCTCGTCAACTATGAGCCGGGTCTGTTCCGGAACGAGAAGTTCCTGACAGCTTGCTGGAATACCGTTAAACTTGGTTTTCTCGGAGCCATCATCTGTTCGCTGCTCGGCCAGATTTTTGGCTATATCAGTGTCAGAGGACGCGGTAAATGGTATGGACATACAATCGACCAGTTGGTCTTTGTTCCTTATCTGATTCCATCCGTCGCTTTCTCAGCCGTATATATTGCGATGTTCATTAAACCGAAACTAGGCGGTCTGATACCATCCTTATATGGTACATTCACTCTGATCCTGCTGGTTTCCATCGTGAAATATTTCCCGTTTGCCAGTAAATCCGGTTCCGCTACCATGATGCAAATCAATTCAGAACTGGAAGAAGCCGCTGAAATCAATGGTGCAGGTTTCTTCCGAAGAATCACCAGAATCGTTCTCCCTCTGGCAAAGAACGGTTTTATGTCAGGCTTTATTCTCACTTTCATCAATATAGCAAAAGAATTCGACTTGATTTCTCTTCTGGTCAATTCGCGAAACATTACGTTGTCCGGTCTTTCCGCCGAGTATTCTAGCATCAATGTTTACACGATGGCATCTGCCAGTTCTGTCACAATGATCGCCATTATTTCAGTCTGCTATTTCCTCGCCAAGAAAGTCTTCGGCGCAGATATCTCAAAGTCCTGGGGTTAATCCCATACAATTCGGTATAAATACTTCCGTATTTATCAATATAACAAACAAAAAAACAGGAGGAAAAATAATGAAGAAGATTCTTGCAATCGCACTGGCATCCCTGATGCTTTTCGCTGCAGTCGCGTGTTCAACCCCGGCTCCGGCAGCAACGGACACACCGGCGGCCAACTCCGGCTCTGCCGGCACCAACGCCAAGCCAGAAACAAAAGCAGAGAGTAATGCTCCTGCCGAAAACACTCAGCCTGCAACAGGAGGAGAAGAAGCGACCGCCGTTATTGATGCCCCCACAGAGGAGAATCTGAAAACAGTCTATGATGACAGCAAATATGCTTCAATGACTGTTGAAGAACTCTACCAGGAAGCTTTGAAAGAAGGCGGTACTCTGGTCGTTTATTCCGAAACCAGTTCCACCGGCAAATCCAAGGAGAACTTCCAGAAACTTTTCCCAGGTATTGAAGTAGAAATCTCCAAGTACAAGAACTACGACATCAATGCCAAAATCCCTCTTGAATATGACGCAAATCAGCCTTACTGTGATCTTGTAATCGCCGGTGACAGTGATGGTGCCAAGTACAATGAATGGTATGATGCAGGTTACGTTGTTTCTTATATCCCTGCAGAAATGACAGATGACCTCTACCAGGATTATCTTGTGTACGGGCTCCCAATCACAATTGAGGGAGATGTATGGTGGTACAGCAAAAACATGTATCCGGACGGATGCCCCATTAACAACTGGTGGGATATCATTGAGAAAGATGAAGCAACCGGAGAATACAAGTATCATCTCTATATGCACGATGTCTCCAACAATACAACCGCCGGCATGCTGTGCAACCTGGTGTATCGTTCTGATGAACTCGCTGCTGCATACAAAGAAAAATACGGAAAAGATCTTGAATATACCTATCCTCAGGATTTCGGCGTAGAAGAAAACAATGCCGGATATGAATGGCTCTATCGCTATCTGCAAAGTAACTATACTGTCATTACAGACAGTGATGAAATCCTTGCAACGATAGACAGAAGCACAGAACCTTCTCTCGGCTTTGCAACTTCTTTGAAATACGGCGACACCAAAGAAGCAGGTGAGAATGTCTTTTTCTGCCTCGGCATGAACCCTTGTACCGGTTTTGCAAAAGTCAAATATGTATATATTTGCACCAAGAGTGATAACCCCGCCGCAGCACGTCTGTTTGCGATTTATTCCTTGGGCAATGTCGATGGTCAGGGCGAAGGCTATCCGTATTACGTAAACCGTAATGGCTGCTACGGTGTCCGTTACAGTCATGATGATTCCACTCATTCCGAAGTGTCACTGACGGATCTGAACATCTATCCTTCCAACATCGGATTTGTTTATGAGAATGTTCAGGATGTTATCGACTTCTGGACCTACTTTGCAGATGCTCTTAAAAAATAATCATATCGTTTGATCATTTTTGTATTCGATTCGGGAGCGGTGTGACTCCGCTCCCGAATCCTTATCTATTACTATATAATTATCAACTAATAATATGAAAAACACCCAATCTTCAAAAGCAGAACAAAAAGCAGAAGAAAAAAGTCGGTCTTTTTATCAGGAACTGTTCACTTTTACAGATCATGGAAAACTGAAAAACATGGATTTCATGTACAGCATGATTCTTGGTTTTATCATTCTGTTTGTGTATTTTTTCGTTTCCCATTTTATTACCATCGCGCTGGAATCGATGTTCCCCGGTCTTTCCCGTTCCATGCTGAACATTCTGGATATCGGAGTCCCGGCAATTCTCGTTGCCGCTTTATCCTGCGGCCTGTTTTTTATATTTAAAAAGAAATATCTGCTTCTCTGGGGTTATATTGTATCCCTGCTATTAATTCTTTTTGTGATTCTGTTCATGCTTTTCCGTTATCAACCTGAAACAAGAACGGTTTTACTTCCTGTTGTGATTTATATGTTCCTGATTCCTGTTGCGTTTGGAGCCGTTTGTATATTTCTGCTCTCCTTTCTATATCATCGGAGAACCAAACAAAGTTCCTGATTTCCCTTCCATATTCCATTGTCTGTAGAAAAAGCCCTGTCAACAAAATCATTCCATTCGTTGACAGAGCTTATTGTTATACTGTATTTTCTGTTCCTATATACTTAAACTCGGTATGCAATCATAAATCAGAGAAGCGATTGCATCATCATTGTTCGAAGGCAGAACATGGCTTGAAAGGTTTTTAATTTCATCGCATGCGTTTTCCGGACAGCATGCAATGTCTGCAGCTTCCAGAAGTTCGATGTCATTCTTGTAATCTCCGATTCCAATCATCTGACGTCCGGCATAAACGGGAAGCATTCTGCAGAAATGCAGTGCTGATCCCTTGTTCAAGTTTTTCGGAAGCAGTTCAATATGCTCATGGTACGGAGGAATCTCCGTAATCGCTCTGACAATAGCGACTCTCTGGTCCACGCCTGACTCTTTCAGGAACTGTTCCAACGCCCGCATCTCATCCGGCTGTCCGTAATGAAGGGTTTTGAACCAGGGGAACGGAAGAATTTCCTCAATCGTTGTAAACTCATTCGGAAGCAGTTGTCGGACCAGTTCTTTTGTCGCTGTTTCCTCCGGAGTCACATAATAGGTCATTCGTTCTCCGTAGACCTGAGTGTCGATCATTGGCAAATGCTCCCTGCACCAGAACAGCACCTTCTCTACTGCTTCATGATCCGCATGGACGGCATACGGATAATCCTGTAATTTGGGATCATATACACCGGCGCCGTTAAACACGATACATGGTGCATTGATTTGAACACCCGGCAGATACTTCTTTGCGTTCAGATAACTCCTCCCCGTAGCGATTGCAAACAATCCGCCCCGGGCGGTGTAATCAAGAATCGCCTCACGATTCTTCTCACTGACCAGGCCGTGGGAATCAAACAAAGTCCCGTCAAGGTCACTGAAGATAGCCGTCTGGGTATAATCCATTTGTTTTCCCCCCTTATTGAAACAGAATCAATTACGCGGTTTTCTCAGCGACTCCGCGAAGACGCTCTTTTTCAAACTGAAGCGTATACAATGCGTAATATTTTCCCTTTTTGGCAAGAAGTTCATGATGGTTGCCCTGCTCTACGATTTCGCCCTTGGAAAGCACGATGATATTATCCGCATGCTGTATCGTGGAAAGCCTGTGCGCAACGATCAGCATCGTCCCGATGTTCATCATTTTTTCCAGGGAATTCTGTATCAATACTTCCGTTTCGGTATCAATATTCGCTGTCGCCTCGTCCAGAATCATAACTTCCGGTTTATGAATAATCGTTCTGGCAAAGCTCAGAAGCTGCCTTTGCCCCGCAGAAAAGTTGTTGCCTCGCTCGCGGACAACTTCATCAAGCCCGTTTTCCAATCTGTCGATGAAGTGATCCGCGTTGACATACCGGCATGCAGCCATGACCTCTTCATCTGTCACATCATCTTTATCCAGCAGGATATTGCTCCGTATTGTCCCTGAGAAGAGGAAAACATCCTGCAGCATCTGCCCAAAGTGTTTCCTCAGCGATGCAATCTTAATCTTCCGGATATCGATTCCGTCTATCAGGATTTCTCCTTTCTGGAATTCATAATTCCGGCAGATCAACGAAAGAATCGTGGTCTTTCCGGAGCCTGTCGCACCTACAAACGCAACGGTCTGATTGGGTTTTACATGGAAAGAAACATCTTTCAAAACCCATTCATCCGGATTGTAGCAAAACCATACATTCTTGAATTCAATATCTCCGCAAACATGTTCCAGTTCGATCGCGTCTGGAGCGTCCACAATTTTGGGCTCGATATCCATGATTGTAAACACTTTCTCCGCGGAGGCGAACGCCGACTGCAGCCAGTTAAACTGTTCCGCAAGGTTCTGAATCGGATTGTAGAACTTGTTGATGTACATATAGAAGCTGACAATCGTTCCGGCAGTTAAAGCCTGCCCCATGAACTGCGCGCCTTCCAGATAACCTTTTCCTCCCAGATAGAACAGGCAAAGAACAGAACTGATATACAGCATATAGACCAGCGGGCGGAAAATAGCAAAAACGAAGATTTGGCCTTGTTTTGCTTTTCCAAGATCCCGGCTTTTTTCCGTGAAATCTCTCAGTTTCTCATTTTCCCGGTTAAAAATCTGGGTGATCTTGATTCCGGAAAGATTTTCCGACAGATAGGTGTTGATATCCGTTGTACGGTCCTTCACGCGGCGATATGCACGTCTGGAAAATTTGCGGAAGATGACTGTAAAAAGGACAATGAACGGCACAAAGCAAAGGACCATCAGTGTCAGTTCATAGTTCAGCGTCACCATAGCCGCAAACACTCCGATGATTACAAACATATTCTTGATCAGATTGACCAGCAGCGTTGTGAACATCATCGAGATCGCATTGGTATCGTTCGTCACCCGCGTAACCAGTTTCCCGACCGGAATGGAATTCATCTGCTCATGCGAGAATGACTCGATGTGCATAAACAGATCTTCTCTCATGCCGGATATGATCTTCTGTCCCACTCTCTGGAGCACAATTGCCTGAACATAGGTGCAGATCATGGAAACGATCAGAATGCCGGCATAAGATGCTACCAACTGGTAAAGGGGCTTCAGTTCGAAATCATCTTTGATCAAATCTGTAATCTTACCGATGATCGTCGGTGAGATTACATCATATGCGATTCCGAACATCATGATCAATCCCACAAAAACGAAACTCCAGGTATATGGTTTCGCGTACCGAAGCAGCCGTCTGAGAATCTCTCCGTCTTTCATGTGACGGTCGAATCCGATGGCTTGTTTTTTATCTTTGATGGAAGCATAGGCAACGATCAGAACAACAGAGATCAGCCCGATAATGCCTCCTGCCAGAAGCAGCGGATAATATTCTCTCATCGTTGTCACCTCCTAATCCTGAGCCTCTTCTTCAAGGCGCTGCAACTCAACCATTCTCTCATATTCGGGGCAGGTTTTCAGCAGTTCTTCATGCGGTCCGACAGCTGTAACTTTCCCGTCATCTACAAATATGATCTTGTCCAGGCTCTTAACGGTCGAAATCCTGTGCGCAATCAGAATCGTTGTCTTTCCTGCACGATTCTCCTTCAGATTCTTCAGGATGACTTTTTCGGTATCTGTGTCGACCGCCGATACGGAATCGTCCATAATCAGGATCGGTGCATTTTTCATCAGTGCACGGGCAATCGAAATTCTCTGTTTCTGTCCGCCGGAGACTGTGACCCCGCGTTCTCCGAGAATTGTACGGTAGCCTTCTTTGAATTCCGCGATGTTCTCATGTACATCCGCAAGAACAGCCGAGGTTTCAACGGCGTGTTCATCCATATTGTCATATGCAAAATTGATATTATTGGCGATAGTATCAGAGAACAGGAAATTGTCCTGCGGTACATACGCGCAGCCTTCACGGACCGAATGAATGGTAACATCGGTCACATCCGTATCATCGATAAACAAGGTTCCCTTCGGAACATTGTAAGTTCTCAGGATCAGATCTACGATTGTTGTCTTCCCGGATCCGGTTTTTCCTACGATTCCGACACTTTCTCCCGCCTGAATTGTGAAAGAAACATTCTCCAGCGCATCGAATTCCCCGTCCGGATAACGGAATGTCAAATCGCGGAACTCGATTTTCCCGTGGATTCCGTTCAGTTCTTTTACTCCGGGTTCATCCGTCACCGTAATTTTGGCATCCAGCAGTTCTGAAATGCGCTTCATGGATGCCTTGCCGCGCGCGGATTTCTCAATCAGCATAGCGATTGCCATAACCGGCCAGACTACCGAGGAGAAATAAGCAATATACTCTACCAGCTGTCCTGCATCAAACTTATTCTGATAAACCAGATAACCGCCGTACCCTAAAATGACACAGATGACCGTTTCAACAAGCAAGGTGATCAGGACATGCATAAAAGTCGATACACGGGTATAATCGACATTTGTTTTTTCGTTATCTTTATTGAGTTTTTTAAAAGCAAGCAGCTGTTTCAGTTCCTTTACAAACGCCTTCACGACCGCATAGCCGGAAAAACTTTCCTGCGAAAAATCGGACAGATTGGAAAACGCCTGCCGCCTAACTTCCCACTTTTTCATCATTGTCTTGCTCATGATGACTCCGACCATCAGAATCATACTAAGCGGAACCAAAGTCAGCAAAGACAGACCGGTGTCCATTCTCCACATTTTAACAAATGCCAATGTACCTAAAAACAGAGCATCAAAGAACATCAGCAATCCGTCACCGAAACATTCCTGTATCGTCTCAAGATCATTGGTAAACAGACTCATTAAGTTACCAACTTTGTTTATCTGATAGTAATCTCTGGAAAGATCCTTGCAATGATCAAACATTCGGATGCGGATTTCCGTTTCCACCTTAATGGCAGAACCGAAGAAACAGACTCTCCACAGAAAACGTCCCGCAATCATCGCCGCTATGATCAGCACGATAGGAAAACAGATACGATCCAGCAGAAAATCCATGTTAAACGGAACAGATACCCCATTGTAGAGCACTGCTCCTTCATTTAATCCGTTGATGAGCATCCGGTACAGTTCCGGAATCAAAAGCTGTGCGTAGTCCACCATAATCAGCGCCGCAATTCCCAGCAGCAGTCTCGGCGCATATCGCAAATAATAACGATTAATGTGTTTTCCAAATATCAAAGCGCTTCTCCTCTTGGCCGTTGTTTCTCAAACACCTGTATATATGCAGCTAAGCTGTTATCCCGATTTCTGAGTTTATTCCAAGTCACATGTATTATATATTATAGATTAACGAACAAAAAATCAACCTGTCGAAATTAGATTTTGAATAAAAATATGTATTAATATACAAAAAGCAGCATAACCGGCAAAGCCGGTCATGCCATAAATGATAGAGAGGATCCTTTTTTACTGCAAGTTCAGAAACATCAGCAAGCTGATCAAATCAGAATAATCCGCGATGACCATGTCCGGATTCGCCTTCAGCAGAAGGTCTCTTTTTCTCTCATCGACCGCGCAAGATCTTTTCTCATCCAACGCAACGGCAACCGCGTATCCCCCGATCGTTTTGACTGCGTTCAGCTCGCTTGGTCCGTCTCCAAAGCAGAGAATTTCTCTTCCGCATACTTCACCGGATTGGACGAGTTCTTTCAACAGTGCTTCTTTGACCCCTTCCGTCTGTCCGGGTTTTGCCCCATAGATACCGCCCGAGAAGAGAGTATCTACTCCCAGCAAAGCGGCTTCTTCCCGCACATATTCCTCATCTGTTCCACTTGCCAGATAACATCTTACACCATGCTGTTCCAATGAAGCGACCAGTTCCTTAGCTCCCGGCACAAGAAACGCTTCCGGATTCTTTGTTCCGCTTCTCAGTTCTTCCTTTCGCTGCGTCACCTTATGCTGCATCCGGTCCAGAAAACCCTGTTTGTAAATCTGCGGGTT
>JAEEGL015007083.1_pt1 | contig 11868 bp, 9 predicted proteins | sample 9134231 | NCBI WGS metagenome assembly JAEEGL01 (sample SAMN16246548, study PRJNA631951) | gut metagenome | biome: gut microbiome; feature: rumen; material: fiber-attached | host: Bos | place: Iran: Karaj | collected 2018-10 | reverse complement strand
GGAAATGGCAGAACGTGTAGCAATGATGATATCGGAGGAGGAAGTCGCCGCGCGCATCAGAGAGCTGGGGGATCAGATCAGCAGGGATTATGCCGGCAGGACCCTCCATATGATCTGCGTGCTAAAGGGAGGGAGCTTCTATCTGTGCGAACTCGCCAAGCGCATCACGGTCCCGGTGACGCTCGATTTCATGTCGGTCTCCAGCTACGGCGCAAGCACGAAGTCCAGCGGCGTGGTGCGGATCGTCAAGGATCTGGATCAGGCGATCGAGGGCAGGGATGTCCTGGTGGTGGAGGATATCGTGGACTCCGGGAGGACGCTGTCCTATCTGCTCCCGCTCCTGCAGGACAGGGGACCTGCCAGCGTGAAGCTCACGACACTGCTTGATAAACCGGACAGAAGGGAGACGGACGTGCGGGTGGATTATACGGGGTTCGTCATCCCGGACAAGTTTGTGGTGGGTTACGGTCTGGATTATGACCAGAAATACCGCAACCTCCCGTATATCGGAGAGATGGTGTTTGAATGAATACGAATAACAGGGGAAGGGGCTTCGGCTTCTATTTCTGGATCATCCTGATCTTTGTGGTCCTGGTGGTCTTCCTTGAGTACAACCGGGGCAAGTCGGGGGCCGGAGAGGACAATTATACCGTGCGGATGCTCACGGCGGATCTCGCCGAGCACAAGGTGGCGGGTGCCGTGATCTTCCAGAACAGAGAGATCCCCACGGGGTCCGTGCGGGTGATCTTAAATGACAGCACGCAGCACACGCTCTATGTGACGGACGTGCATGACGCCCAGGAGCTGCTGGGGGATGCCGGTGTGGACTACCAGGTGCGGGACGTGTCGCCCGAGGGCTTCAATCTCATGACCTGGCTGCCGGTGCTGCTCATGATCATTTTCTGCGTCTTCTTCTTTGTCATGATGAACAACGCGCAGAATGCGGGGGGCGGCGGCAACCGGATGCTCGCCTTCGGCAAGAGCCACGCCAGACGCTCCGGTCCCGAGGACAACAAGGTCACAATGAAGGATGTGGCGGGTCTGCGCGAGGAGAAGGAACAGCTGACGGAGGTCATCACCTTCCTGAAGGATCCGGAGCGGTTCACCAAAGTGGGCGCCAGGATCCCCAAGGGGATCCTCCTCGAGGGAGCGCCGGGTACCGGCAAGACGCTGCTCGCCAAGGCGATTGCCGGCGAGGCGGGGGTGCCGTTCTTCTCGATCTCGGGCTCCGATTTCGTGGAGATGTTTGTCGGCGTGGGCGCGAGCCGCGTGAGGGATCTTTTCTCCGAGGCCAAGCAGAGTGCGCCCTGCATCATCTTCATCGATGAGATCGATGCGGTGGCCAGACGCCGCGGGACCGGTATGGGCGGCGGCCACGACGAGCGGGAGCAGACACTGAACCAGCTGCTCGTGGAGATGGACGGTTTCGGTACGAATGAGGGGATCATCGTCATGGCGGCCACCAACCGGGTGGATATCCTGGATCCCGCGATCCTGCGCCCCGGGCGCTTTGACCGCAAGATTGCCGTCTCGCGGCCGGATATCGGCGGACGGGAAGAGATCCTCCGGGTCCACGCCGACGGCAAGCCGCTGGCGGAGGATGTGGATCTCAAGCAGATCGCCCAGACGACGGCAGGCTTTACCGGGGCTGATCTGGAGAATCTCCTCAACGAATCGGCGATCCGCGCCGCCATGAAGGAACGGGCCTATATCGACCAGTCCGATATCAAGGAGGCCTTTGTCCAGGTGGGCATCGGCACGGAGAAGAAGAGTCGTGTGATCTCCGATGAGGAGAAGAAGATCACGGCGTATCACGAGTCCGGTCATGCGATCCTCTTCCATGTGCTGCCGCATGTGGGACCGGTGTACACGGTGTCCGTGATCCCCACGGGCGTCGGCGCGGCGGGCTATACCATGCCGCTGCCGGAAAAGGATGAGATGTTCGCGACCAGGCAGAAGATGCTCGAGGAGATCATGGTCTCCCTGGGTGGCCGTATCGCGGAGGAGCTGATCTTCGGTGCCGACGACATCACGACCGGGGCGAGCTCCGATATCAAGAAGGCCACGGCGGAGGCGCGCAGGATGGTGACGCGCTACGGCATGAGCGCCAATATCGGTGTCATCAGCTACGAAGAGGAGGCGGATGACGTCTTCCTGGGCTATGATCTGGGGCACCGTCACAAGCACAGCGAGCTGATGGCCAGCCGGATCGATGAGGAGGTCAAGCAGATCATCGATACGTGCTATGCCCGCGCCCGCAAGATCATCGAGGATCATATGAATGTGCTCCACGAGTCGGCCAGACTCCTGATGGAGAAGGAGAAGCTCACCCGCGAGGAATTCGAGGCACTGTTTGCTTAAGGCAGCAGGAGGATATTTTGTTTGACGTAAGCGGGATCTTCCATGATATGACGGATCAGTTCCTGTCTCCGACGCAGGCGGACCCCGGAGAGCCGGTGGAGATCACGCTGCGCACGGGGGACGGAGAAGACTTCCATGTGGAACTGGTCCGCCGTGTGATCGAGGAGGACGGGAGCGATCTGTATGTGCGCAAGCCCATGCGGCGAGGTGCCGTCATCGGCAACGGTTTTCGTTTCTTCCGCACCAGGATCCGGCTGGATCAGAGACCGCTGGAGTATTTCTTTGAGGTGCGTTCCCCCGCGGGCAAGATCCTGTACGACCGTCTCGGTCCCACCGAGGGCGGGACGCCGCGGGTGCTCTTTAAACTGATCCCGGGTTTCCATACCCCCGCCTGGGCGGAAGGTGCCGTGATGTATCAGATCTTCCCCGACCGGTTCTGCAACGGGGATCCCACCAACGATGTGCTGGACGGAGAGTACAGCTATCTGGGGGGCAGGTCCGCCCGCGTCCGGGACTGGAACAGGCCGCCCTCCCCCGAGGGTGCGGATTTCCGCGAGTTTTACGGAGGGGACCTGCAGGGGATCATCGATAAGCTGGACTATCTGCAGGAACTCGGGATCCAGGCGATCTACCTGAATCCTGTCTTCTGTTCACCTTCCACTCATAAATACGATACGCAGGATTACGCCCATATCGATCCGCATCTGGGACGGATCGTCACGGACCGCGGCGATCTGCTCCCGCCGGGGGATCCGGACAACCGGCATGCCACCCGCTACATCTCCCGTGTCGGCTCCGAAGAAAATCTCGAGGCCAGCGATGCGCTCTTTGCCCTGCTCGTAAAGAAGGCCCACGAGCGCGGGATCCGTGTGATCCTGGACGGCGTGTTCAATCACTGCGGCTCCTTTAACCGCTGGATGGACAGAGAGCGGATCTACGAGCAGACACCCGGCTACCCCGGCGGGGCCTATGCCTCGGCGGAGAGTCCGTACCGGGATTTTTTCACCTTTACGGAGGATGCGTGGCCCTGCAATCCCCATTATGAGGGCTGGTGGAACTATGACACCCTGCCCAAGCTCAACTATGAAGGCTCGGAGCGGCTGGTGGAGGAGATCCTCGCGATCGCGCGCAAATGGGTCTCTCCGCCCTATAACGCGGACGGATGGCGGCTGGATGTGGCGGCGGATCTGGGACATTCCCCGGAGTACAACCACCGGTTCTGGCAGCGCTTCCGTCAGGCGGTCAAGGAGGCCAACCCCGAGGCGGTGATCATCGCCGAGCATTACGGGGATGCGGGCAGCTGGCTCTCCGGCGGGGAGTGGGACAGTGTCATGAATTACGATGCCTTCATGGAGCCCGTGAGCTGGTTCTTCACGGGGATGGACAAGCACAGTGACCGGTACGATCCCGAGGCGGTGGGCAACGAGGAGCGCTTCTGGGGAGAGATCGGGGGCGCCGGAGCCAGGAACTTTTCCAAGGGTTCCCTGTTCATGGCGATGAACCAGCTCTCCAACCACGATCACAGCCGTTTTCTCACCCGGACGAACGGTAAAGCCGGCAGGAGCAGCACGCTCGGGACCGCGGCAGCGGAGGAGGGGATCGACCCGGCCGTCTTCCGCGAGGCCGTGCTGGTGCAGATGACCTGGCCCGGCGCGCCCACCCTCTATTACGGGGATGAGGCGGGAGTCTGCGGCTTCACCGATCCGGACAACCGCAGGACCTACCCCTGGGGGCACGAGGACCGTGCGCTTCTGGCTTTTCACCGGGATGTCATCCGGATCCACCGCGAGAACCCCGAGCTCATCCACGGCTCCCTGATGCCGCTGCCTTCCAAGCGCGGCGTGCTCGCCTACGGCCGCTTCACTGCGGAGAGTGCCTGCCTGATCCTCTTAAACCGCAATCCGTACTCGGTGACGGACGAATATGACGTACGGCCTCTCGGGATCCCGGAGGATGCGGTGATGCGGCAGCTCATCATGTCCACACCCGCCGGCTATCACACGGCGGCGGAGGAGCGCTATGTCAAGGTGGGGTTCCTGACCGTGACACTCTCCATGAACACGGGGATGATCTTCAAGTATGCCCGGGGGATGGTGCGGGATGAGGAGAACTTCCTCGCGCACGGCCGCTTTTTATCCTTTACGTAAATGGGACTTGTTGCGCGGCGGGAACGGGAGTATAATTATTCATGGCTTATGTTACCGCAAACTAATTTTTCAGAAAGGATGGTAGTATTATGTCGTTAGTGACTACAAAAGACATGTTCGCCAAGGCGTATGACGGCGGATATGCGGTCGGTGCGTTCAATGTGAACAATATGGAGATCGTCCAGGGCATCACCGAGGCGGCCAGCGAGCTCAAGAGCCCCGTGATCCTGCAGGTTTCCAAGGGCGCGCGTGCTTATGCCAACCACAAGTACCTCGTGGCGATGGTCAATGCCGCGGTGGAACTGTATCCCGAGATCCCGATCGCGCTGCATCTCGATCACGGCGACACTTTTGAACTCTGCAAGGACTGCATCGACGGCGGCTTCACCTCCGTCATGATCGATGCCTCCTCCAAGAGCTTTGAGGACAACATCGCGCTCACCAAGCAGGTCGTCGAGTACGCGCACTCCAAGGGTGTCGTGGTCGAGGCGGAGCTCGGCACGCTGGCCGGTATCGAGGACGAGGTCGTCGTCGAGGCGGGCAAGGAGAGCTACACGCGTCCCGAGGAAGTTGAGGAATTCGTCGACAAGACCGGCTGCGATTCCCTCGCGATCGCGATCGGCACCTCCCACGGCGCTTACAAGTTCACGCCCGAGCAGTGCACCAGGAACGCGGACGGCATCCTCGTCCCTCCGCCGCTGCGCTTTGACGTGCTCGAGGAGTGCATCAAGCGTCTGCCCGGCTTCCCGATCGTGCTGCACGGTTCTTCCTCCGTGCCGCAGGAATTCGTTAAGATGGTCAATGACTACGGCGGGAAGATGCCCGATGCGGTCGGCATCCCGGAGGAGCAGCTGCGTCAGGCGGCCAAGCTCGCGGTATGCAAGATCAACATCGATTCCGATATCCGTCTGGCGATGACCGGCACTATCCGCAAGTATTTCGCGGAGCATCCGGATCACTTCGATCCCAGACAGTACCTGAAGCCCGCGCGTCAGGCGGTCAAGGACATGGTCGCGCACAAGATCAAGAACGTGCTCGGCTCCGACGGCAAGGCATAATCAGGCGTTTGCACTAACAGCCTACGGAGATTTGCTCAGAGAACGCCGGCGGGTTTTCTGCCGGCGTTCTCTGTTTAGGGGTTATATGAACGACAGACTCACAAGAAAAGATATCGAGGACATGGAGCGGGAGATCGAGCACCGCAAGGTGGTGGTGCGCAAGGAGCTCCTGGAGCACGTTAAGGAAGCCAGGGCCCAGGGGGATCTCTCGGAGAATTTCGAGTATTACGCGGCCAAGAAGGCCAAGAATGAGAATGAGAGCAGGATCCGCTTCCTCGAGCGCACGATCCGCACCGCCCGGATCATCGAGGATGAACTGGACGGGGATCAGGCGGGATTAAACCGGACCGTCACCGTGAAGATGCTCGACGACGGCACCACGGAGGAATACCGGATCGTCACCACCATGCGGGGGGATTCCCTGAAAGGCAGGATCTCCATCGAATCGCCGTTAGGCAAGGCCCTCTCCGGGCATCGTGCGGGCGAGCGGGTGCGCGTGGAGGTCAATAAGGAGATCAGCTATGAAGTGGAGATCCTGCGGGTGGAAATGACCGCGGAAGGCGGGGAGGAAGAGATCCGCAGATTTTGAATAACAGGCGTTGTTTTTAGCCGGAAAGGACGGAGCATGGCCAAAGAGTATGAGTATCACGTGTTTCAGCCCATCACCACCGCCCAGTATCAGGAGAGTTTCTACAAAGCCATCGGACAGAACTGGGCGCTGCTGACGTCGGGCACAAAGGATAAGGCCAATACCATGACGGTGTCCTGGGGAGGCGTCGGCGTGCTGTGGAACAAGGACGTGGTATTCGTCTTTGTCCGCAATTCCCGCTACACAAAGGAACTGCTGGACTCCTCCGGCGTGTTCTCCCTGTCATTTCTGGATCATGAGGCCTACAGCAGGGAGTACAAGTATCTGGGCGCGGCCTCCGGCCGGAATGAGGACAAGATCGCCGCGGCGAGGCTTCATGTGGCGGCGAAGCTGGGTGTCCCCTATATCGATGAAGCGGCCACGGTCATCCTGTGTACTTCGCTCTTTAAGCAGGAGCTGACCACGGATGCCGCGCATTTCCTGGCCCCGGGACTGGACGAGAAATTTTACGCCGACAAGGATTACCATAATCTCTATGTGGGCGAAGTAGTTAAGATCATGTGCCGCTGATGGATCCCGCGCTGTACGAGATCACGGAATTCATCTTCAGGGAGGATGCGCCCGCCAAGGCGGACGTGATCCTCGTCTGCGGTTCCGCAAGGCCCGAGCCGGCTGTGCGCGCGGCTGCGCTTTACCGCGAAGGGTATGCGCCTTATGTCCTGCCGACAGGACGCTTCGGGAGTGCTTTTGCGGATCTCAAGGAGGAACAGGAGCGTCTGGCGCACAATGACGGCCGCAATCCCGAAGAGGTCTATGCGGAGATTCTGGCGCGTGCCGTGCAGGCGGGGACAGGCACCTTTCCCGCGACGGAATGGGCTTATCAGCGGGATCTCCTGCTGGTGGACGGGGTCCCGGAAGAGGCGATCCTGTGCGAGGACCGTTCCGTCAACACCTTTGAGAACGCGATCTTCGCGCGCGGGGTGCTCCGGGAGCGGGGCATCGTACCAGAGACCATGATCCTGTGCTGTCAGGCGTTTCACGCACGCCGCGCGTATATGACGGTGCAGAGTGAGTTTCCGCAGACTTGGATCCTTGTGTGCCCGGCTGTCACGCGCGGGATCTCGCGGGAGTCCTGGTATCAGACGCTGCGCGGCTATGATAAGGTGATGGAGGAAGTGCAGAAATGCGGTGCGTATTTCATGGGGGATCGTATGCACCAGGCATTCATGACGGGGATCCCCGCTTCGGAGGCATGAGTTGGAACGGACGGGTGTCCTGAACAGAAGATGGTATCTTTATCTCACGGAGTTTTTCTCCGGAATGGGCGTGATGGCAGTGGAGCTGGGGGCGAGCAGGCTGCTGGCGCCCTATTTCAGCTCCTCGCAGATCGTCTGGACCATCATCATCGGCACGATCATGATCGCCATGGCGCTCGGCAATGTTTACGGCGGACGCAGTGCCGATAAGAACGGGGATCCCGGCAGGCTCTACGGGCGGATCCTCATCGCGGCCGTGTGGATCGCCGCCATCCCGCTCGTCGGGAAATATGTGATCCTCGGGGTGACGGGACTTCTGGTCGTGACCGTGAGCAACGGCTTTCTTATCTGGGCGGCATTTCTGGCCTGCATGGTGCTGTTCGTCTATCCCCTGTTCCTGCTGGGGACCGTGACACCTTCCCTGGTGAAGTATTCCGTGAACAGCCTGGACAACAACGGGCGGATCGTGGGGACGCTCGGCGCCTGGAATACGATCGGGAGCATCCTGGGCACTTTTCTCCCGACCTTTGTGACGATCCCGGCCGTGGGGACGGCGGTGACGTTTCTCCTCTTCTCCGGGATCCTGCTCGTCATCGCGGCGATTTATTTCATCTCCGAACGGAAAAAGATACCAGCTGTTATCATATCAACCGTTATCTTTATTCTCTGTGCGATCTTCGGCAATTCCGACAGCTTCGCTTTCTGGGAGCGGGATCTGACCTATGAAGGGGAGTCCGTCTACAATTATCTGCAGGTGCGCGATACGCCGCAGGCGACGATCCTGTCCACCAATGTGCTCTTCGGCGTGCAGTCCGTCCGGATGAAGGAGGGCGGGCTTACGGGCATGTATTATGACTATGCGCTGGCGGCGCCGGTGTTCGCGGATTTCGGACGGAAGGAGCACCCCTCGGCGCTGGTGCTGGGGATGGGGACCGGGACCTGGGCGATGCAGCTGCGCGAGTTTTTTCCGCACTGCCGGGTCGAGGGAGTGGAGATCGACGAGAAGATCACGGATCTCGCCCGGACCTACTTCGAACTTGATCCGGAGATCCCGGTCACGACCTATGACGGGAGAGCCTACCTGCAGGCGGTGGACGGTCAGTACGACTGCATCATGGTGGATGCCTACCGCGATATCACCATTCCTTTTTCCATGAGCTCCGTGGAGTTCTTCCGGCAGGTGCGGGAGCATCTGACGCCGGACGGCGTGATGGTGGTCAACATGAACATGCACGAGGAGGATCCGGACGGGATCAACGCGCAGCTCTCCGATACGATCGCCGCGGTGTTTGACGAAGTGGTCGTCGTTGATGTGCCCGGGAGCACCAACCGGGAACTTTTCGCCGGAGCAAAACTGACGGACGTGTCATTGACCGATGCGGGAGCGCTCGGGGCGACGCCGCAGGCAGAGAAGGAGCTGCTCTCGTGGCGGCTTTCCGAGGTGGAGGGGCGTCTTAAGTCCTATGAACGCGGCGGTCATCTGCTGACCGATGACAAGGCGCCGGTGGAGCTGCTGGGGATGCGGGTCATCGACTCTCTGATCCGGGAGGAGATCGGTCTGTATAAGGATGCATTCCGCAGACAGGGCCTGCAGGGGCTGCTGGAGGTCATGTAAGGAAAATACAATATCAATTGTTATTATATAATGGGGCACAATAGAATACCGGTTGTTATTATATAAAGAGACGCGATAAAATATCAATTGTTATTATATAGGCGGTGAACGGATGCTGAGAGAAGAGGAAATGGCCCGGCTCGATCTGGAGCGGGAGGAACGCACGGGTTTTCCGGAAGTGGTTTTCTGTGAAGGCAAGCCGGATGGGGTGCTGCCGGGGATCTGTGAACGGCTTTATGAGAAACACGGCACAGTGCTGGGGACGCGGGCCTCGGCGGGGCAGTATGCGCTGGTCCGGGAGTCTTTTGCTGAGAAATACGGATCCGCGGTGGCTGAGAAACTGGTTTATGACGGGATCTCGCGGATCCTGCGGTTTTCCGGCGAAGACAGGCCGCGGACCGGGCGGGTCGCGGTGGTCTGTGCCGGGACCTCGGACGTGCCTGTGGCGGAGGAAGCCGCTCAGACCGCGGAGTTTTTCGGTACATCCTGCGAGCGGTTCTATGATGTCGGTGTGAGCGGGCTGCACCGTCTCCTGTCCGTGATCGACAGGATCCGGGAAGCCAACTGTGTGATCGCCGTCGCCGGGATGGAGGGGGCGCTGGTCAGTGTCCTGGGCGGTCTTGTGCGCAATCCCGTGATCGCGGTCCCCACCTCCGTGGGATACGGCGTCGGTGCCGGCGGGCAGGCAGCGCTTCATGCGATGCTCTCCTCCTGCGCCAACGGCATCGCTGTGGTGAATATCGATAACGGGTACGGAGCCGGGTATCTGGCGACCCAGATCAACCGGCTGGCCGCGGGGGACGGCGGAAGGGAGGAACGGTGATGGGCAGGATGCTTTATGCGGAGTGTGCTTCCGGGATCAGCGGGGATATGACCGTGGGCGCCCTGCTGGATCTGGGTGCGGATAAGGAGAAGCTCCTTCAGGTGCTGGACACGGTGCCTGCGGACGGTTTTCGTGTGGAGATCAGCCGGGTGAAGAAATCCGGGATCGACTGCATGGATTTTGATGTGATCCTCGATGCGGCCCATGAGAACCACGATCATGACATGGAATATCTCTACGGCCACGAGCATGAGGGACATCACGGGCATTGCCACCGCCATGACGCGGAGCATGAAGAGGGACATCACGGGCATTGTCACCGCCATGACGCGGAGCATGAAGAGGGACATCACGGGCATTGCCACGAACATGACATGGAGCACGCACAGGGACATCCCTGCTGTCATGATCATGATGCGGAACACACGCATGACGGACACCATCACCATCACGAGCATCGCGGACTCCCGGAGATCCTGCGGATCCTGGACGGCACCCGGATGGAGGAGAGCGCGCGGGTATTGGCGAAGCGGATCTTCACGATCCTCGCGGAAGCGGAAGCCCGGGCACACGGGATCCCCGTGGAGGAAGTGCATTTTCACGAGGTCGGCGCGATCGATTCCATTGTGGATATCATCGCGATCGCGGTATGTTTTGACGATCTCAAAATAACAGATGTTATTGTAAAATCCGTTACGGAGGGCACGGGGACGGTCCGCTGTCAGCACGGGATCCTGCCGGTGCCGGTGCCGGCGGTGACCGCGATCGCACAGCGATATGCCCTGCCGATCAGGATCGCCGATGTGCGCGGAGAACTGGTGACGCCGACGGGCGCGGCGTTCCTTGCCGCCGTCAGCACGTCGAACACCCTGCCGGAGAGTTTCCGTATTCAGGCCACGGGCCTCGGAGCCGGCAAGCGGACCTATGAGCTGCCCGGTTTTCTCCGGATGATGATCATCGACAAATAAATACCACCTGTTATTTTTATGGCCGCAGGGTCCCTCTAATCTTGCGGCCGATCCCCCATATGTGATATAATACTGTACCAAATGAGCGCAATTCCCGCTTGCGGGCTTCTTTTGGATCAACGGACAGCATGAGAGGATTTCGTGATCTGGATCCGGAACAGGCCGAACAGGTCGTCAGTTCCAGGAGCAGAAGAAAAGAGTATACGGAGGAACGTGTGGCGCAGGGCCGAAGCCGTGCGCCCATGATCTATACCCTTGATACGGCACCTGCGGAGGAGGCGCCGCGTGCTGCCGCGCGCCCGCGGAGGGACTATTACGCCCCGGAAGAGCCGGAGGAGTATGACGGACCCGAAGAGGAGTATTACGGACAGGAGTACTACGAACAGGAGTACTACGGGCAGGAGGAAGACGCTTACGAGCCGGAGGAAGAGGAATACTACGAGCCGGAAGAGGACGGGGAATACGACTATCGTTATGGACGCTACGCTTACGAAGACGAGGCGTATGACGATGACAGGCCGGTCCGCCGCCGGAACGGAGGGCACAGACTCCGTCTGTTCCTGACCACTGCCGCGATCATCACGCTCCTGATCGTACTGACTGCCGGCGGAGCCGCGGTCATCACGAGGCGTCACAAGGCCGCACCGGAGCAGCGGGAAGAGCATTCCCAGGCGCAGCAGGGTGCCAATGACGTGGAGCTCGAGAGCATTCCCGCGGAGGAACTCGAGGCCTGGAACGGCAAGACGGAAGAAGAGGAGACGGTCAAGTCTCCGTATATGAAACCTTCCGCGGATAAGGAAGCATTTTTCGACGGCTATGCCATGAAGAGCACCGGCGGTGTGCAGGAGATCACGGATGAGGAGGTGCAGTCCACCTATGCCGTTCTCGTCAACGCGGAGACCGGAGAGATCATCGCAGGGCGTCAGGCGGATGCCGTCGTGAGTCCCGCCTCCATGACCAAGATCCTGACGCTTCTGGTGGCGGTCGAGCACCTGACGGATCTCGATGAGACCGTGACCATGACACAGGAGATCGGAGAACTGGTTTATCG
>JAEEGL014469544.1_pt1 | contig 11868 bp, 17 predicted proteins | sample 9134231 | NCBI WGS metagenome assembly JAEEGL01 (sample SAMN16246548, study PRJNA631951) | gut metagenome | biome: gut microbiome; feature: rumen; material: fiber-attached | host: Bos | place: Iran: Karaj | collected 2018-10 | reverse complement strand
TTATTATTCATTAACAGTAAACAATTGATTATAATCAGTAATTATACTACTTCCATTATAGAATACTATTTTATTAAAATGTTTATTTAATACTTCATCTTCATATAATTCATATTTACAAATAACATCCGCATATTTAGAGCAATCTTTTTTATTAGTAATTTGCATTCTATAATATTTATCTTCTGTCTTTAAATATGTTTTAATAGAATCTCCTGAATAATTAAAATCTATTATTTTAGATCCATATCTACTCTCATCATAAACTATTCTTATTCCTTGTATTTCATAATTATTATTTACTTTAACTATCTTATTAGTATAAATATTACCATCATTTTTTAATACATAATAAAGTCCAATACTACTATCCGCAGTTATTACTTTAGATACATCTTTATCTTTTAATAATAATTTATATATTTCATATGAATTATCAGTAGGTAATACTTCAGTATAACTTTCTACATTATTTTGTTTTAATAAATAATATAGTTTATCATCACTACCTTTAACTATTTTATCATCAAAAATAGCTTTAACTACTATTCTTGTAGTTGCCTCTTTACAATTCTCTTCATTAGCATATTTTTGTGATAAAGATATTTCATATATTTTACCATCTTCATCTATTATATGAGTCCCTGTCATATATTTTATTTTTTTATTTGAAGTTTTAGAAATAAAACTACTACAGTAAAATTTATTTGAAACATTAAAATCATCATGTCTAATATCTCTTGTGACATTTCCATTACAAGCTGTGCATATTATAACTAATCCTATAATTAAACTAAATCTTATTATATTCTTTTTCATATATACCTCATTTCTTTGAATACTTTTTTAATTCTTCTTTTATTAATAAAACCAAATCTATTGGTCCTTTTATTAAGTTTAATACTAATAATGCATCCTGTAATTTTACTTTATTAGTAACATGTTCTTTAACATCTATTTGATTATTTAGACATATACTTTTTTCTATATTATTCTCTTTTACAAAGTCTTTTATATATTCTTCTATATCTTTTAAAATATATTCTTTTAATGGATAATTATCCATTAAAAGTATTCCATAATATCCTCCAACTAAATATCTAAATTGATCTATTAAATCCATTAAACCACTTCTTTTTCTTGTTTTATATCTTTCAAAGTTTCTAATATTTCTACTACAATTACTATAACTAATGGGCAAAATACTATTAGAAAGAATCCTAATTGATTAACTAATATATGATGTATAAAATTTATTACTGGGATTATTCCTACTATTTTACCAATTATTTGTTTTTCTTCTACTTGTGGATCTTCTACAGGAAAATTAATTCCTTTAGTAGTAAATAATAGTTTATTATCATTTTTATCTATTTTTAATATTCTGTGATTTATAACCATATTCTCTATTCCACAACAAGATCCTACATAAGAGATATCATCTCCTACTTTTAAATCTTTTAGATTTACTTTTTTTACTAATACAACATCTTCTACATTATATTTTGGAGACATATCAGTATTAATAATACTAGTAATACGGTATCCTAAAATATCTCTATCTATACTAATTCTATGTATAAATATAAATATTAAATAAATACCCAAAAATCCTAGATAACAATATTTTAATATTTTTAATATAACATTAAATTTTTGTCTCATAGAATACACCCTTTTCTATTCTTTTATTTCATTACTATGAATACTTATTACAAATTCATAAACTTGATATATGAAAACTATTAATATTGGAAGTAATACAAGAAATAAAAATCCTACTTTACTTTCTAATACTCTTAATATATTTCCTAATAGTTTTATTTTATATACTTTTTTACCAATTACTTTAGATGATGAAATAGTATCATTTTTTAGTTTATATAGACTATTCTTATAGTCTTTTACTACTTTTATTACTTTATTAGATTTAATACTATATTTATTATCATCTATTTCATAATAATAAATATTATCATTTTTATTTATATTATTATCTTTTTTTATTAACAATAAATCTTTATTACTTGTATTATCAAATACAAAACTACCTATTTCAGTATACCCATATTCATTTGAAAAAAACATGAATGTAGTTACAACAACAACATAAATAATTACTACTATTTGGATAATTTTCCATATTAGATTTAATTTCTTTTTCATAAAACCTCCTAAAATATTTTATTTACTTACTAATATCAAAATTAAATATATAATTTAAATAATTTCCTGTGACTTCTCTATAGATATCTATATCTTTTTCTTCTATCCATATATATACTTTTACTTTATTAATTCCCTTATCTAAATTTAATTTAAAATCTTCAATATTTATAGTATCAACACTTTCTAATTCTTTTGAATTATTAATTGCTTTATATAATTGTTTCTTACTATCTTTTTCTTTTAAAAATAATTTATTAGTAATATAAGCATTATTAATAGAAGATATACTATGTTTATCATAGTTAGGTTCTAATATTATATTATTATCATTATAAGCAAAACCTATTCGTATACTATTTTCTATATCCTTATTAATACCTTTATATATAATATTAGTTTTTAAATTCATAGTTAGTGTCTTATCAGTTTTAAAATATAAATCAAACACTGTATAATAACCATCCTTTTCAAGTATCTCATTTATTTCATCATTATTAGTTTCAAAAAACTTAACTTTATCTTTAGATAATGTAGTGGATACTTTATAAAAGTCTTTTTGAATTATTCCATTACTATTAATAATATCTTCTCGATCAATAATATTTTTAAAATTATTAGAATCTGTCCCTATTGGTACTTTACTAGATATGTTGATGTCTATTTTATGTATACTATTATTTTTAGGAGCAAGCCATGCGTATGAGCTAAGTCCAAAAATTATTCCAACAAAAACCATTAACATAATTTCTAAAACTCTCTTCATAGTACCACATCCTACTTGAATTATATCAAAACAAATAAAAATAGACAATAAAGATTGTCTAATTAATTAAATATGGTGCTTCCATCCGGACTTGAACCGGAACTCTATCGCTAGAAGCAGATTTTGAGTCTGCCGCGTCTACCAATTCCGCCATGGAAGCAAGTTATGAAAAGATTATAACATACTCTTTTCATTAAAACAATTATTCTTCTTCTATATATTTTGAACTATATAAGTCAGTATTATCATCCTCATCTACTTCTTCAGATACTATTTCTGATATATCAGGTAAATCTTCTGTAGAAGCAAGACCAAAATAATCTAAAAACTCATTAGTTGTTTCATAAAGAATTGGTCTACCTGGCATTTCACTTCTTCCACTTTCTTTAATAAAACCTTTAGCAACTAATTTTCTCATAATAGAGGCAGAACTTACTCCTCTTATAGCATCAACTTGAACACGAGTTATTGGTTCATTATATGCGACAATTGCAAGGGTTTCTAATGCTGCTTGTGAAAGTGTATTTGTTTCTGGATTTTCTATTAGTTTTTGATAATACTCTTTATGTTCAAATTTAGTAGTTAATTTAAATCTATTACCTAAAAAATCTATTCTTAAACCACGTGATGAATCTTCATAATCTTTTTTTAACTCCATTATTAAGTTTTTTGATTCTTCTTCGTTTATTTCTAATACATCTTCTATTTGTTCTAAAGTAAGTCCATCTTCTCCTACAACAAATAAAAGCCCTTCAAGTACTGCCTTATTCATTTTTATACACCTCACAAATTATATCATCAAAATTTTCTTCTTGTATAATTTTTATTTCTCTATTTTTTGCCATTTCTAATATAGCTAAAAAAGTTGCGACTATATATTCTTTTGTCATTACTGGGAATAATTCAAAGAAAGACATTCTCTTTTTCTTGTTTAATAAGTGTTTTATTTCACTTCTTCTTGAAGATACACTTATTTCATTAATAGTTACTTTTGTATTTAGTGGACGATTATCTTGTTTCCTTTGATAGTATTTTTGAAAAGCTAATATTAAATCATCTAAAGTAACATCTGAATGTATTTCATGGTTTTCTTCCACATAGTTATTAAAGTTTTCAGGAGATTTTGTGAAAATATCTTGTCTTAATAATTCTTTTTCTTGTAGAACTTTAGTGATATCTTTATAAGCTTGATATTCTAATAATCTATTAATTAAATCTTCCCTTGGATCTATTTCTTCTTCTTCATCTAATTTATTATTTGGAAGTAATAGTTTTGATTTTATCTCAATTAGTTCTGATGCTAATACTAAATATTCTGAAGATACTTCTAAATTCATTTTTTCTTGTTTTTCTAAGAATTCTACATATTGTTTAGTAATAGATTCTATTTCTATATTCATAATATCCATCTTAGACTCTTTAATTAAATGTAATAATAAATCTAGTGGTCCTTCAAAATCATTAATTTTAAATTCCATTTCCATCTAATCACTTCCGAACTATTAAGATTATATCATAAAACAAATAAATAATAAAATATCTATTTTATATCACTAAATATATTTCTTTTTTCTTTTTCTAATTCTCTTAAACTTTTATTAGGTGTAGGTAAGTTTTCTGGCATAGTACCACCTATTTCACATATCGCTCTTCTAACCTTTTTTCCAACTTCATAATGAGTATTACAAGATAATCTTTCGCTTTTTTCTTTTTGTTTTGTAAGTAGATCTTCTGTTTGAGTTATTCTAAATATATTAGCACCTAATTCTATGCTCCCCATATTATCTAGTATATCTTCCCGATATCTAAGCCCCTTCCTTTTAGCTATAGCATCAGCAGTTTCTCCATTATATAGGCCTTTATATCCAGCATTAGTAAATTTATCAAAATTCTTAACTCCTTTTAAACCAGCTATCTTATTCAAAGATTTATTACTTTCTTTTACTTGCTTTCTTCTATATAATCTTTTCTCATCTTCACTCATTAATTCATAACCTTTTTCAAGTAGTTCTTGACATCTTGTTTGTATAGCAAAATAAGTTTTTCCTAAAGCAACCGTTTCCTTTCTAGGATCACAATTAAGTATGATTAAATAGCACGCATATCTTGATAGTTTATAATCATCTATATTTCTTGTTGTATTTGATCCAATATTAACCATTTTGTCGGCACTGACAAAATGGTCTAAAGCGTTATATTTACTACTTTTACAGTTAGTAATTGCCTTATTAATCGCTCCTTTAAACTTGCGCCATTCAGTATATTCAAGTGATAACATTAACTCTCTAGCTAGCCAATACTCACTTCCTTCTTCATCAGTATGTTTAATACTTTCAAATATTGTATTTTTCATAAATACCTCCTTTGAGGTATCACTATATACTATTATTTTTATATATACAAATCATAAATTTAATTAATTCAAAAAGAAAAGATATTTAAATAATAAGTTTTTCTTAGGGAAATTTATTAAATTAATTATGTTAAGTATATTTAATTTACATTTTTAGTATAATTTTATTTTTTTATTAATTAGTGTATAATAAGTCTAGGTGAATTTATGAAAAGATTTAATGAATTAGATGAGGAATTTATTTGCGATAATTGTGGAAAAAAAGTTAATCCTTTGGGATATACTTCAAGAGATCATTGCCCCTACTGTTTATACTCTAAACATGTTGATATAATGCCTGGAGATAGATCAAATACTTGTTGCGGTCTATTAAAACCTATTGAAATAGAAAAATATAAAGATACATATAAAATTATTTATAAATGTGAAAAGTGCCATACTATTCATAAAAACATTATAGCTAAAGATGATGATATGAATGAAATAATTAAAATATCTAATATAAATTAAAAAACTTTCTATTTAGAAAGTTTTATTTTTTTCTTTAATTTAGCATGTACTACTCGTCTTTGTTTATTATCATCAGTGCATGTAGATAAAGTAATTATTTTATCTTTACTATCTACAGATACTTTAAAATTATATATACTTCTATTTTTTAATTCATTAAAGAATATATTTAATTCTTCTTTATTATTAAAATTATTTTGAAGATAATATAACTCTGGTTCTATTACATATACTGAGAATATTTCATATAAATATTTATATTTATCATTTACAACTAATATGTAATGATTTGATTCATTATACCATTTCTTATCATATAGATTACTTAAGCTTCCAAAAGCAGTTTTATTAACTAAATTATGTCCATAAATAATAGTATTATCATCTGATAAATCACTATTATTACGATAATCCATAAATATCCATCCACTACTTTTTACTTTTTTACTAATATCATGATTTAAATAATAATCATTATTTTTTGTTTTAACTACTGGATAATTTATATTAGTATTATCTACCATAATCCATGAAACTATATCTTTATTATCTTTTTTTAATTTTTTAAAGTTTAAATTATTAATATCATAATGAGCATATTTTTTATATAAATTTAATTCAATATTATTATTAACAACTTCTTTTTTACCATTAATAGTATCATTATTTATATGCTTAACTTCATTATTAGGATAAAATTGAGTATATAATAAAACTCCTATTAAAAAGATAAATACAACACTTAAAAAAGCTAAAGTATCATTTTGTTTTTCTTTAAAGAATAGTTTTATTTTTTTTAAAATATTTAGAGGGAATATTTTATATAATATAGATGCGATTAAATAGAAATAGAAGAAAAATCCATTTGATAATATATAAGTTATAAAATATACTAAATCATCTAGATAATCTAAAATTTTTGAAAAGAAACCTACTACTTTTTTCATTATATAATATCCTTATCCATAAATGTATGTTTCCTCTTTAACACATCTTTTTTTTGTTTATGTTCTACTAATAATATGATACTACCCGTTATAAAGGATATAATCATAATAATAAAAAATATAAAATATGCGGTATACATAAACTCACCTCTATCCTAGAAATAATTATAACCTATTCATATCTAAATGTTAATATTTTAGTTAAAATTAATCTCTAGGTTTGAAAATTAGTGTAAATATAAAAGAAAATATTATGGCACAAGCAATACCTGCAGCACAATATGTATATATTCCTGTGAATAATCCTAATATACCTATCTCATGGGCTTTTTCTAATGAACCATGAACTAATAAATGTCCAAATGAAGTAATAGGAAGACTTGCTCCTCCACCAACTAGTTTAATTATTTGATCATATATTCCAAAAGTATCTAATAAAGCTCCTATTACTACAAATAATGATGTAATATGTCCGGGAGTTAATTTAGTATTATCTAAAATAATTTGTGCTATTAAGCAAATAAAACCACAGAATAAAAAAGAATATATGAATAGCATTATACCACCTCCAAACTAACCGCATGACATATTGAATTTATATTTTCTTTTTGATATAGAAGAATTGGAGAAAATAGTGCTCCTGTCGCAAGAATTAAAACTCTTTTTAATTCTTTTTTCTTTAATTTTTTATAAATATATGAATAAGTTACTAATCCACTACATGCAGGGCCACTTGCTCCTGCTTTCACTTCTTTTTGTTTTTTTAAATCATATAACATAACTCCACAATCATTATAATTATTTAAATCTATTTCATAATTATCTTTTAAATAGTCTTTAAATATTTCCATTCCATATATTCCTAAATCTCCTGTTAGAATTAGATCATAATAGTCTGGGGTTCTATTAGTATCTTTTAAATGTCTTATTAATGTATCTATAGCAGCAGGAGCCATAACACGTCCCATATCATTAGGATCATTTTGTGAATAATCTATTATTCTTCCTAAAGTTGCTGATTCTACTCTTACATCTTCTTTATTATTAGTTAGCAGACAAGAAGCAGATCCTGTGGAAGTAAAAGTTGAACTATTAGGTCTTGGTGAACCATACTCTGTGGGATAACGAAATTGTTTTTCTGAAGTCATATTATGTGATGATACTATACATATACTATTATTAATAAAATTACCTTCTATAAAGTTAGAAGCAATAATAAGACCTAATGTACTATTACTACATGCATTATATATACCTATGAAACTTTTACCTACATCTAAACATCCATATGTAGAAGCTACTATCTGATTTAATAAATCTCCCCCTATTACTAAATCAATATCCTCTTTTTTCATATTAGTCTTTTTTAGTAATATATTTAATGAATCTTTAACTAATTTTATTTCTCCTTTTTCAAATGATTTTTCACATATATATAAATCATTATAAGATTTATCAAAATACTTTCTTAATGGGCCTTTTTTTTCATATGGTCCTGTTATACAAGAAGTATTTTTAATATATACATTATTATAAAAAAATGTCATCTTATACCTCCTAATATATATCTAATTAAACCCAATATAAAGGCTGATACTGTTCCATATAAAATAACACTTCCACCTAATTTAAACATATTAGATCCTATACCATATATTGGTCCTTCTCTTTTATAATCTAGACTACTACTAGTCATAGAATGAGCAAATCCCGTTATTGGGATAATTAATCCACATCTAAAGAAATTAACCCATTTATCAAAAAATCCTAAAGCTGTGAATAAACTTGCTAGAAAGATAAATATAATAATCATCCAAATAGTACTTATATCTCTAGTAAGAAAAAACCATTTCATTAATACTTCTATTATTAATTCTGCTAATAAACCCATAACTCCACCACTTATAAACGCAATAATACTATTTTTAAATCTTGTTTCTTGAGCTTTATGTTGATTAGCTATTTTTTCATACTTTATATTCTTCATATATTTCACCTAAATGTATTTTCTCCAAAAAAAAGAAAACTATAACCTAGTTTTCAATTTTTCAAGTATTTTAGACTCCTTCCTAGATACTTGAACTTGACTAATTCCTAATATTTCAGATGTTTCACTTTGAGTTAATTCATTATAATATCTAGCTATTATAAGACGTTTTTCATCTTCATTTAATTTATTTAATTCATTCTTTAAATCTAATATTTCGGGGGTTGTTTCTATATCATTACTTTTTATATTTTCATAACTTTCATCTATTGAAGACACCTCATCCGTAGCTATAATAGCTTCATTTATTAATTCTTCTTCTACTTCTAAAAAAAGTGATATTTCTAAATTACTAGGAGTTCTTCCCAATTTTTGAGACATTATTTCTTTTGTTTCTATAATTTTCTTTTTTAATTTTATTAAATCTTTACTTACTTTTATTCCATTATTCTCTCTTATATATTTATTGACCTCTCCTACAATATAGTAATAAGCAAAAGTAGAGAACTTTGTATTATATTTATTATTATAATGCTTTAATGCATCAATTAATCCTACCATTGAAGCTTGATATAAATCTTCTCTATCATATCTTTTAGGATATTTACTTATAATACTATATATTAACCCATCATATTCTAAGAGCTCGTCCATTATCCTCCTTTCAATAACAATATAAAAGAATAAATAAAAAACTTCTACCTATTCGACAAAACAAGATAAAAAAAGAATTCGACATATATATAAAATTCCTGTTTTGTTCGATTGTATTTAATTAGTTTACATGTTAGTATAGTGTGTTAAGGGAATATTCAGTGTTGAGTGTCTACCTCTAATCTTCTAGAAGAAAGGAGGTTTGATAAGATGACGAAAAGAATTTTTACAATAAAAATTCTAAGATATCTATCTATCATTTTATTACTCCTAATCATTATGATTATCGTAATAAAAAAATGACACTTAAGTCTATGACTTAAATGTCTTCCTAAAACAAATTGGTAGACATTCAACATGCCAACTGAATGTTCCCTTTTTCTTATGTATTAATATTAACACATTTTTATATTTTATGCAATCTTATTTGTCTGTAGAACCAAATCCACCAGTTCTGTCTCCAGAAGCTACATCATTGTCTGTAACTAAGTATTTTGAGAAAACTCCCTGTCCGATAGCTTCTCCTTTTTTAATAGTTATATCTTCATCTTTTATATTATAAAATGCAAACATGATATGACCATCATTATCAGGATTACCATAGTAATCTTTATCTATTACCCCTACACTATTTGCAAGAATTAATCCCTTCTTTTTTGGATTAGAACTTCTATTATATAAGTATAATACTTCATCATCTTCCATATATGCCTTAATACCAGTAGGAATTAAAGTAGGGGCCATTCCTTTTTTAAAACTTGGAATTACTATGTCTTCTGCTGCTTCTATATCATAGCCTGCAGCATATTTTGTTTTTCTTACTGGTAAATTAATACATTTGTCTTCATAACCTTTTGCGATTTCAAATCCTCTTCCCATATTTCCTCCTCGTTTGAATATAATATAACTTCTCCGCTATTCAAAGATTTTTGAACATCAATAACTCTTTGATTAGATGAGCCTCTCCATTGTAAATTAGGATTTCTTAATTCATCAACAAATTGTCCATCTACTAATACATCTAAGTATTTACATACCTCTTTATTCTTTACATAAGTATCGAATAAGAACCCTGACCAGGCCCATATAGTTTTTTCTGGATATACTTCTTTAAATCTTTTGACTAGTTTAGTAGTACCTTCAATTGTATTAGGATGCATTGGTTCACCTCCTAATATTGAAAGTCCACTAATATGATCTGGCTTAGCTAACTCTATTATTTCATCTATTTCTTTATCAGTGAATTCGCTTCCTCCATTAAAATCCCATGTTTCAGGATTAAAACAATTGTGGCAATGGAATTCACATCCTTGAAAGAATATGGATACTCTTACTCCTTCTCCATTAGCAATATCCATTTTTCTTATTTTATTATATCTAGGCATCTTTATTATCTAAATGAATTACCCTTTCTTTAATTTCTTGAGTTCTACCTTTATTCCAGAAGTTAGCTCCTATATATCCACAAGTACGTCTAGCCACATTCAACGTATTATGGTCTCTATTGCCACAATTTGGACAATACCATTCTAGATTATCATCTATTAATATTTCTCCATCAAATCCACATTTTTGACAGTAATCAGATTTAGTATTAAGTTCAGCATACATAATATTGTCATATATAAACTTAATAACTTCCATTACTGAATCAAGGTTATTTGTAAGATTTGCTGTCTCAATATAACTAATTGCACCTCCTGGACTTAATCTTTGAAATTCACTTTCTAATTTTAATTTTGTAAATGCATCTATTTCTTCAAATACAGGAACGTGATAACTATTTGTAATATAGTCTCTATCAGTAATACCTTTAATTACACCAAATCTTTCTCTTAATCCTTTAGCGAATTTATAAGTAGTAGATTCAATTGGAGTACCATATACTGAATAATCAATATCCTCTTCTTCTTTCCATTTCTTACAGGCATCATTTAAGTGTTGCATTACTTTAAGCCCAAACTCTTTACCTACACCATTATCAGTATGAGAATGACCTGTCATATATTTAACACATTCATAAAGACCTGCATAACCTAAAGATATTGTAGAATATCCATGATGTAATAAATCATGAATACTTTCTCCTTTATCTAAACGAGCTAAAGCTCCATATTGCCATAATATAGGGGCAACATCACTTGTTACTTTAGATAAACGTTTATGTCTAATTTGTAATGCTCTATGACATAAATCTAATCTTTCATCCATTATATACCAGAAATTATCCATATCTTTATCACTAGATAATGCTACATCAACAAGGTTTATTGTAACAACACCTTGGTTAAATCTACCATAATATTTTCCTTTACCTGGAACATAATTCTTAGCCTTTGCAATATTACCTAGGGAAATACTTCTATCAGGCGTTAAGAAACTTCTGCAACCCATACATGGATAACATTCACCTTCACCAAATTCATTTTTCTTTAATTCTTTCATGACTTTTTCAGAAATGTAATCTGGAACCATTCTTTTTGCA
>JAEEGL011262935.1_pt1 | contig 11868 bp, 13 predicted proteins | sample 9134231 | NCBI WGS metagenome assembly JAEEGL01 (sample SAMN16246548, study PRJNA631951) | gut metagenome | biome: gut microbiome; feature: rumen; material: fiber-attached | host: Bos | place: Iran: Karaj | collected 2018-10 | reverse complement strand
GTGGCGAACAAGACTGAAGGAGTCTGCTTTATTTTTTGTCCTCACGGACGTCCTTGTTGCGGGCGGATGATATCCGCCCCTACGTTATATAATCGGCGCTCGCGCCCCTTAACTGCTCATTTCTCCTTGCTCACTGCTTATTAATAAAAACGGCACGGAAGAATCCGTGCCCTACATTGACAATCAGGTTTGCGGTGGCTTGGCGGGCGGATGATATCCGCCCCTACGACGCAAAACTCCGTTTTGCCCGGAACGCGGAACCGCGTTCCCTACGATTATAATCGGCGAAGCCCCTTAATTGCTCATTTCTCCTTACTCATTGCTCATTAAACATAAGCGGCACGGAAGAATCCGTGCCCTACATGGATAAATGAATTATGAAATGGTTTGGCGGCGGGATGACCTCATCCCGCCCTGCGGCGGAAATGCAATCAGTTGAAAACGCAAAAAGGGATCCGAGGCAAAACCTCAGATCCCTTGATTTTATTATGTTTCAGCCATATTCAGTTTGGCCGAAATGTCTCTCAAAAAGTTTTAATGTCTTTCCGATTCCGGTTTCATAATAATCCATACATATACAAGCAATCACGGACAAACACTTCAGACAAAGATATGCGTAAGTTTAACTTCTGTTTCATCGGGCATACGCTTGCTCATAGATAGGGGTGAACTTCATTTTGTTTTATTCGTATTCAACCTCTATCGCTTCAAATTTGCATTTTGAGGCGCAGACGCCGCATTTGAAGCATTTTTCCTGATTGATTTCAAACGGCTCTTTGATTTTGCCTGCGGGAGCGCCCGCCTTGCATACTCTGCTGCACAGCGAACAGCCCTTGCATTTTTCGGCGGTAATCGTAACCTTTTTAATCGGTTTATAGCCCTCGGGAGCGCTTATCGCGCTGACCGGGCACACATGCGAGCACTGTGAGCACTCAACGCATTTTGTTTCATCAATCGCGTAGAGAGACAGGTCGTCGTTTGCCGCGCTTATCGCCCCGAAAAGGCAGGTGAAAGCGCATCCGCCGCAGCCTACGCACACATTTTCGTCAATTCTGAAAGCCATAATCAACCTCCCGACGCGGGGGAGAGAATCCACACTTCGTCTCCGTCGCTGAGTTTAAACTTTTTCTTTTTGCAGTTGGTGCCGTTGATGAACACCGAAGCGTCTGAAAACGAGATGCTGCTCTTGTGCTCGCCTACGGCTATTTTGTTGAGTTCCTCAAGCAGATCCGAGAGTTTTTCGGCTTCGATTTCAATGTCGGAAATATGGGTATCAACCCTGTAAACTCCGAAAAGTTTCACATTTACCTTTGCCATAATCACGCCTCCTCCGGTTTGTACGCGGCTGCGACCGCGGCGTCATAAACGGATTTGTCTATCTTTATGCCGAGAGTTTTAAGACGGTGCCAGGTCGGAATTCCGTCCTTCCATCCTCTTGCGCGGTAGAAAACTTTTTTCATCTGTTCAAGCGGAACCTTTGTTTTGGGATTGTCGGGATCCTGCAGTTCATCCGTCAGGCGCTTCGGGAGTTTGTCAGCCCCCGCCTTCTGACCGAGAATAACATTTGACATACGCTCCGCGTTCCAGCCGTAAGCGCCCCAGGTGAGGTATTTTGCCATATTGGATTTCATACCCGTGGCAAGTTTGACGGCAATCGCGTGGGGGAGAAGAGGAATATTTATCTGAGGAACCTTGGTGAAGTGGCTCAGCAGATTTACAACGGGACCTACATACGGAAACGCTCCGAGAATAATCTTGGTAAGAAGCATATTCGGCTTTGCAATCAGGAAGCCGGGCAGAACTGCGTAGCTTGTAAACATACAGCTACCGCCAGCGGAGACGGATTCCATAAGATTCTGGAACATAATGGCAAGCGCCGCCTTGCCGTGGGGAGTAAGGGAATTTACATCAAGACCGAGACCTTCCACAACAACCATATATCCCGCGTTGAGGTGGCAGCCGCCTCTGTTTGCTGTGGCGTAACCGAGGCCCTGACCGACCGCGTGGCGCGGTTCGTAAGCCGCGAGTTCCATACCCTTTGCGTTTATGGCGTATTCTTTTCCGCCGTATTTGTCACTCATCCGCTTTGAGCCGTCGGCTATATCGTTGCCCTCGCCTCTGCGGTATGCGATATCCTCGAACATCTGCGAGATATTGTCCGTTTCGCCGAAATGAACTCCGAAATCGTGAACGCCCTTTTCGGCAAGTTCCATGGCGAAAGCGATTGAGCCCGCGCAGGAGATGGCGTCCATACCGAGCTCGTCAAGTTCGTAATTCCATTTGAGGATTTTTTCTATATCGTCATTTAAAATGTTGGGGCCGAAAAGACCGAGTGTTTCAAGTTCGGGACCTTTCACAACTTTGCCGTTAACAACAACTTTTCTCGCGCAGCGGATGACACAGCCCGTGCAGGCGGCGTTTGAAACAAGATGATTTTCGGCAAGTTCCTCGCCGGAAACCTTTTCAAATCCGTCAAATCTGCCCGCCGAAAAATTCTTTGTGGCGAGTATTGAATGCGCCTGCATAGGGGCGACCAGACCCGCGCTGCCGAGTTTCGGAAGCTGTCTGCCCGTAAGGGGATGAGTATGCAGGAGTTTGGTCCATTTTTTATTCAGTTCCCTGAGCTTTTCTTCTTTCGCGATTTTCGGCAGTTTGGTGCCGAAGGCGGTTACAGCTTTGAGCTTTTTGTCGCCGAAAACAGCGCCTACGCCGCCTCTGCCCGCGGTTCTCTCATTGCTGAAAACGCAGGCGTAGAGCACTTTGTTCTCGCCCGCGGGGCCGATGACAAGTCTGCCCGGATAATCACTGAGTTTCTCCTGCGCTTCACCCGTGGTAAGCCCCCAGATTTCCTCCGCGCTCTCGAATTTCACATCGTCGCAGGTGATGTGAACGGTAACGGGGTTTTCGCTTCTGCCCGTGAAAATTACGGCGTCATATCCCGCTCTTTTGAGTGAGAGACCGAAGTCACCGCCGCAGTTCGAGGAGGTGACAATATTAGTCAGAGGGGAGATTGTGGAAATGTTGAATCTCGATGTGTTCGGGCAGCCGCAACCGGTGAGAGGACCGGTTGTTACAACCAGCCAGTTGTCCTCGTCAAACGCCTTCATACCGGGCTTGATATGGTGAAGCAGAATATCCGCCGCCATAATCTTGCCGCCGAGTGTGCGTTCTCTGTCCTTGTCCGTCCAGGGGAATTCCTCCCAGGTCTGTTCAGTGAGGTCAACAAACAGAACTCTGCCCATATAACCGCAGTAATCAGTCAATTTTCTCACTCCTTATTTCAAGTTTGTGAATTTCGTTGTTGTCATAGATATAAAGCTTGCCCGCGCTTTCGGTTTTGCCGAGAAAATAATCGATGGCAAGCTGCGATTCAAACGCTCCGATAATCGCGGCAGTTGTGCTCGGAGACTTGTTCTTATTGCCCGTTTCGTTGAGACAGCCCGCCGCTTCGAAGTCGGGCGTTTTTCCGGGAATATACAGATAAGCCGTGCCGAAAAAGCCGTTTATGCTGCCGTTCACGCAGGGGATGCCCGCTTTTTTGCAGCAAGCGTTGACCTGCGCCCTTGTCTCTATGTTGTCAACGGCGATTATCACAATGTCATAACCGTCAACAAAAGAGTCCTCGAATTTTCCGGATTTATACTCAATTTCAACCTCCGGTGCGTACGCTTTCAGTCTTTCTGCAAGCAGACGGGCTTTTTCAATGCCCGTGTCTTCTTTTGTGTAGAAATACTGTCTGTTGAGGTTTCGCTCCTCAACACTGTCAAAATCAATCAGGAGCAATCTGCCTATACCCGCGCCCGCAAGGTGAACGGATGCGTTCGTGCCGAGGCCTCCGCAGCCGACAACGACCGCGCTTTTTGATGAAATGTCAAAACCCTGAATGTCGGATTTTACGCTCATTTACCGTAATTACCTCCGCAGTTCTGCGTGTTGCCGCTTATTGTTTCAACCGCGTGTTCAAGAACGGGAAGCACAACCTCAATGCTTTCTCTGACCGCCTTCGGGCTGCCGGGAAGATTGATTATAAGCGTTTTGCCTCTTATTCCGCTGACCGCTCTCGAAAGCATCGCTCTGTCGGTAATTTCAAGACTTTTCGCCCTTATCGCCTCGGAGATGCCCGGCACTTCCTTTTCAATAACCGCTTTTGTCGCTTCGGGAGTTATGTCTCTCGGAGCAAAGCCCGTGCCGCCCGTTGTGAAAACAACATCGGCTCCGGACTTATCGGCAAGTTCGGTTATGGCGTTTTCAATCATTTCCTTTTCATCGGGCACAAGGCGGTATTCATTTTCGGTTGAAAGTTCCTTGACACACTCGGCTATGGCAGGGCCGCTCATATCTTCTTTTTCGCCGTTAAAGCATCTGTCGCTTACGCATATAATTCCGAATTTCATATTAATCACCGCTTTAATAATATCACAGTATTTTCTGAAAAACAATAAAAATACTTTAAATTTAAAAATATATGTGTTATAGTATGCTTGTGATATTGTCCGAGCTTCACGGGCTAAGCGTAAAACGTACGCCCGTTAAGCCGAAGCCGAAATATGTTTATCGGCTTAAGGGTATCGCGGGAAACGGCGGTGCCTTCCGTGTTTGAAAAGGAGTAAATATCATGAAAAGAATAGTTGCTATCTTATTGGCTCTCGTTCTCGCAGCCGGTCTTGTCGCCTGCGGCACAAAAACCGGAACAGAATCCAGGGAACCCAAAACAAAACTGTCAGAAGTCAGCAAACCCGAAAACCCGGTTATCCGTCTTTCAACCACCACCTCGGTAAACGACTCCGGTCTTCTGCCTTATCTTCTGCCCACCTTTGAAGCCGAAACCGGCTATAAGGTCGAGGTTCAGTCCGCCGGAACAGGCGCGGCAATCCAGAAAGCGATCGACGGCAACGCCGATGTTATTCTCGTTCACGCCAAGGCGTCCGAAGAGGAGTTCATTGACGGCGGCTACGGCGTTGAGAGACTTCCGTTTATGTATAACTATTTTGTAATAGTCGGTCCCAAGAATGATCCCGCGGGCGTGAAGGGAAGCGCCGACGCCGCGGCTGCTTTCGCGAAAATCAGAGAGAGCGAGAGCAAGTTCGTCTCCCGCGGAGACGAGAGCGGCACACATAAAGCCGAACTCAAAATCTGGGGTGACAACGCTCCCGACGCCGCTGCCGACAGCTGGTATATCAGCGCGGGTCAGGGTATGGGCGCCTGCCTTACAATGGCAAGCGAGCAGCAGGCATACTGCCTGACCGACAAGGCGACATATCTCTCAATGAAGGATGAACTCGACCTCGACATCGTTCTTGCCGAAGGAGAGGATATGAAAAACACATATTCGCTTATAGCAGTCAACCCCGAAAAGATTGACGGTCTCAACACTGAAGGCGCAAAGGCGTTCATTGACTGGATGCTCAGCGATGAAGCGAGCGAACTCATTGCCGAATACGGAGAAGCCGAATACGGCGTTGCTCTTTTCAATCTGCTTTAATCATTGACAGATGGAAAGCTTCCGTCAGGCGTTTGAACTTCTTTTTCCGCCGGACAGGGAACTTCTGCAGATAATCGGCGTCACGCTGAGAATGTCGTTTTTCAGCACGCTGATTTCCTGCCTGATAGGTCTGCCTCTCGGCTCGCTTATCGGCTCAAAGTCCTTTCGCGGAAAATCATTCATAAAAAAACTGATACATACTCTTATGGGCTTGCCGCCTGTGGTGGCAGGCCTGATAGTGTATTCTCTGTTCACTCACTACGGACCTTTCGGAAAACTCAATATGCTCTTTACCGTCAGGGTTATGGTCGTGGCTCAGGTTCTGCTCATAACACCTGTGGTAATAGGGCTCACATCATCATTTATAGAGAGCGCTTCAAAGCCTGTAATTGAAACGGCGCGGGGTCTCGGTTTTTCCGGGCTCAGAACCGCGCGGCTGTGCATAGGCGAAGGGCGCTCTTCGCTGTTTTCCGTTGTGCTCAACGCCTTCGGCCGCTCAATAGCCGAGGTCGGAGCCGTCAGCATAGTCGGCGGCAACATACAATGGAAAACAAGAGTTATGACAACCGCCATTATGCTCGAAACCAACAAGGGCAAATTCTCGTTTGCCCTCGCCCTCGGCATAATCCTGCTTATTATCGCGTTCGCCGTAAACGCGATTGCCTCGTTTATCGTGAAGGAGAACGCCGATGGTTGAAATAAAGAATCTAAAAAAAATCTACGGCGAAAGAACCGTGCTCGATATACCCGCGCTTGAATTCGGAGACGGCGAAACAGCGGCTCTCGCGGGCGCGAACGGCAGCGGCAAAACAACCCTGCTTAAAATCCTCGCGGGAATAATCAAGGAGAGCGAAGGCGGTTTTCACATTCCCGGAAATGTTCTTTATATGCCGCAGAGTTCCTACGCCTTCCGCGGAGACACTCTGAGGAATATTACGATAAGCGGCGCGGATAAAAAAGAGGCGCTTGAACTGCTTGAAAAGCTCGAGCTTTCCCATTTAGCCGGCAAAAAAGCGAAATCGCTCTCGGGCGGAGAACTGCAGCGTCTCTCACTCTGCCGCGTGCTTTCAAGAAAATGCGGTTTACTGCTCCTCGACGAGCCGACCTCCGCCTGCGACGCGAAGGGAGCGGAGCTTGTAATCAATGCGATAAAGGATTATCAGCGCGAATGCGGATGCACCGTAATTATGAGTACTCATTCACCGCTGCTCGCCGCGAACGCCGCCGACAGACTCATAATTCTCAACGGCGGAAAAGTTGAGACGGACGGCACGCCCGGGGAAACGCTCGCTAATCCCGAAACACAGTGGGCAAAAAGTTTTGTTGCGGGGTGGAAAATATAATGCTCAATGTTTTGAACAGAGAAGACGCCGTCGCGCTCATCAGAGAAAAAACAGTTCATCTCACACCCGGAATTGAAAAAGTCAACATCCGTAACGCCTGCGGAAGGGTCCTTGCCTGCGATATAGTTTCTCCCGAGGATGTTCCTTCATTTGACAGAACTACGGTTGACGGTTACGCGGTCAACGCAGCGGACACCTTCGGCGCGGGAGCGTCAATACCCGCTCAACTTGAAATAGCCGGAGAAATACTTATGGGCGAGAGCGCGGATTTAAATTTAAAAAGAGGCCGGTGCGCGAAGATTTCAACAGGCGGAATGCTCCCCGAAGGGGCGAACGCCGCCGTTATGGTTGAACACACCGATTCTGCCGAAGGTTTATGCCTTATATATAAATCGGTCGCTCCCTATGAAAACATCACAAGAAAAGGCGACGATATTTCAAAAGGCGAAACCGCGCTGAAAAAGGGGACTTTAATCAAGCCCTCTCAAACAGGCGTACTCGCCGCCCTCGGAATAACCGAAGTTCAGGTCTATAAAAATCCGAAAGTCGCCGTTATTTCAACAGGCGATGAAATTGTTACGGGTTCGCCTAAACCCGGTCAGATAAGGGATGTAAACACATTCCTGCTGTCTGCCGCGCTCAGAGAATACGGCTGCGAAGTGATTGAATACGGCGTGGTCGCGGACAAAAAGGATGAAATAGAAACAGCGCTTAAAGAATGCCTTGAAACAGCCGATGCCGTCATTATTTCGGGCGGTTCGTCGGCGGGCGCGAGAGATATGACAGTGGATATAATTGACACTCTCGGCAAGGCGTATTTTCACGGTATAGCGATGAAGCCCGGCAAGCCGACAATTTTCGGCATTGTAAACGACAAACCCGTTTTCGGTCTTCCCGGTCATCCTCTCGCGGCTTATTTCGTGTTCCGTCTTGTCGTAACCGAATATCTCCGCGGTATTATGAATCTGCCCGAAGACAGACCCGTTTATAACAGCACGCTCGCTTTGAATATTCCTTCAAACCACGGCAGGGAGGAATTCCTCTGCGTGAAATTAAACGAAAACAATGAAATTGTTCCTCTGCACACAAAATCCGGCATAATCTCGGTGCTCTCCGAAGCGAATGGCTTCATAAGAATTCCGAGAAACGCCGAAGGGCTTAATAAAGGAACAGTGATGGGAATATACAACTTATGAAACACAACTATTTAAACAATGTGCCTCTCGACGAGGCAAAAAAAATTCTTTTTGAACGCCTGAAAGCGTCCGGCTTTTCGGGTAAGACCGAAACCGTCAAAGTAACCGACGCCTGCGGCAGAGTGATTAAAAACGCCGCCTACGCCGTTATCTGCTCGCCTCATTACAACGCGAGCGCTATGGACGGCGTTGCCGTGAAATCGGAAAAAACCTTCGGAGCGAGCGAAAAAACGCCCGTAACGCTTGACGGTGATGATTACACCGTTGTCGATACAGGTGATCCGATTCCCGACGGCTGCGATGCCGTTATTATGGTTGAGGATCTTATTGACGCGGGCGATAAAAAATTCAATATTATCTCCGCCGTATATCCCTGGCAGAATGTGCGCCAGGTAGGCGAGGATATCTGTATGGGCGATATGATTGCGCCCTCTGGAACAAAACTCACCCCCTCTCTCTGCGGAGCGCTCCTCGCGGGCGGAATAACCGAAATCGAAGTTGTGAAAAAACCGCTTGCCGGCATTATCCCGACGGGTGATGAGATAGTTGCGCCCACAAGCAATCCCGGCAAAGGCGATATAATCGAATTCAACTCAACCGTCTTCAAGGGTATGCTTGATTCATTCGGAGCCGAAGCGAAAGTTTATCCGATAACTCCCGACAAAAAGGAACTTATAAAATCCGCCGTTGAAACGGCTCTTGCCGAATGTGATGTCGTTCTCATTTCGGCGGGTTCCTCAGCAGGCAGAGACGATTACACAAGCGAGATTATTTCATCACTCGGCACCGTGCTTGTTCACGGAATAGCGATAAAACCCGGCAAGCCCGCGGTTCTCGGTGAGGCGCAGGGCAAACCCGTAATCGGCATTCCCGGCTACCCGGTTTCGGCAATAGTCATTATGGATGAAATTGTCGGCGATGTTGTGTCAATGTATTACGGCAAAGACCGCGCAAAGAGCGAAACTGTAAAAGCCGTGCTCTCCAAAAAGATTGTCTCATCGCTTAAATACACCGAATATGTCCGTGTGTCTCTCGGCAGAATCGGCGGAAAACTCTCCGCTTCGCCTCTCGCGAGAGGAGCGGGCGTGATTACGAGTTTCACAAAAGCGGACGGCGTTCTGCTCGTTCCTCAGGACTGCGAAGGAATCGAAGCGGGCGAGGAGGTTGAAATCCGCCTCTACAGACCGCTTCCCGAAATTGAAAACACCTTGATTATCACGGGCAGTCACGACCCGCTGATTGATGAGGTTTCCGACTTCCTCGCGAAGAAGGGCGCTTCTTTCAGAGTATGCTCAACCCATGTGGGCAGTATGGGCGCAATCTATGCCGTGCGCGACGGCCTCGCGCATATGGGCGGCATTCATCTGCTCGACACCGAAACAGGCGAATACAATAAATCATACATCGAAAAATACATCCCCTCGGGCAACGCCGCAGCCGTAAAAGGCGTGGGCAGAGTTCAGGGCTTAATGGTCGGAAAAGGCAATCCTCTCGGAATAAAAGAATTTGCAGATATAAAAAACGCCCGCTATGTCAACCGCCAGCGCGGAGCGGGAACGAGAATACTCTGTGATTATCTGCTTGACAAAAACGGAATATCCGCGGGTGAAATAAACGGCTACAACAACGAGGAATTTACACACACCGCCGTCGCGGCTCTTATTGCCGCGGGCAACGCCGACGCGGGGTTGGGAATTTACTCCGCCGCCAAAATGTATGACCTCGACTTTATCCCGATATGCAACGAAACATACGAATTCCTGATTGACAAAGATTATCTCGAAAACCCGATGGTAAAAGCTTTTCTCGAAGTGCTTTACTCGGATGAATTCAAAGCCCGCCTCAATGAAATGGGCGGCTATACGGAGGGCTGAAATGCTGACTCACATCAACGAAAACGGCGAAGCGGTTATGGTCGATATCGGCGGAAAAGAAACAACCGAGCGCACCGCTGCCGCCTACGCGAGAATCAGAATGAAACCCGAAGCCCTTGAGGCGCTTCTGAACGCGGACCTCAAAAAAGGCGACGGGCTTGCCGCCGCGCGTATCGCGGGAATAATGGGCGCCAAAAAAACGAGCGAACTTATTCCGCTGTGCCACAATATTCCGATTGATAAAATAACCGTTGATTTTGAAAAGGAGAGCGACTGCGCTCTCGGTATTTATGTCCGCGCGAAATGCACATACAAAACGGGTATCGAAATGGAAGCCGTAACTGGCGCTTCAATAGCCGCATTAACCGTTTACGACATGTGCAAGGCGATGGGCAAGGATATGGTTATTGAGGAAATAAAACTGCTCGAAAAAACGGGCGGAAAGAGCGACTATCACAATGAAGGATAATTTCGGCAGGGAAATTTCATATCTGCGGGTGTCCGTAACTCAGCGCTGCAATCTCAACTGTGTGTATTGCGGCAAGAGCGACTGCGCCAAAAAGGAGACCGAGCTTTCCCCCGAAACAATCGAAAAACTTGTGAGGGCTTTTGTAAAATGCGGAATAAACAAAGTCCGTATCACCGGCGGCGAACCGCTTGTTCGAAACGACATCTGCGAAATAACGAAAAGAATACACTCGATTGAGGGCGTTGAAACGCTCGCCCTGACAACCAACGGCGTTTACCTCGCTCAATATGCGAAAGACCTGAAAAAAGCGGGGCTCGACAGCGTTAATATCAGTCTCGACAGCACCGACGGCAGCACCTACCGTCACCTTACGGGAGCGGATGTGCTCAGAAAAGTGCTTGAAGGAATCGACGAAGCGCAGAGCGCAGGGCTGTCGCCCGTGAAAATCAACGCCGTGCTGATGAAAGGCGTAAACGATGACGGAGCGGGGGAACTTATAAATCTCGCGAAAAACAGAAATATCGATGTGCGCTTCATTGAGCTTATGCCGTTTTCCGATGAGGGCGAAAACGCCTCGCTTATAGTGACGGGCGAAGAGATTTTAAAAGAATTTCCGTTTCTCAGACCGATTGATTATAAAGAGGGCACGGCGCGGTATTATTCAGCCGACGGCTTCAAAGGCAGAATAGGCCTCATAAACCCCATTACTCAGAAATTCTGCTCCGACTGCAACAGAATCCGTCTGCTCTCGGACGGCAAAGTCAAGCCCTGCCTCGGTTACGACACCGCTTTTGACATAATGCGGTTCATTGACGATGAAGACAGACTTGTTGAGGAAGTTAAAAATATAATTCTGAAAAAGCCCGCGGGGCACAGCTTCGAAAACAAAAACGCCGGTCACGGGCTTAACAGAACGGGAGGATAATATGGCAAAAGTTGTTGCTGTAAATATCAGCGAAAAAAAGAAAACTCCGAAAAAGACAATTCCGGAGGGCAAACTCATAAAAGATTTCGGCTTTGAGGGCGACGCCCACGCGGGCAAGTGGCACCGTCAGGTAAGTCTGCTCGCAAAAGAGAGCATCGAGAAAGCGAAGGGGATGAGAACGGACGGCCTCTGCCACGGTATGTTCGCGGAGAATATCACCACCGAGGGCATTGAACTTCACACCCTTCCCATAGGCACAAAACTCAAAATCGGCGATGAAGCCGTAATTGAGGTAACACAGATAGGCAAGGAATGTCACGACGGCTGTGCAATAAGGGAACTCGTCGGCCAGTGCATTATGCCCAAAGAAGGCATTTTCGGCATTGTTCTCGAAGGCGGCACAGTTAAAGAAAACGACGAAATAACCGTTTTATAATCACAGAAAAATCTGCGGAAAGGAGCGGAGCAAATGCAAAAGAACAGGTCTGCGGGCACTCTTTCTCTGCCCGTAAAAGCTCTGCTTCTCATTATCCCGTTCCTCGCCGTTTTCATATCGCTGTTTTTCGGCAGATATCATAT
>JAEEGL017451010.1_pt1 | contig 11869 bp, 8 predicted proteins | sample 9134231 | NCBI WGS metagenome assembly JAEEGL01 (sample SAMN16246548, study PRJNA631951) | gut metagenome | biome: gut microbiome; feature: rumen; material: fiber-attached | host: Bos | place: Iran: Karaj | collected 2018-10 | reverse complement strand
TTATTAATTATCATATTGAACAGCTGATGAGTAGTTCCGTCGAATTTCACGCCTTTCTGAACAGAGTCGATCAGATAGGACAAATCGCCTTCGCAATAAACATGACGAATATTACTAAAAGTACGTTCTACTGAAAGAACTCGTCCATGGAATATCTCTTCTGAATCCATATCAACTGTTACATCAGTCGTGAGTTGATTCAGTCTATCATAAAAAGGATTATTCGGAGGAATATCAAATTCGAACGAACCAGCCTTACCAATTTCTAAAGTAAGTTTAGGATTAAAAATTACTAGGAGATCGTCAAGTGGCTTATATATCTGTTGACCATCAAGAGATACAAAAAACATTATAGGCGACCTCCTATATTTTCGATCGATATCGTTCCATTGCCAGCAAACGACAAAGCATTAGATCCGACCGCAAACACAACACCGTCGATAACATTCGGACCTCGATTCAACGCGTACGTATTTCCGCCAAACGTCATCGTCAAACTGTTTGTAGATGCATAGATAATTGGAACGATAGTATCGGAACTAGTATTATCAAAAGTAATCGACAAAGTACCATTAACTACCAGTTTACGGTAATCTCTAATAACACCAGTTTCAAAGTTAAACGGATCCCAGAGCCATCTGTCACCGTATCCATCAAGACTTCTTTTGTATGGATCCACATTGTAATTAATAACGATTCGTGACCAATATGCCTCTGATCGCCATTCATTTACAGATAAGCGTCCATAATAGTAATACCCAGGATCATCATCAAGAACGATTCGATGCTGTTTACCTTGCAGATATGCCATGATTTCACTATATCGCTCATACCAATCGCCATAATCATTCATGACTATGAATTCCCAGGATCCAGTTCTGCGGTCATAGGTAGGTCTTCCCGCCAGCACTTCAGTTAAGTCTATAGAACCATCACCGCCAGGCAAACTGACATAACTAGTTTTGACCTGAGGAGCAGCTATTAAAGGGCGGGAAGCTGGAACTATGTGCCAGTCGTCCCAAGTATTGATATCACCGATATTAATCGAATGATAGCTTTTAGCAAGATCAGAACTCACACTTAGTTCCCCCTTCCTCTTCTCATTGTCATGATTCCGAACTGGCTATCCATCTTTGCAGAAGTAGCTCCAACAAGAACACCAGTATCAAGAACCATTTGCATATTATCAATATGTTCTCCGAGCTGGGACACATAGTCCATTAGACTACGTAGCTCTGGAGTATAACTTTTACTGCTAATGGCAGAATCGACTTCAGCATTGTGCACATAGCTCGTTGCATAATTACGAGAACCTTGAATGTTGCCCATGATTTCGCTCAACTTAGAAACATCGGCCATATCAACAACAGGAGTAATCCGCAGTTCGTTCGCTTTATCAGCAAGAATTCGCTGCATTCTTTCTCGCAAGTCATTTACAATGTCAATAGCCCGCTGAGCCATTCCTTCCGCAGCAGTAGAAATTTGCCCGTATTTTGATTCAATACCATTTATAAAGCCTTCGCCAATATATCCACCAAGTTCGGAGAATACCTTCGAAGGAGATTCAATCTTACCAGCATCTCTAGTACCACGCTCAGCATCTTCTGCGAGACCGAAGCCTGCATCGTATGCATCCTGGCGTCTGCTATTGATACCATTAATAAATCCAACAGCAATATTATTGCCATCAACATAAAACAGCTGCTCAAATGAAGCAATTGTATTGGACATTTCTTGACCCATAGACAAGAGTGCATTTAGAGCATTGCCTGATTCCGTCGTCAATGGTGTTATAATTGTATCGATAATTTTTGATCCAATATTTTCAGTCTCGATCGTTGTTCCAAGAGTAACAATTGAATCGCCGATTGCAGTAAACGCATCAGTTATACTGGTCGTGTCAATCGACTTCTTACCGAATAATCCACCACTAGTGGCAAGACTATCGAGGCTCGAGAAGATATCGCCAACTCCTTGCAGAGCTGGACCAACACTTGCTATATCGCCGTCAATATATTTAAGCTTTCTAAGCCCAAGAACAATAGCATCTATCACAGAAGTTATTGCCGTTGAATCGACAGAATCAAGGGCATGCGAAGACATAATCCAGATAATGTCGTTTAGGCTTTCGGCGAATGTCTTTACTGACTCTACTGCTGTTTTGGCTGCGTCAACAGAACTACCATTACTTGTGAGTTCCTGCACCATTCCAACCAGCATGTCTACTATTGTCTGCACTGGTGTCAATCCTTCGAGCGCTCTCTCAGCGTCAACAAATTGACTAAAGAAATCAGTTATAGTGAGCTTTGCTAGAGACTTTGCGAATCCACTGAGTCTGTCAACAGCAGCTGCTGCACCGAGATTAATAGAGTTCTCACCCTGGAATTGCCCAGCAATACCAATAAGCCAGTCGACAATCTCTTGTGTTGCTTTAAAACCAGCTGTAGATGCTTCTGCGTCAATAAACTGGCTCAAGAACTCAGATGCTACAAGCGGGAGAAGTGCGTAACCAAAATCTTTAATCGCTTCTGCAGCGCCCTTTGCAGCAAAATACAAAGAAGCATCTTCTCCAATCTTCGTGGCAAGATCGAATAGCTTGTCAATAAGATTCGAGATCTGTGTCATATTAGATGTGACATTTTCGGCGTTAGCCAGACCAGCAAGGAATTCTGCACCAACAAGAGGCAGTAGTGCTAAGCCAAACAGAACCATATCGGCAGTAACGAGAATCGCTTTACCGAATAAAGTCACGTCTGTACCAATAGTTTCAGCTAAACCGATCATCATTGCTATGAGACCAGAAAGCGGCTCTATCGCAGCTTTTGCGTTTTCAGCATTAACTAGACCAAGAATTCTTGTGTCATTTGCTAAACCGTGCAGACCGATACCGAAATTGAATGCTACAGCTGATGCTAAAATAGCTTGGCTGAAAGCTCCCTCATTTTGAACAAGCATAGTGCCAAGAGCCATCATTAGCTCGATTTCTTCTTGAACAACTTTGAGCGATTCTCTTGCTTGAGTAGCATTTGATATGCCAAGAATGAATGTATCTTCAGCGAGTTCGTGCAAACCTTTACCGAACTTTTTGCAAACTTTTGCCGCCTGAAGGCTCGCTTTGAACAAACCTTCTTCGTTCATAAACTGGTGCGCTAGATCAACTAAAATTCCAAGTTCTTCTCTAACACAGTCAAGACCTTTTTTAGCATTTTCAGAATCAACAGCTGCGAGTCTTTCTATGTCCTTAACGAGCACTGTAAGACCTGCGACGAATAGAGCGAACGCACCTGTAATAACACCTATGCCAACTAATATTATAGGTGCAGCTGGTCCAGCAAGAGCTCCAACGACAGTCGCTACGCCTATTATTGCAGCAAATGCTAACAACAGTTCACCAAGTAGCAAAAGATTCTTTTGCACCGTTGCAAAATCAAGATTGCCAAGTTTCGTAAGAACGTTAACCATTGGTATCAGAGCAATACCAAATAATGCTACAGCAGCAACAGATTTCAATGCGTTTTTGATATTAGGAGCTATAAGCTTATTCATTCCGTAGAAAGCAGCTCCGAGTGCTGCGAGAATCCAGCCCAGCGCTTTTAATCCTTTATCGACTTTCTTCGACATTGTGCCAAGAATTAAAATAACTCCTGCCAGAGATATTATTGCAAGAACAATACCTGTTAACATTATGAATGCTGAAGTAGCACCTCGCAAACCTGCTCCTTTTCCAACATGACCTAGAGCAGCAGCCATTAATAATATAAAAGTACCTATTGCGAACATGTTATGCCCGCCAGCTTCAATAACGTCTTGAGGCATTTTCCCCAAAGCATATATTGCAGCTGCCAAGATAGCTATGCTTCCTACTACTCCAGCTAACATGACGAACACACCAAGTGCTTGCGTTAGTTTCAAATCTTTTGTTGCAACAGTCATCAGTTTAGCAATTGCAGCCAGTACAAGACCTAGAACAAAAACGCATTCTCCTCCTTGACGAAGAACACCTTTATCCATATGACCGAATATAGCAATAAGACCTGCAAACATATAGAGGCTTGTTGCTAACGCAATAAGACCAAGACCGTTAGATAATTTAAATCTCGTTTTGCCAACGACTCCAGCAATAACACTAAAAGTAACTATTGCAGAAAGAAGACCGCCAATGACTTTACCAATTTGCTTTTTATCGACCTTCATATTGGCGAACTTTTCAAGTGCTTTCGCAAACAAGAAAAGTGATCCTGCAGTTGCCACGAGACCAAGACCAGCAGTAAATTTGAAATTGTTTTTGCCAGCAACTTTAGCAAGACGGCCCATTGTAGTTACAGCTAGCAACAAACCACCTAATACTTTCAGAATCTTCCCATTGGAACCTATATCTAACTCTGAAAATCTATCAATCGCTCGAGCAAACATCAATAATGAGCCGGCAATCATGATCATTCCAAGGCCCATACCGACCAGCTTAAAGGTCCCTTTATCGCCCATTACTTTGTTTACTGAAGCTATTGTGCCTATAAAAGCTGCTAATGAAGCTCCAAGAGTTCCTAAAGACGTGACAAGTTTGTCAGTTGGCACGAATGACATTGCAATTAGTGCACCAGCTAGCAGTCCCATTCCGATTGCAAAATTAACTATATTAAAACTAGAAACGGCAGTGCCGAGTTTTTCAACACTATCGGAAAATGGTAATATGGATTTGACCATATCCTCGAGCAGATTCCCGCCCTTTTTCTCTTTTGTTTCTTTAAGTGTTTTAATAAATTTAATTATTCCACCACCGGCTAAAGCGACGCCAGCTCCGGTAAGAACTTTTGGAAGCGTTATTCCTAAACTGTCAATAAATGTTTGAAGAACACTTTGGCCATCTTCTGTTTGAAGCTTAAAATTAGAGAAGAAGCTAGTTACCGTTGTACGAGCGTTATCGAGCTTTTCTGAAATAGAGCCGAGAAATCCCGTATTGTTTTCTTCTCCAGTTCCAAGAAAGAATTCTCGAATTGTCTGTCTAAGCTCTCTAAATTTTTGTGCTATTTTATCAAATGGCGCAAGATCTGTAAGTGTTCCTTGCAACGCTAGAAAAGCGCGCTGAAAAATATTTAAGTCTTTGGATGCAATTCCAAGACCTTGGAAACGTCTGCGAAAATCGTAAAAAACAGCAGTGATCTTATTCTTGAGATTTTCAAATCTAGTGCTAATATCCTTCACGAAATTAGTGATGCTGGTTCGAATAGGTTCGATATTAACACCAAACTTTTTGAGCTCTGCTGAGATGTCATTAAATGCTTTAACGACAGTAAATCGTAAAGCAAGAAGAACTTTTTGGAATAATGACAAGTCATTATCGCTAGAACTTATAATTTTAAGGTATGATGCAAAAGTTTTAAACGGATATGCTAACGTAGATAAAGCTTTTCCAACCAAACCACTTTCGCGATAAAGATTTTTTAAAAAAGTGACTATCTTATCTCCAGATTCTTTTACATCAGCATTTTTAATTGTATTAATAAAATTATCTAAACCAGTAAATGTATTATTTTTAAACTTATTGAACACTTCAATAAGTTTCTGAAATGGAGTAGATAATTTTTCAATCAATTTATTCTTAACAATATCACCGACATACTTTGCTATATCGTTTATATGATTAAGCAAAACGGTTATCGCTTCGACTACTCTATTAATAATTCTTGCAAATGGATTGAATGTACCTGTTGCTTCATTAATTTTATTCAGCAACTTTGCAAATGCTTCGACACCCCATACAACTGGAGAGAAAAGAGTTAGAAGAAGTCTACCGAGTGGTGTAACAAGCTTAAGCAGACCTGCTGCAATATCATAAATAATTTTAAATGGAAATACTAGAGCAGATACTACATCCTTGATGACAGTAGAATTTTCAAGAAACTCCAGAATGCTACCAGTAATTCTTTCAAAATTAGCTCCAAGCACTCTGAGCTGAGAAGCTGTTTTAGGAGGAAACATTCCGACAATTGCTTCTCTAACCTGAGTGAATAGTTCAAGAGCTATTGCGCCGACGTTTAATAAACCATTGCGCAAAGAATCTTGAAAAGATGCTTGATCAATTTCATCTAGCATCTTTATCCAAGCTTCGCGCTGCTCATCGGTAAGCTCTATATTTTCTTCTACTTGCTTGGACAGTTCAGTATAAGTAAGCCATTGAGCAGCTTCCTCTTTAGTTAACTCTCTCCCAAGCTCTTCATGACGTTCAGATAACTCGACTACTTGTTCGGCATACTCTTTACTAATCTTCTTAGCTTCCATGAGCTTCTGGACCTGATAATCGTGTCCTTCATCCCATCCATACATGCCCTTACGAAGTTCCCACGACCAAGCAGTCATTTCTTCGAAATTATCGGTTACTTCGCCAGCAACTTCTTTTACTCTTTTGAAGGAACCTGGAAGATTCATGATCGCCTTCTCTAGAATATCGACACTGATAGCTCCTTCTTTGACAGCATCTTCAAAAGAAATTGTATCGCCGATCATCAAACGAAGATCTTTAGTTCCGACAATTCTCTTTACAGAATGCTCTAGATCGAGCATTGAAACTCCGGCTTCAGCAAGACTATTTTTAAGAGTATCAAAGCCGCTCGTATTCGCTTCTGATAAAAGCCGATTTCGTGCGTCAATTGATGCGCGAAATATTTCATATAAATTTTCAGCTAAGTCGGACCAAATTATCTTTGCCTTATCATAACTACCAAATATCAGTTCAAACGTCTTTGTCCAACCAGTGCTAACTGCGTCGGCAACAGAGTTCATAGCATCTCCAAAAGTTCGTGCTTCCTGAGCTGCTTTATACGTTTCGACGCTGAACTCGTATTCTTTCGATGCTAATAGCTCTATCTGTTGCCTGAGCCGTTCAAAATCTTTTGTAGTTGCCTTGGGGTTTGCTTCCTTTAATGCCTCTTCAAGGTCTTTAGTAATGTCGACGCCTTCTTTCTGAGCATCAACAAGTTCCATCATTTCTTTTGCATAAAGACCTGTTTCATTATGAATTTCATTTATAAGAATAGCTGCTTTACCGTATTCACCTAATACAGTATTGATCGTTTCGGTATCAAACCAACCATCTTTAAGTGTTTCTCTGAAATTCTCAAAAGTAACTGCTGTCTCTTTAACAGTTCCAACAGTTTCGTCATTTATAACTGCAATACCTTCTGCATTCTCGATAAGTGCTCCTGTTGCAAGACCGGCTTGAATAGCCATCTCTTTGAACTCTTTGGTTCCCATATTCGCAAGCTCGACTGATTTCCAGTCTTGGAGCTTAAGAGCACCCATACCGATTGCCTGAGATAGGTTATACATTACTCGAGAAGCAGTTGCAGCAGTTTGTCCAGATCTTGCAGCCCAAGTAGCAATACCTTGCATAGAAGCAGATGCTTCTTCCAATCCGACGCCATTCGCAGTAAATTTACCAATGTTTCCAGCCATATCCGTGAAGCTATAACTAGTCTCATCGGTAAAGTACATCAGATCTTCCATCTGTTCACTTACCAATTCAATTGACTCGCCAGTAGCGGCCATGATTGTAGCAACAGACTGAGATTTCTCTGCGAATTTATCCCAACCAAGAAGCATATTGCCTATTGGATCGACATTTTCGAGATGGAGTGCGCTTTTAATTCTTTCAAAAGCGCTTGTTATTTTAGAATAAATAGACTCTACTACATTGCTGAGAAGTTCTACTTTAAATATGTTTGACCAATTGAATTTATCAGAAAGACCCTCAACAGAGTGCCCGATGTCGTCTAATGAAAAATGTCTAAGACTATCATTAAACTTCTCGATGCTTCTAGTAGATTCATCGAAGTTTAATTTATCTTTTAACTTTTCAATCGTTTTAAGACTTGTCTGAACGTTACTTTCAAAGTCTTTGTTATCGAATCGCATCTCTACGACACGTTCATCGATCACTTTACTCAAGAATTAGTCACCTCCCGCCAAGCCTCTGCAGCGATTTGATCGAATACCGGTTGCAATGCCGGATTTATATAATCGCGCCCTGATACCCAACCGCCATTTTTTGTGGCGTGTCCATATTGAAGTATTAGGGCAATATTTACATGATTTACCACATTCGTGTTGAGCCACGTAATGACATAACTATCTTTGTTCATTTCTATTTCGTATGTCCATGACGCAGCGGTTTTACCAGTATCAACTGGCGTTGCAGCAGCTAGTGCTGAAACTCCCATACTCCCATACTTTTCTAGTATGTTTTTAATGGGAATATTAGTAATGGCGTTCAGAAATTTTATTGATTTCTTAAAATCGCCCTTGTGATGAATACTAACCATTTCAGACGCCTTAACCTTTTGTTCCCCACGCCTTCTTTCTAGATGCATTAAGAGCTCTATTTTGGTTCATTATTTCTCTCTTAGACATCTTTCTTGATGGAGAATTCTTAATACTGCAGACCTTAATCAGAGTAAGAAGTCTATTTAAATGCCATTTCTGGCACTCCATTGGAATATTAAGGGAAATCATCCAATAATAAATGATCTCCGCAGTAACAATTTCCCTATTTCCTCGACTATTCTGATCTTTAAAAGAGGTAGCAGTCATAGGTAAGTTAATATATTCGTTAATTTTTTCAATATTTTCTCTTGACAATCTATAATAGACATCTTTGCTTATGTTTTGTGTCACTGTCATACAGCGAACATAATCAAGAATCTCTTCGTCTGTTTTAGTCGTATCGGGAGATAAAAATGGTTTATTCCATTTAGCCTCCCATTTTGAAAGAGATACCAGAGAATGCTCTAACTGCAAAGTTACTTCTTTTGAATATACGAATTCATTCGAGGCTTCATCAAACATTTCACGCCCCGGAATAACTATGGTGAGCATTCTCTGATTATCCCCCTCTCTTTATTTTATTTATTAACCTTTGCCGCTACTGAACTCATATCAGGAACGATCCCGTTTACAAATTCTGCTGCAGCTTCAGAATCAGTTGCAAGTTCCATGAACAGATCGCTATATGCTTCTGTCTGAGAAAATTCTTCGGCAAGCTCTTTAGATTTAATAAATCTTTTGCCATCATCAGACTTCTTGCCATAAGATCTAAGAACAAGATCTTTAAAGAGTTCGATGATGCGTTTGCCGTCCTGCTCGGAAATAATCCGATTAATCATTTTGTCGAGACCGCCTGCCGTAGACATCTGCATCTCGGCAACTTCTGCTTTACTGAGATTGAAATAAAAATCTTCAGTTCTTTCAGTTCCATCATAATCGACGTATGTCATTGTTTTTTTAAGCATTATTTATTACTCCTTTCAAAAGAAAAGGACCCCTTGGGTTGAGGGGTCCTAAGAAACACTTAATTAATGTGCGTTCTGGATAATGGTGAGAATCTCATCAGGAAGCGGCAGACGCGGACCAGCCGTTACTCTCTCATAGTAAGTAGTATTAGAAGCGAAAGAGCTTCCACTAAACTCAGTATAAGTATACGGGGATTCCGTCGTACCAGCACCACTACGAGTGTAATAGGTCTTACCATTCTGCTTGGTTGCATCTGCGGTTTCAACATAAACATAAGTCGTATCGCTACCATAGAGAATATTCTCAATGGCTGTGAGCTGTGCAGAAGTGACCTTCGTAGAGTCGATAATCAGATGAGAAGTTGCCTTGTATCCGCTAACAGGAACAGGGATCGTATCCACTTCCCAGCTGAAGCTGATTGCTTCAGGGTTATCATTGATCGTCTGGTAGCTCTTCTCAGAAGGAGAAGCAGAAGCACCATAAATGCAATGAATCTTATAGCCATAAGAATCCAGCAGCGTGTCATTACCAAGAGTAGTAACATAGCTGAAGCCAAAGGACTTACGAGGCTGCATGCCAATCGTGACTCCAGTAACCAGGGTTCTGGAACCGTCGCATTCCTCAAACTCTTCAGGATACGTATAAGCTTCGATCGTTGCCTTGAAGTTTTCAGCAGAACGAAGAGTCAGGTATTTAATATCGTCAGCATAAATATCGTTTGCTTCAGCACCTTCCGGGGACTCGTTAACAGCCGTAAGACCGTTCCAAGCCACGCCTTCGGGATAAGCGCCATTGGCATCCTGCAGATAAAGAACGCCCTTTTTAGTACCAGTTTCGTAAAAATGTTCACCGACCTGGTCCCATACCAATTTAGCCATAATTCTAAACTCCTTATTTAAATGTAAATCGTAAATGGCCAGTGATTCAGGTTATCCGATTTGAATGGTCTACCCGTCTCACATAACGGAAGCATCCTAACTCTATCAGGTATTTCAGAGTCAGGATTTTTATCTATGATTGTGCCATAATAGGCTTTTCTATATAAGTAAAGTAAATCATTTGCTCGAAATGACTCGCCATCTGTTTCCTCATATACAATACAAGGATACACCAGCTTTACACTTTCCGGAGGTTGAAAATACACATTTTTAGAGCCCAACGCATTGACAAGCGTTCTCTGCAGATCCAGTCTGTTCACCGTTGTATACACCTCCTATAGAAAGCTTAAGCCTCGGGTAGTCGACTTCGACATTTGAGACTTTCCACTTAATGCCATTCCATACTACATACCGTATCCATGGAATATGCTGGGTGACGAAAGGATCAGACAAAATGCTTATTTCGTTACTTATTGTAATGTCATCATTGACCTTTTGTCCTGAATCCCAGCGTCGAGAAATGCGATTCACATCACCATAATAGTCACGTTCTGTAGCTTTCTCAATCCAAACGCCAGAATCCACAGGTTCTTCTACAGTCGTAACAAAGCCTATTTGTCCGTAAAATTTCGCCATATTATACCTCTATAGAAAATTAAAGGGATGGGTGTCTTACCCATCCCTTATTTTGAAGATTAAACAGTCTCGAGATTGAGGTTAGCAAGGCTGTAAACCTTGGTGATAACATCATCGCCGAGAGTGGTAACAACTTTAAGACGCTGAGAATTCTTGTTCTCAATACGAAGAACAGCATTCTTATTAGCATCGAGAGCAACTGCTTCCTTACCGGTCAGCTGCACAGTCGTGGTTGCGCCATCAGAAACATCGAAGGACAGAGCCAGGAAGTTACCAGACTGCTCTTCTTCCACGTTGCTATAGCCAGTGTAGCCAGTCACATAGTGGAGGGTGCCCTTGATGAACTTATCGTGAACAACAACATCGCTCTGAAGAGCACTTACTGCCTTGCCAAGAAGTGTTGCTGTCGGATCTTCGGGTTCAACATCAAGAATTGCAGAATAAGTAAGCTCGAGAGCAATTGCAGAATACGGCTTAATCAGAGCAGCAGAGCAACGAGTCTCAATGAGGTACTTCATCTGGTTATAGTCGATATCGAAGTCGTCAAACATATTAACCGTGCCACCCTTATCGGCGCCAACGTTGTAGTCCTGCAGGTTGACAATCAGACCCATGAGAGCAAAGGTCTTGCCATCAGCTTCGCGATAAGTACCTTCCATCGGAGGAACAGAAACGATCTCTTTCACGCGAAGAGCCGTTGCAAGCTTAGCCTCGGAATCGTAAACAATACGACCGGTATTGTCTTCCATCAGGAGACAATCAGTAATGATGTCTTCAGATGCAAACAGGGTCGGAGTACCAGTGCCGCGATAGTTCTTACGAGCCTTGATGGCAGCACGAATGAACGCCTTTGCTTTAGCGTCGTCAGTTGCATTAGAAGCGATGGAAATTGTCTTCTTGATTGTAAAGAGATCGTCATCAGTCCAGATAGGACGAATGTTGTCTTCGTTGATCTTATCATCGTCAGCGCCATTACGCCCATCACCGATCAGGAATGCACGAGCAAGTTCCTCATTCAGTTTGCTGCGCATCTCAGTCTTCAGCCATGCGACAACGTCAAAGTCGGTAAT
>JAEEGL016792314.1_pt1 | contig 11869 bp, 5 predicted proteins | sample 9134231 | NCBI WGS metagenome assembly JAEEGL01 (sample SAMN16246548, study PRJNA631951) | gut metagenome | biome: gut microbiome; feature: rumen; material: fiber-attached | host: Bos | place: Iran: Karaj | collected 2018-10 | reverse complement strand
GGAGCCTTGATGGTCAGTGTCTTCCCGCCCTGCAACTGGATGCGTGCCTCGGTAAAGAACGGGCTGCCGATATTGTAGGTCGCTGAGCCGGGTGTGACGGGGTAGAACCCCAGCATCGAGAACACCACAAAGCCCGACAAGCCACCGCCATCCTCATCGCCCGGCACACCCATCAGGTCGTTACGGAACCAGTTGTGCACCAACTCGCGCACGCGTTTCTGCGTCTTCCAAGGCTGGCCGGCGTAGTTGTACAGGTAGGGGATGTGCATCGACGGCTCGTTGCCCATGGCAAACTGCCCCACATTACCCGTTTGGTCGGGCAGCTGATGGTAGAAGTTGTAACGCTCGGTGCCCAGCCACTCGTTGAACGTCTGGTCCAGATTGCGCGCAAAGGCATCGCGCCCGCCCATCAGGCTGACCAGGTCGCCCGGGTTGTGTTGCACATCCCAGCGATAGGTCCACCCGTTGTTCTCGTCATAATAGTCGCGTGCTCCTATGCCGCCCGAGAAGCGGTAGTCAAACGGCTCAATCCACTGCCCTTCCTTGTCTTTCGGGTGGAAGAACGCTGTGGCGGGGTTGAAGAGGTTGCGGTAGTTGTAGGAGCAGCGAAGATAATGGCGTGCTTCCTGGTCACGACCTAGCGCGGTGGCAATCTGCGACAGGCACCACTGGTCGAAGCTCGTGCCTAGCGTCACCGCCACCGCCTGTCGTTTCTCCCAGTCGTTCACCCCGGGCACTGTCTCGCGTTCGCCAGGGTGCAGGGCGGGGATGTAGCCATGGTCGCGGTAGAAGGTGTCGAGCCATGTAGCGGGATGCGCCGACCACGGAGCCAGCGTCTTCTCCTCAATGGCGCGCCGACACTGATCGTAGGCCGTGGCAAGGTCAAAGTCTCGGAGTCCTTTGCTCCATGCATCGGCGATGATGGCGACACCATGGTTGCAGTTCATGCGGCGCGAGTCGCCCGTCACGGCGGGGAAAGTGGGGAACCAGTGTCGCTGGTCGTGAGCGGCTGTCCTGATGAGCGAGCGGATGATGTCGGTCTCGCGCTCAGGGTCAATAAGCATACGCAGGGGATGCACGGCACGGTAGGTGTCCCACAGCCAGTCGTCGGTGTAGTAGGGGTGTCCCTCGTCGTTGTGTATCTGGTGGTCCGACGGGCAGTAGTATTGTCCCTGCTCGCTGATGCAAACGGGGCGTTCCATGCAGCGGTAGAGCGAGGTGTAGAACACTGTGCGGTCGTTGTCGGTACCGCCCTTGACCAGGATTTTGCCCAATTGCTCATTCCACAGTTTGTGGCCATAGGCGGTGACTTGCTCCAGCGACTTGCCAGCGACCTCGGCAGCGAAGTTGCGTTGCGCCTGCTCGGCACTGATGTAGGACACGGCATATCGCAAGGTTACCGTCGACCGCCCGGCATATTGCAACGCCACGCATGCCTGGTCGCCCGAAGCCAGTGACTGCGAGGGGTCCAAGCGGCGATGCGACAGCGTGCCTGCACTGACGGGTTGCTGGTCCAATTCGGCGTAGACATAGACACGCACCCCGCCCCAGGTGTCCTGGTGTCCGGTGACATGGTTGCCCTGCACACGCATCTCGCCATGACCGCTGGTGAGCAGCACATAGCCCGGTTGCGGCTCGGTGAACTGCAGCCTGACTATCGCGCTATGCTCCAGCGGGGAATACTCGGCGGTAACATGTTGTTGCTCCAGGTCTACGCGATAGTAGTAGGGCATGACCTGCTCGTTGTCGGTGTCGGTGCGCATCACCGCATGCAACTTGCCCGCCTCGCGTTGTGTTGCCGACAGGGTGAAGCAGCTGTTCTCGCGGTGGTTGACGATAATCAGCGGCAATCCGTTGACCTCGCCCTCGACATGACTGCCGCGGTTGGGATGGAAGCGCATCATGGCATGAGGCAGGTGCACGGTGGGGTAGGTGGGTTTGAGCAAGTGGCTGATGTTGCCCATATAGGGGTTCACATAGTCCACTGCCTCCTTGTCCCGAGCCGTGACAGTGGCGATGACCAGGAAGGCCATCACCACCATTACCATGTTGCGTTTCATCAATTCACTATTCATTCTTCATTATCTGCGTTGCACGCAGCTCTCGCTCATCTCAATCCACAGCGTCTCGCCATTGATGACATCCTTGTAGCGATAGTGCAGATGGAACACATAGTTTCCGCGGGCATTGGTGGCGAAGTAGTTGTCAGCGGCACCGCCCAGCATCTCCACTTCCAGGTCGCCATAGGGCGTGATGGTGATGCTGTTGTCACTGTTGATGGTCAGCGTCATCGCATACTTGTCGATTTCGGCCTTGGTGACATTGCTGGGGTTATAGGTGTTGGTACCAGCAAAGCAACGCACTTGGTTCTTGCTCAGCGGTGCAAAGATGCGGGTCACCGAGATGCCGCCCGCCGACTCGCCAGCGGCGAAGTGGCGTGTCTCCACACCGGTCACCTGATAGTAGGTGGTCGATGCCATGGTGGCATACTTGTTTTTCAGCACCACCTCGTAGAGCACCTTCTGCTTGTTGGGATTGATTTCAAACTCCGACACTGACTTGATGCGCAGCGGAATCAGGTAGGTCGAGTCGGGGCTGAGACCGTCGGGAGTGATTTGAATGGGCAACAATGCATAGTTGTCCTCGCTCTGCGCACGCAAGACGGTCTGCATGCTCTCAATGCGATATTTGCTAGGATCCAGTTCGTGGGCATAGCGCGACTCGTCGATGTCAAAGTACATGTGGTTGTACTCGCTCAGCGCGTCATCGTCGTGCTCCAGCGTCACGGTCACATCCTTGCCGATGTGCTCGGTGCCTCCGCAGTAGACAGTTACATAGCCGGTTGACTGCTCGCCCAGCGGATGTTCGCTCTGGAAGGTGTAGTCGTCGGTGCTGAGCAGGTAAATCACCTTCTTGTAGAGTTCGCCGCGGAACTGCTCGTTCTCGTCGCAACTGGTGAGCAACAGCGGCAACAACGCGACTGCAAAGATAATTATTTTTTTCATATTCATAGCGATTTCGACTTTAAAGGGTTACCAACCGGGGTTCTGGTCCAGTGAATGCGACTTGCGCACCTCGTTGCGCTCGAGCGGCAGCAACACCATCTTGCGGTCACAAGTGCGGTTGCGATAGTCGCTGTGGTTGATGATGGTGCGCACATAGTAGTTGCTGGCGTCGCTCTCGATGTTCATGCCCGTGATGGGCTCGCTCTCTACCTCCTCGAGGATGCCCCAGCGGCGCACGTCGTAGTAGCGTCGTCCCTCGCACAAGAACTCGATGAAGCGTTCGTGGCGCACGGCGGCATCCATGGCCTCTTCGGTAGCCGTCTCCTCCTCGCTGAGGGCTGGCATACCGGCACGGAAGCGCACCTGGTTGAACTGGAACTTGGCGTCCTCCAGGTTGGCAGCTCGCGACAGGGTGTAGGTCTCACCGCTGGGCAGTTTCACGGTGTGGCTGCTGTTCAGGTGATTGATGGCCTCGGCATAGGATAGCAGAATCTCGGCATAGCGGATGATGGGGAAGGTCTTGCTGGTGCGTGTCGAGCCGTCGCCGTTATACCAGTTGTCCTCGGGGTGGATATACTTCTTGAGCACATATCCCGTGATGCACTGGTTGCGAGGCTCCTGGATGGCCTTGTCGCGTCCTGCGTTGCCACCATTGTAGTAGTAGATGGTCTGCTGACGGAAGTTCTGGTTGGAGCACGATGTGGCAGGCCAGTAGCAGCCGTTGTAACCCACGCAGCAGTAGAAGCGCATCTCGCGGTTGACATACATGTTGTGAGTGCCACGCAGCACGCGGTAGCCCGAGAAGTAGCGCAGCAAGCGCGACACACCCGTCTCGCTATACTCGCCGTCGGCGCGGGCCTGTTCGATGCTCTTACCATTCTCCATGCGGAACTCGTCAATCACCTTCTGAGGCAAGCACATGCCGTTGTAGCCGCCCATGTAGATGGGGAACGACTGTTGCGTGAAGCCCTGGATAGAACCAGAGGTCTTGCCCCAAATCAGTTCGCGGTTCTGCACGGGGTAGGTCGTGCCGTTGAACATGTTGGCATAGGACTTGTACGGGTCGATATTGCCAGCGCCGTAAGGGAAGTCAGCATCGCTCACGTTGCTGGGCAGCGGGGCGGTTACGTCGGTAGCATCGCCCGATGCACTGGTCACGCGCTCAACGGTGTGCAGGCGGTAGCGGTTCATGTCAATCACGCGCTTGCACGCGGCTGCGGCCAGGGCCCACTTGTTCTCGTCGTAGGTCTGCGACACATATTGCGCGCCATCGGTCGAACGAGTCCATGAGCCAAAGTAGCGGCGGGCAGCGGCACCACCATTAAACGCTGGAGAGGCGGCATGCAGACGCACGCGGGCAATCAGCGCATAGGCAGCACCCTTGTTCGGGCGGCCAAAGTTGGCGATGGGAACATCGTCGGGAATGTAGTTGGCGGCTGTCTCCAGTTCGTTGCAGATATAATCGACGGTCTCGTCAAAGGTGGCGCGGCCGTGGTCATAGTAGTCGGCATCGCGGTTGGTGTCATACACCTCGTCGCCCACAATCACTGCCGGACCATAGACCGACATAATCATATAATAGGCATAGCCGCGCATGAAGTGGGCATATCCGATGATCTCGCTTCGTTGCAACGCCGTCAAGTCCTTGCACTCATTGATGCGTGCCAGAATGGTATTGGCCTTGCGGATGACGCGATAGCAGGGGTCCCACGAGTTCATACCGCGCAGGTTGCTGCTGCTCACCAGGCCCAGCGTCAGCGCCTTGCCGTGGAACAGTCCCTCGGTCATCAGGGTGAAAATCTCGTCAGTACCTGTCTCGCCAGGCAACACGTCGTTGCCGAAGATAGCACTCTCGTCGGGAAGTTGTCCCGCGGCGCCCCACAGGTAGCGCTCCAAGTTTTGTCGAGAGACAAACACCGAGTCATATTTGAGCGTGTCGTCGAAGTACTCGTCGACATCCAGAAAATCCTCGCATGCGGTGGCTACGACCATCACACCAATCAGGGCGAGCCACAACAGATTTTTCATTCTTATCATAGTAGTGATATCATTAGAAGTTCAGATACAATTGTATGGCATAAGTCGTGGGAATGGGGTAAGCACCGCCGTTATACTCGGCTTGCTCAGGATCCCACAGTTTCATGGGGCTCCATACGGCCAGGTTTGAAATCACAAGTTGTGCATCCATCGACTTCAGTCCCAGTCGCTTGAAGAAGCGCTTGGCGTCGGCATGATAGTTGAGCGTGATTTCTTGCAGTCGCAGGTAGCGAGCATTGGCATGCCAGAAACTGGAAAGTTGCGTGTTGTTCTCGTTGCGGCCATAACTCAGTCGCGGGAACAGCGCGTTGGGGTTCTCGGTGCTGGGATCGCCCGAGTATGAGGCAGGAATCCAGCGATTCTTTGGGTCGGCAACGATGGTGAGCACATTGCCCGTCTCGCCGTTGTAGAAGGGGATATATCCCTGTCCGTTGGTCGTCCCGTTGACATAGTAGTAGTCAGTATTTCCCGTGCCCTTGAACAGCACGCCCAGCGTCAACGCCTTCCAGCGTGCCTCGACACCGAAGCCATACATCAACTTCGGGTAGTTGGGGTAGGACAGGGGCACCTTGTCGTCCTCGTCAATGATGCCGTCACCGTTCACGTCCTTATACTTGATGTCGCCCGGCATATAGGTGCCGAAGGTCTGACGCGGGCTTTGAGCCACATCTTGCTCGTCGCGGAACAGGCCCAGGGCAATGTAGCCGCGGAAGGCGTTGTTCACATAGCCCGTATAGTTCTGATATTCGTAGGGCTGCTCGGCTTGCTCCCAGTTCTCAACCTTGTTGGCACTGTAGGTGAAGTTGCCGCGCACTGTCAGCGACCAGTCGGAGCCAAAGTCATGGCGATAAGAGATGTTGCCGTCCGAGCCGTAACTCTTCATCTTGCCCACGTTACCAAAGGGCATCTGCATCAGGCCCACATAGCCTGGAATCTGCGAGCGGCGCTGATAGATGCCGTCGCGCTGGTCGCGGAAGATGTCGACCACAAACTCCAGACGCTCGTGGAACAGTTTCCCCTCGATACCGATGTCGGCCTTCTTGGCGCGCTCCCAACGCAGGTTGTCGGCGCCCACGCGTTCCTCGGTGACGTAGCCGCTGGTGCTGCCCCAGCCACCGCCGCCACCGCTCACCTGCATCAGTGTCAGGTAGGGGAAGCGCTCGTTGGTCAGACGGTCGTTACCCACCGTGCCATACGACGCGCGAATCTTCAGGAAGTTCAGCCACGGCATCTTGTTGCGCACCCAGTCATAACTTGTGGGCACCCAGCCCAGACCAACCGAAGGGAAGAAACCAAAGCGGCGACCCGCCTGGAAGTTCTCCGAGCCCGTGTAACCAAAGTTAGCGTCAATGAAGTAGGTATCCTTCAGGCCATAGGTGATGCGGCCCGACAAGCCCTGATAGCGTATGGGGATGGCATACATTGAGCGCAGCGTGGCGTCGCGGTTGTCAATGTCGCGGTTCATCGTCTGCTCACTGCTCATGTAGTAGTAGGCCAGCACCCCGATGCGGTGGTCTTCGCGAACAATCTTGTCCCACGTGGCCGTGGTCTCGAAGTGCCACTTGTAGTATTGCTCATCTTCGTGGCTATAGGTGGCCGGCTGTGCGTCCACGCGCTTGACGATACCCAGCTCGCCCGTGTACTTGCGCGTCGAGGCATAGTACATCTCGGGCAGAATCGAGCGAATCTCCTTCAGGCGCGACGAGTTGTCATAGGCACCCTGGGCGCGAATCTTCAGTCCATCGAGCAGCATCGACAGATCCTGCTTGATTTCGAGTGTCGCCTTGCCGCGGAAGTGGCGTATGTTGGTCATACCCGTGTTGTTGAGCATCACATAGGGCGAGTAGGCATTGTTGGTGCCATAGGCTGGCAGCTGCCCCGTTGAGTAGCGGGTGGGAATCGTGATGGGCGTCAGGTTGCGTTGCGTGGCCCACAGGGCATCGGTATCGTTGTTGCCCGGCTCTTTCTTGATCGATACAAAGCCGTCGGCGCCAAAGTAGAGCTGCGTCGTCTTGGTCAGGTTGATGTCCAAGTTGGCGCGATAGTTAATCGTGCGATAGCCCACGGCTGCCGAGTACTTCGAATCCTTGTCTTGGCGATAGGCCGCGCTCTCATAGCTAGTGCCCAAGCTCAGGTAGTATCGTGCCAGCGAGCCACCGCCACGCGCGTTGATAAAGTAGGTCTGCGCCAGCGAGTTCTTGTGCAGTATCTCCTTCTGCCAGTTCACGTCGGGATACAGGTCAGGATCCAGGTGATACTTGATGATGTCGAGCTCGATGTCGCTATACAGCGGCAGGTTGCCGCGCACCTCGCGCGCCTCGTTGGCCAGCTTGGCATACTCATACGAGCCCAGATACTCGGGCATGTGAGTGAGGTGCGACAGGGTGAAGTTGACACGTCCCGTGATTTGCAGGCGGTCGGCCGTACCACGCTTGGTGGTCACCAGCACCACGCCGTTAGCGCCTCGCACACCATAGACGGCGGTGGCCGAGGCATCTTTCAGCACCGAGAACGACTCGATGTCGGCAGGGTCAATTTCGCTGAGGTTGCCCTCCAGTCCGTCGATGAGCACCAGTGCGCTGCTATTGGCACCAAATGTGCCGATACCGCGCACCCAGAACTCCGAGATGTTCTTGCCAGGCTCACCACTGCGCTGAATCGAAATCACGCCCGGCACACGTCCACCCAGCATATTCTGGATGTTGGTGGCAGGCACTTGCAAGTCCTTGGTGTCGACAGCGGTGATAGCACCCACGGTGCTGATTTTGCGCTGTCGTCCCAAGCCCACGACCACAGTCTCTTGCAGCATCTGCGAGCTGGTCTCGAGCTGCACGCGCAGGTCGGTCTGACTCTGGGTGATGGCTACTTCTTGTTTCTCATATCCGATTGACGAGAACACAAGGATGTCATTCTTGCCCACTTTGATTGAAAACTTGCCGTCGGCATCGGTCATGGTGCCACCGCCAGGACGGTCTTTGGCAAAGACCACCACGCCCGGGAAGGGCTCGCCGGTCTCGTCCATTACCGTTCCTGACACGGTGAGTTGCTGCGCAATCGCCGACACACTGGCGGCGAGCAGTAAGATGAAGAGAATTACTTTTTTCATATCGTCATTAGTCTTGTTTCGTTACTCAATGGCCAGGCGGCGGATGCACTGGTTCTCATAGTCGGCAATGTAGATGATGCCCTCCTTGTTGATACACACGCCAAAGGGGCGGTTAAACAGGGCATCGTCGGGGCTGCCGTCCTGGTAACCACTCTTGCCAGGCTGGCCAATGACCGTGCTCACCTTGCCGTCGCTGGTGACCTTGCGGATGATGTGGTTGTTGGTGTCGGCGATATACATGTCATCGTTTTCGTCCAGAATCAGCTGTCGAGGCTCGTTGAACATCGCTGCAGCTCCATTGCCGTCGATATATCCTGGCTGACCCGAAATGCCTGCCAGCAGCTTGTGCTCACCAGTCTTGATGTTGTAGGTGTACACACAGTGGTTGTTGGTGTAGGCCAGGTAGAGCAGCGAGGGGTTCTTGCGGCTGAACGCCATGTAAGAGTCGCTGCCCGACATCAGACCGTTGGTCACCTGGGTGGTGATGCTGGTCTTGGGGTCCACCTTATAGAGGATACCGTTCTTTGCGCGGATATACATGTGGCCGTCATCGAGGCACATCGCAAACGAGTGCTTGAAGTCGATGGTGATCGTTTGCCCGGTGTTGGGCTTGAACGACAGTTTGATGGGGCTCCACATGTTCTCGCTCGACATCGTCCAGTACTCCAGTCCGTTGTCGGTGGGAATGTACACCGTCTTGCCGTCATCGAGCATGCAAGGCTGGTTTAGTGGCGCGCCCGTGTCGGGGATGAGCAGTCGGCTCATGTCCTCGTCCTCGTTGACCAGAATCACCTTGTTCTCGTGATAGTAGTTGTTGCGGTTGCGCAGGCTAGCAAAGATGTTGTTGTCGTTGTCCACGGCCAGATAGGTGACCAGCGGCAGCGACGTCTGCGCCAGATTGCCAGTGACAATCTCGTCGGGTGCTCCCACAATGCCGCACACCGTGGTCACCACGGTCTGAATCTTGTAGGTGAATGGAGTGGGGTACTCCACGCGTTTGCCGTCAATCTCCACTTCCACCTTGCATTGCACGATGTTGTTCTCGTCGCCGTCGCCCGGCTTGCGTGGGCAGATGGCATAGATCTTGTTGCCGATGGCCTCAATCACCGCAGCCTCCTTGCCATTGAAGTAGACTTTGATTTTGTCAGCATCATTGCCAAAGTTCTCACCATTGAGGATAACCTTGGTAGCCACACCGCCCGCCGTTGGGTAGAAGTCGGTCAGTGTGATGGGCTTGTTTGAGTCGTACGGCGCGTAAGACGGTGAGTCATTGTCGCTGCATGCGCTCAAGCAAGCCAGGGTCGTCATGAGCGCGACCCCGCAGAGCAGTTGAAAAATTCGTTGTATCTTCATTGGGTTTGATGTTAATTATTTTCTCTTGTTGTTATATTTTAGTTAAGAGTGCGGTCTTCACTATTGCTTATAGAGCCGGAACACCTTGGCGCGGTCGTTGAGCAGGATATAGGTTAGCTTGCCGTTGCTGATGTTGACAGCCATGCCTGTCCAGCATTCCATGCTGCGGCTGATGTCAATCTGGTTGGCATCGATGCCCAGCGTCGAGAGGTCTATTTCTACGTTCTTGTCGCCCTGGCCATAGTTGAAGTGTGCGATCACATAGGAGTCTTCGGCCTCGGCATAGAACAGGTCTACCGAACTGTTGGAACCATAGACGTGATGGCCATATGCGGGACGGAAGTGTAGGCGCATGGCAATCAGGTCGTTGATGCGCTCATAGGTGCTGTATTTCTTAGCCTTCTGCTGTGAGACGGCAGTGCCCACATACGATCCGCGTGTGCTCAAGTTGTCGCCCAGGATGCAGTAGCCCGTCACCACGGCGGTGGTCATGCGCGAGATGTTCTCGGCATCACTGCGGTTGCCCATCACCAAATGGTCGGGGTCGTTGAACGCATACATCCGGTCGAGCCACCAGCCGAATGAGAAACTATTCATCATGTAGTTGGTGTGCCACATCTCGCCCCAAGCATCGCAGCTGATGCGGCGAGCGTCGGCAAATTGGTAGGGGAACAACGGGGAAATGGATAGGTCAATGATGACACTGTCACCCAGACGTTCGCGCAGATAGTTCATGCCAAAGTTATAGGCTTGAGTGCCAGTGGTGATGTCTTCGCGGTAGAAATGGTCACACTCCTTGCTGCCGCTGTTCAGGAAATCTAGCTTCAAATATTTGAACCCGCTCTGCAGGAACTTCTCGCAGTACCAGTCTACGCGCGACAGCGTTGCGGGAGCTGTGGGGTCAAAGCCGCCACTCAGTTGACCATTGACGCGTGACTGCGCTTGGCCGTAGGTGTAGCCGTGGTTGCCCTCTAGCGTACGGCTCGGGTCACCCACCCAGTCGCTCCAGGGTGTCCAGTAAGCACCAGCTTCCTGGCCATTGGCATGGCAATATTCCACAAAGCGTTTGCGTTGCTCCCAGTTCATGTTGTCCCATGCGTCTAGGCCCACATAAATCACGCCATCTTTGGCAAAGTTACCCTGGTCCTGGATGTTTTCCTTGATGAAGTCTGACACCGATAGTGCGCCCTCATAGTTGCAATGCTTTTCCATGCCGCCCCAACTGTTCCAACCCCAGATGGCGGGACCTTTGTAGGGGTGACCTGGCGTGATGGCTGCGTTGACCTCGCCATAGGTTTCCAATCCTGTGCGCCAGTCGTCAAACAAGCCCACCATCATCGTTGCCGAACTCACGCGAGCGCCTTTGACGGCTCCGTGTGGTTGAAGGTAACCATTGTGCTCATCGCGCGTTGCAGCATGGGTCACGCCGCTGAAGCATTCCAGCCGTGAAATGTGACTTTGTATCAGCGGGCTGCCCGTGAGGCGCACTGCGCTCTTCCAGGTGTCGTGGCTCACTGAACCGATGACCATGCCTTGCTGTGTCTCGCCGTTGAAGATAGCGGTCACCTCAAACGAGATGCTGTCGCGGGCAAAACGGCCTGCACCTGCGCTGGTGGGGCTGTTGCCGCGGCTCAGCGGGTAAGAGCCATAGGTGACAAAGCCGTCGTTGTCGTAGGGAACCGTCAAGAAACGGTTGTGCGCATTTTGCGGCAAAAACAGATTTTCCGCTTCACTGAATATGGGGCAGATGTAGTTTGAAGCAAGTGCGCTGCCATCGGGCATTGACAACGTGACATCGGTGAGTAAAAAGTCTTTGCCATCATACAAGCGAAACCTTTGCTCCACCGTCGGGCGACCAGTGCTGGTGTAGGTAATTACTACCTGCTTGCCGTTGCCCACCACATCGCTAAGCGTGTTTTCGCTAACGCTGGCAGTGCCATAGCCTGCCGTCTCGTAGACAGTTGAGCCATACTTGAAACGAGCACAGACCTCGCTCAGCACGGGTTGGCCATCTTTCAACAGGGCGAACCTGCTTGTGGCATCGTCCAGGCTGACAGTCCATTTGCCTTGGCTGTAGTCGTGGCTGTCGGCCAGCGCATTCATGCCCAAAAGCATACAAGCCAGGCACAGCCCGATCCATCGGAAGTTTTGTTTTTTGATTTTCATATCATCAGTGGGTTAAAATTTCTATTCGGCGAAATCTGAGTGAGATAAATATCTGCGGAAGCCAGAATTCGACTTTGCAAAAGTATATATTCTTACGCACGCGTGGTTCAACAATTATCCCAAAAAATAGTAAAATTGGAGCAAGGCGAGCGCAAAGACAAATATTAAGCGCAGTTTTTTATTTTAGGGAAGGGGAATGGCT
>JAEEGL016370607.1_pt1 | contig 11869 bp, 11 predicted proteins | sample 9134231 | NCBI WGS metagenome assembly JAEEGL01 (sample SAMN16246548, study PRJNA631951) | gut metagenome | biome: gut microbiome; feature: rumen; material: fiber-attached | host: Bos | place: Iran: Karaj | collected 2018-10 | reverse complement strand
TGCTTATTTTAATAGGTTTTTACTTTAAATTTACATATATAATTGATAAAATATTATTGGTGATAAATATGGAGTTATTACAAAATAAATTAAGACTAGACAAATTAAAAGATGTTTTAGGCCAAGATCATTTAGTTTCTAAAGGTAAAGTTTTATATAACTTAGTTAAAGAAAAGAAACTATTTAATATTATTTTTTATGGAAGAAGTGGTACTGGCAAAACTACAATAGCTCTTGCTTTAATGAATGAACTAGGATCTAGATACAGAATGCTTAATGCTACTGTTAATTCTAAAAAAGACTTTGAAGTAGTTATAGAAGAAGCTAAAATGTATAATGGAATTATTTTAATTGTCGATGAAATTCATAGAATGAATAAAGACAAACAAGATATTCTTTTATCATATATTGAAAGTGGTCTAATTACTCTAATTGGTCTTACAAATTCAAATCCATATCATTCAATTAATCCTGCTATTAGAAGTAGATGTCAATTACTTGAATTACATGCCTTAAGTGAAGAAGATATAATTAAAGGAATTAAAAGAGTTAAAAGTGTATTAGAAGACATTAAAATAGACAATAATACTATTAAATATATAGCAAAACTATCTGATGGCGATATTAGATATGCTTATAACTTAATTGAGTTTATATATTATGGATACAATAAAGAAGTAACAATTGAAAACATAAATGAAGTTAGTTCTAAAAAAACATTCTTTACTGATAAAAATGAAGATGGTCACTATGATATGCTTAGTGCTTTTCAAAAAAGTATTAGAGGGTCTGACGTAGATGCTGCCCTTCACTATTTAGGAAGACTAATAGTTAGTGGAGATTATGATTCAATATATAGAAGAATGATTGTAATAGCATATGAAGATATTGGACTTGCCAACCCTGGTATTGGACCAAAAGTAATTGCAGCAATCGAAGCAAGCGAAAGAGTTGGATACCCAGAACTAGTAAAACCACTTAGTGTTGTTGTAATTGAAATGGCACTAAGTCCTAAATCTAATTCAGCAGATACTGCTATAAATGCAGCAATAAATGATATAAATGAGAAGTCAGTTGGTAGAATTCCAGAACACATAAGAACAACATCTCCTAATTATAAATACCCACACAATTATCCAAATTATTGGGTAGATCAACAATATTTACCTGATAGTTTAAAAGGAAGAAAATATTACACACCAAGAAAAAATAAATATGAAACTGAACTTTATAACTTTAATCAAAATATTAAAAAAACTAAGAACTAATTTGACATTAAAAATATTAAATGTTAGTATAAAAACCAATTTATTAGGAGGTTTATATGGATAAACTTGATATTAAATATAAGGATTTAAAAAGAAAAAGCATCAAAGACTTTATTACTCATTTTGAATTAAAAGATGATAAATTATACGTTACTTTTAGAAGGAATAATGAGGTTTTAAATGTAACTGTTCCTTATTCAAAAGAAGATGAAGAAATGTTACTTTGGATGATGAAATATGATGCAAATAAAATAATTGAATATAAAAATGAACTTTTAAATAGAATAAAAGAAAGAAATGGAGATATTACATTAACTGCATTATTATCTTTAATTGCAACAGCCTCAGTTCTTATAAATAAAGATTCTATATATTTTTTAGCCATAGTATATGCTTACTGTGTTTCAAGATTTGGAATTTCAAGATTAAAAAATATTCAAGATAAATCAATTATTAGTGATATTGATAAATATGAATACTATTTAGAAAATGAAGATGCAATTAATAATGAAGATTTTTTAAAAATATTAAATATATCTGATTCATCAAAAGAAATAAATAAAATAACAATTAACGATTTAGATAATTATACACTTGAAGATTTAGAGACAATTGTTGATTATGGTAGAACAGATGATTATCAGTTGAAAAGAACAATATAATTAGTATATAATATATTACTGTTACGGAGGGATATAGTGGATTCACTTAATACAGACAATATTAAAAAGTATATAAAAGATTTGAGAATATTAGATTACACTGTTAATGACGATAAAATAACTATTAGACTTTCAAATAATATAGTTTTAGAAACAAAATATTCAAAAAAATTGGAATTATTAATTATAAAAGCCCTTAAAGCAGAACTAGTATCATTAAAAAAAGATAATGTTGTTAATGCAACAATTGCAGCATATAATGCCTTTCTTGCTGTTATTAATATGTATATTTCAAAAGAAAGTAAATATCCTTTTTTGAATTATGGCTGCGTACTTTTATGCAGTGGGTTGAGTTTAGTAAATATTAGCTATTTTATCCAAAAATTAGATGAAATATCAACAATTAAAAAATCATTAAAATCAAAAAACATGGAATAATCCATGTTTTTATTTGTTATTTACAATATCTTGAATAATATAATTTGTAATAAATAATCCTGCTACTGCTGGAACATAAGAAGTACTTCCAAGCATTGTATTATTAATTGGTTTTTCATCTGAATATACAACTGCTACATTACTCATTAATTCTTTATTTCTAATTTCGCTTCTTATTTTTCTTGCAAGTGGATCAGTATCTGTTTTATCTAACGTTGATATTTTTATCTTAGTAGCATCCATTTTATTTGCCATACCCATTGAAGAAACTAGTTTAATATTTCTTTTATGACATTCTTTAACTAGTTTTATTTTGACTTTAGAGGTATCACAGCAATCAATTATATAATCATAATTATCACTAAATAGCACTTCCATATTTTCTTCAGTTATATGAGTATTAATTATATTTACAATAGCATGTCTATTGATTTTTTTAATTCTTTTTTTCCATTCTTTAGTTTTATATTTATTCATATTTCTAGATGTTACTACTATTTGTCTATTAATATTACTTGGTTTAATAGTATCACCATCAACTAAAGTTATATTAGCTACACCACATCTAACTAGTGATTCAACAGCATAGCCTCCTACTCCTCCAATACCAAGGATTAGGACTTTTAATTTACTTATTTTTATTATGTTTTCTTCACCAACTAGGCTTTCAAGTCTTGAAAGATTCATAATACCACTCCTTTTTAAGGCAAACATATTATACCAAATAAAAAACCTAGTGTAAATATAGGTAATAAAAACTCGCTGCACACGAGGTGGTAGGACACATAATATATTCGGGATCCTGCATTACTGCAGTATTCAACTCCTTATACTAATTAGTCCCCCGATAATTATTACTAGGCGGTTTATTGTGTCTATATTTTATCTAGGTCAATTATATATTATCACATATTAACAATTATTTCAATAAAGTTGTACACACTTTACACTATTGAATTTGTCCAAATTGTGCTAGTTCATAATAGTTTTTATTGAGTAAATCTAGTTCTTTAATAATATTTCTTAGTTTACATCTTTCATATAATTTATCATCAACTTTAATATTTCCTTTGTTTGAAGTTATATAAATAGCAAGAGGTTCTTCAATTCCAATAGCATAGCTTACTTGCACTTGGCACCATTTTAAATTATATTTAATTAAATACTCTTTTGCTATTACTCTTGCAATATAAGACCCACTTCTATCTACTTTAGTAGGATCCTTTCCAGAGAAAGCGCCTCCTCCTACTTTTGCAAATGATTGATACGAGTCTACTACAATTTTTCTTCCTGTAAGTCCCGAATCTCCATCAAACCCACCTATTTCAAATCTACCAGTTGGATTAATTAAAAAATTCTCAATTTTAATATTATATTTATTACATATATTAATTGCTATAGATTTAATTATATTATCTGTTTCATTTCTATTTTCTTCAGTATTTTGATATGAAATAGTAAAATATTTAATCTTTTTAAGTCTCATATCTTTATCATAATATCCAGTAATTTGAGCTTTTCCATCGCTTTTAAATCTTTTATCTACTTTTCTTAATTTATCATATTCCATAGATAGTTCTTTTAATATAATCATAGATGTTGGAAGATAATATTCATTTTCATTTACGGCGTACCCAAACATCATTCCTTGGTCACCTGCTCCACTTACTTCACTATTTGTTCCAAGGGCAATGTCTTTGCTTTGCATTCCAAGATTATTTATTATTCTATAATTTGTACTATAACCAACATCTTTTAGTACTTTTTTAACTACTTTATTAATATTAGCTTTATAGGTAGATGTAACTTCACCAGTTATAAAAATAATACCCTTTCCTCCACATACTTCAATTGCAACCCTACTATTTTTATCATGTTTTAAATATTCATCAAGTAAGGCATCTGATATTTGGTCGCATACTTTATCGGGATGTCCTCTAAATACAATTTCATTACTATATAATTTCATTTTATTTCCTCCTTTTCGTAATAAATTACCTAAAAGAGTAATAAAAAGCACAAGAATACTTGTGCATTATTAGTATTCCTCATCCGTCTGGGTTTACCACCTAATTAAATAGGTTGGTGTGATCTGCGAGCCAGTCTCTAAATCACTCTTTATAAGGTAATTTTTAAATTGTATATATTTATTATATCATAAAAATTATTTTTTTGAATATTTGCTTACAAAATCTTCTCTAAATTTTTCTAAGTCATCATTTTCTATATGAAGTCTTATATCTTCCATTAATTTAGTTAAGAATCTAATATTATGTATTGAGATTAGTCTTTGACCAAATGATTCTTCAGAAACTATTAAGTGTCTTATATATGATTTTGTAAAGTTTTTGCAAGCATAGCAGTCGCATCCTTCTTCAATTGGTGTTAGATCAAGTTTATATTTTTCATTTCTTATGTTGCATCTACCATTTCTAGTTAAGGCATTTCCATGTCTTGCTAGTCTTGTTGGAAGAACACAATCAAATATATCTATTCCTCTTAAAACTCCATCAATTAAATCTATTGGTTCTCCTACTCCCATTAAGTATCTTATTTTATCTTTTGGTAAATATGCAGTAGCATACTCTATCATTTTTAGTTTAGTATCAGGACTTTCTCCAACACTAACTCCACCTATACTATAACCATCAAAATCAAGTTTTGCAGTTTCAATAGCAGACCATTTTCTTAGATCTTCATATTCGCCACCTTGAACAATACCAAATTGTGCTTGAGTATCTCTTTTTTTATTTGCGTCCAAACTTCTTTTAGCCCATCTAAGTGTTCTTTCAACACTATTTTTCATATATTCATGTGTTACTGGGTATGGAGGACATTCATCAAAACTCATTATTATATCTGATCCTAGTTTATTTTGTATTTCAATACTTTTTTCTGGAGTTAATAATAATTCTTTTCCATCAATATGACTTTTAAATTTAACTCCTTCTTCGCTTATATCTTTTGGTTTAGCAAGAGAAAAAACTTGAAATCCACCACAATCTGTTAAAATTGGACCAGTTTTATAATTCATAAATTCATGTAGACCTCCTGCATTGTCTACTACATCTTCCCCAGGTCTTAACCATAAATGATAAGTATTTGATAATATTACATCTGCATGAGCACATTCTAATTCTTCTGGACTTAGTGTTTTAACTGTTGCTTGTGTCCCAACAGGCATAAACATTGGAGTTTTATGAACTCCCCATTTAGTTCTAAATTCACCAAGTCTAGCATTACCAGATTCTTTTAATAATTTAAATTTTAAATCCATTATTTAACCTCCTCATTAGTAAGAAACATAGCATCTCCAAAACTAAAGAATTTGTATTTTTCATTTTGAGCATGTTTATATGCATTCATTATAATATCTACACTACTAAAAGCACTAACAAGCATTACAAGTGTACTTTTTGGTAAGTGGAAATTAGTAATTAGCGCATCACATGACTTAAATTTATATGGAGGATATATAAATATATCTGTGCTTTCTCTAGTCTCTTTAAACTCATTATACTTGCTTATATTTGCTTCTAGAGTTCTAAGAGATGTAGTGCCTACGCAAATAATTCTTCTTCCTTCTTTTTTAGCTTTATTTAAAGAATCTGCAACTTCTTTTGTTACTTCATACTCTTCTGAGTGCATATCGTGTTTTGTAATATTATCTTCACTAACAGGTCTAAATGTACCAAGGCCAACATTTAATGTTACATATAGTATTTCTACACCCTTTGATTTTAATTCATCTAATAATTCATTTGTAAAATGAAGCCCTGCGGTTGGAGCTGCTGCACTACCATTAACTTTAGCATAAACAGTATTGTATCTGTCATTATCTTTTAATTTTTCATGAATATATGGTGGAAGTGGCATAGCACCCACTTTATTTAAATGTTCTACAAATATTCCCTTATATTCAAATAATACATGTGTAATACCATTATCAAATACTTCTTTAACTGTACAACTAAAATCATCATCAAATAATATTTTTGTACCTTCTTTTACTCTTTTTTGAGGACGAATCAATGTTTCAAATAAATCTCCATCAATCCTTTTTAGTAATAATACTTCAATTTTAGCATTTGTTTCTTCCTTGCGTCCTATTATTCTACTTGGTAATACTTTTGTGTTATTTAAAACTAAAACATCCCCAGAATGCAAGTATTCTTTTATATCATAAAAATGTTTATCAATAAACTTACCATTGTTCTTATTTACAATTAATAATCTAGAGTGATCTCTTTTTTCGATTGGTGTTTGTGCAATTAATGATTCATCTAAATCATAATCATAAGTATTTATATCTTTATAGTCCATAATATCTATTAGGAAAACAGCCTAACGATTCACTTCCTTTCATAACGAGTTAAATTATAGCATATAAACCTCTTTTTTAAAAGAAAAAGAAGACATTAGTCTTCATTTTTAATATCATTAATTTTACTTAGTAGCTCTTCCTTACTAATAAGACCTACTATTTCATCTTTTTTAATTCCATCTTTGTATATCATTATAGTTGGTATGTTCATTATTCTATTTTGTAAAACTAAAGTTTTATTTTCATCAGTATTTACTTTAATAATATCAATATCTTTTATTTCATCTAGAATAGTTCCCATCATCTTACAAGGCCCACACCAAGGAGCATAAAAGTCAACTATATGAATACCATTACTTACAAGTTCATCCAAATTATTAATCATTAAATCTTACCTTTTTCTCTTAAATATTCAACGTTTTCTTTAGAAATAATACTATATTTTACGAATAAATCAATAGCTTTATCATTAAATTCTTTACTATTAGATTTATATGATCCACTAAGGTCACTTATTTCATTTATTACTTTTCTTGTATCTTTTGTTGCACTACTCATTACTGGGGTATACTCTAGTATCTTTTGCGCGACAATGGAATCATCAAGTCCACTTAAATGTATAAATGGTTGATTTGCTACAAAAAGTATAATAAATACAATTATATATGATTCAATAAGTCCAACAATACCACCAAGTATCTTTGATACAAATCCAAGTATAATTGTTGCTTTTAATAAAGATTCAATAAGTCCTGTTATCTTAAGTATTATTCTTAATATTAAATATAATATTGAAAATACTACTAAGAAAGCAATTAATTCATATAGCAAAATATTTATAACACTAACACCTTTAATAAGCCCGTTAAACTTAAAGAATGGTAAGTGTTTATAAAGGAAAGATGCTACAGGATTCTTTAAATAGAATGATAAAACAAGTACAATTATTAAACCAAGTAATAAAACAACTTGTCTTACAAATCCACGTCTAAGTCCTGCCATAATTCCTAGTATTAAAAATATAATAATTAATGCATCTAATATATTCATAAAATCACCTAATCTATTCTAAATGGAGAATCATCTGTTCCATCTCCACTTAATATTATAGTATCTTTATCCAGTGAAAGTACAGGATAAATATTCAATTTATCAGTTACTTTATTTATGGATATCTTTTTATTACCTACTGCATATACATAAGCATCACTACCATTAAAATATGCAGGAGTAAGTGTCCAATAATTATTGAAGTTATATAAGTAACTATTTTTACCCGAATATAGTATTTCATCTAGAGTAATTAATGAAACAGGATAAACTAGTTTTTTATTTGATTCTTCATTATTTACACTAAATCTATCTTCAATGTTTATGCAATCATATGATTTAATCATAGTATTAATATCATTGTAACCACTATTTTGGTTTCCATATCCAGAAAGTCCAAATAATACACCATTTAATCTAAATAAATTGGTTTTTCTACTATTACAGAATATTGAGTTATTAGATATATTATTAAATGATTCTTCTTTATACCAATCTTCTATAATATGTTTAATATTACTGTCATTTACATTATTGTGTTCATTTTTATAGTTATTACTACTAGCGTTTCCATACATATATCCAACATATGCATTGTAGTTTGATTTTGTATTAAATGATGATACTTCAATTGGTTTATTTACACATTTGTTTTCTACATATTCACCTGTATAAATAATTCTTATACCATAATTCTCATCAGTTCTAATTATCTTAAAACACATATTATTATATACAAGATTATTGTTAACATTAGACCCTTTATAATAATAAACTGGAATTCCTGAAATAGAATTATTTGTTTTAAATATACCATTATCACTATTATTTGTTACTCTTGTAATCATATGTTCTAGTATTGTGTTTGATTTATAAATACTTTCATTTACATTAATATTGCTGCCTGTAACAAATATATTTGATGAAAATGTTTTATTCATATTATTATTTTGATCATAATTTGTTTTTTTAAATGTAATTTTAAGCTCGTAGTCATGCTTAGTAAATGGTTTAATTAGTATTTGACTAGCTATTTTATCATCTTTTGAAGGAATAATACTCTCTTCTCTATATCCAGCATCATTAGAATTAAGAGTATATACTAAATCACTTTTAGTTTCAAAATTATTTACCACATTTTTAAGATATATATCATAATATAAATTATAATTACTTGTATTTTCAATTGAGAATGTTTTTACTATTTCATCTCCTGTATAAGCATTAACCATACTTACATTACTTGTATCTTTATATACAATGGTTGTGTTTTTATCAAAAGTTGTAAGTTCAATATCTTTACCGTCTCCATCAACATTTATAGTAAAATAGGCATAAGTAGACATAATCATTAGAATGCAAACTAGAATAATACCAATACTTGCTAAAATAATACTAAGTTTATTTTTATTCATATCTTACTCCTATTATATACCTAAAATAATTATATAATTTATAGTGCTTTTTTTCAATAAAAATTGAAATAATCACCATTATTTGATAAAATGATTTTGAGGAGAAAAGAATTATGTTTAATCAGTCAGATATTTTAGATGATAGAAAATCAAATGTACTTAGAAAGAAAAGCAATGAAGTAACTTTCCCTATGGAAGAAAGCGATATTACTCTAATTAATAATATGATAATGTATTTAAGAAATTCTCAAGATGAAGAATATGCTGAAAAAAATAATATTAGAGCTGGTATGGGACTTTCTGCAGTACAACTTGGAGTATTAAAAAGATTCTTTGTTATATCTTATAAAAAAGAAGATGGTACATTTGAAGAATACAAAGTTGTTAATCCTAAAATAATATCTCACTCTGAAGAACAAGTTTATGTTGAAGAAGGAGAAGGATGTTTAAGCATAAATAGATATGTTGAAGGTATTGTTCCTAGATTTGCAAGAGTAAGTATTGAATACTTTGATGAATATGGAAATAGAAAAACAATTCGTGTAAGAGAAGAAATTGCTGTTGCCTTCCAGCATGAAATTGATCACTTAGATGGTATATTATTTCCAGATAGAATTGATAAAAAAGATCCATTTAAGAATCAAGATAATATGAGAGCTATATAGTAAATATTACAATATAATATTTACTTTTTTTATGAAGTAAACTATAATTATTCTAGGAGAAAAGATATGAAAGAGAATAAAAAAAGAATTACATTCTATGGAATTATATTTGTTATATTTTTAATTCTTTCTATATATGGCCTTAATTTATATAATAAAGGATATGGAAAATATGGCCAAATTAAATTAAAATTAGATCCAATTGCATTAGAGTTTAATACATTACAAGACGTAAGAAATCTAACAGATATTACTGCTAGTGTTAAGAAAGATCAATTAATAGTAACATACATAAATGTAAGTAATAAGAAAGAAAAATATATTTATCAATATACAGAAAATAACGGTATTGAATATATAACTAATACTGATGAATATAATTCAAATACTTGGAACTTTATTGCTATTCAAATGATTAATGCTGTATATCATGCTAATGGTGGTAAAGGAAATGTATTTGAACTATATGATATGAAAACATTTGAAAGCACAACACTAATTGAGGGACTTACATTATCAACTACTAAAAAAACTGTTTCAATTAATATAAAAGCAAATATTGTTAAAAATATTTCTGGTAAATATCCATCAATCAAAGATGAAAAATATATTAAAGCTGAAGATTTAGTAGCACTTAAAGATACACTTGCAACAGATGGTAAAATGCAAATTAAAGTTGATGATGTAAATGTATATGTTAAACAAAATGATGAAGGATATGAAATATATAGTACTGTCGTTAATGATAATAGACAAAGAGTATATAAATCTATTGGAAACATAATCCAATTACTAAAACCTAGTTTATATGAATTATTACTTGGAGCGGATAATGAAATACATTTTGAAACTGAAAGTACTGAATATCAATACTTAGAAACTATTACATTTAGCGAATCAGGAATATTCGAAACAAATAATGAAGTGTTTGAGATAACATTTAAAAAATAAAAAATGTCAATTATGACATTTTTTTATTCTTCTAATTTAACACTTACGAGTTTACTAACTCCACTTTCTTGCATTGTAACACCATATAATTTATCAAGATATTCCATAGTTTTCTTTTTGTGTGTAATAATTAGTAATTGTGTTTTATCTTTATAATTCTTTAAGTATTCACCAAATATAATTGCATTATTTTCGTCTAATGCACTTTCAACTTCATCTAATATAATAAATGGAACATGTTCTAGGTTCATAATTGAGACTAATAAACTAATGGCTGTCATTGTCCTTTCACCACCAGATAAAAGGCTAAGTGGCTTTTTATTCTTTCCTGGAGGTATTGCGATTATATCAATTCCGGTTTCAAGTATATTATCTGGGTCAGTTAATTCTAAGTATGCTTCCCCACCCTTGAATAATGATTTAAATACTTTTGAAAATTCAACGTTGATTTGATCAAATGAATCTTTAAATTTATCAATCATTACATTATCCATATCTTCAATAATATTTAGTAAATCTTCACGAGAAGATGCAAGATCATCTCTTTGTTTAGTTAAGAAATTAAGACGTTTAGAAATACGTTCATATTCATCTATACTTCCAAGATTAACTTCTCCAAGGCTTCTAATCTTCTTACGAAGAGTAGATACTTTTTCTCTTGCTAATTTTTCATCTATCTCAAGAGTATATTCTCTTTTAGCTTTTTCATAACCAAGAGAATATTCTTCTGATAGTCTATTTAATAATGAATCTAAGTTCATATTTAATTTTGTAATATTAATTTCAATAGTATTTAATTCAGATGAAATTTTATTATATTCACTATTTTGTTTTTTAATTACTGTTTCTAAAGAATTTAATGTTGAATTTAGATCAAGTTTTTCTTTATTATACACTTCTAACTGTTTTTCAAGTTCTAATTTCTTTTGTTCATGCTTATAGTATTCATTAATAATATTATCAAGTTCTTTATCAAGTGAGTCATTGCTTAAATTATCAATTTCATTTTTAGTTAAAGTATATTCTTTATTAGTGGATTCTAATAATTCATTTTTAGAATTAATAATTTGCTCTTTTTTAACAATTTCTACGTTTG
>JAEEGL015834482.1_pt1 | contig 11869 bp, 14 predicted proteins | sample 9134231 | NCBI WGS metagenome assembly JAEEGL01 (sample SAMN16246548, study PRJNA631951) | gut metagenome | biome: gut microbiome; feature: rumen; material: fiber-attached | host: Bos | place: Iran: Karaj | collected 2018-10 | reverse complement strand
GCGCTATCCGTTCCCGGAAGGCGTGAAGATCCACGCGCTGCGCGTGTGGCAGATACTGCCGAAGGTGGAGCCGTTCGTCTCCATCCCGCGCCTGGGCGTGACGGACGAGCAGCCGGGCCGCCAGTGCCTTGGCACCGTGCCCGTGGAGGAGGACGGCAGCGCCTACTTCCGCATCCCCGTGAACGTGCCCGTCTACTTCCAGGCACTCGACGCCGACGGATGCGCCGTGCAGACGATGCGGTCGGATACCTACGCCGCCCCCGGCGAGACGCTCACCTGCAACGGCTGCCACGACCGCCGCGACCAGCTGGCCCAGCAAACGCCCGACAAGACCCCGCGCGCGATGCGCCGCCCGCCGAGCATGATCAGTCCCGAGCCGTCCGGCTCCAAGCCCTTCAACTACCCGCGCCTGGTGCAGGGCGTGCTGAACGCGAAGTGCGTGTCGTGCCACAGCCAGAAGAACCCGCGCTTCGACGCGAAGAAGATGCCCAACCTCGCGAAGGGCGACATCAGCGCGAACCCCTACCAGTTCCACACCTCGTTCGTGGAGCTGATCGCGGGCGGCTACATCCAGTACTACACCAAGGTCTACAAGGGCCGGGAATGGTACAAGCGCGGACGGCAGGCCGACGACTTCTTCCAGTCGTACTCGGAGCCCGGCAAGGTGGGAGCGCGCGGCTCGAAGCTGTACGCGATCCTCAAGGCCGGCCACCACGGCGTGCAGCTCACGCCCGACGAGTGGCGCCGGCTGATCCTGTTCATGGACTCGAACGGCTCCTACCTGGCACACGACTACGAGCCGCAGATGCAGCTTGAAGGCCAGGAGGTGGAGCCGGTGCTGCAGTAGCAGAAGATGTTTGGGCAAGACAGCATACGATCAATGGGCAAGAAGCTTCTTGCGGTGGTTGCGATGCTTCTTGAGGCGACGATCCCGTCGCTCGGCGCGGCGAGGAGCAGCGTGTGGCAGATGCTGAAGAAGGGACACCACGGCGCGTCGCTTACGGATGCGGAGCTGAAGACGCTCGCGTGCTGGATCGACCTCGCGATACCGTTCTGCGGCTCGTACATTGAGCACAACGATTGGAGCGCCTGGTACCGCCAGCGCTACGAATACGTGAGCAACAAGCGTGCGGCGTTCGCATGGCAGGAGCTGAACGACGTCCGGAGCGAGTACGGACTCGGCCCCGTGCCGCTCACGGGCTTCATCCCGAACGTCGCCGAACCACGCAAGCAAAAGTCCTGGGACGAATAGGGACAGTCTAGGTTTTCCTTCTATTGCGGCGCTATCATAATTATGATAAGATATTGCGCGTCAACAACAGAAAGAAAGGTTTATAATGACAGCAACGCCAACTATGGACACGGACATCAGGCCGATTTCCGATCTTCGCAACAAGTTTACCGAGATCGCCGACTATGTGCAGAACGGCAACACAGTCATCTTCACGCGCAATGGTTATGGCTGCATGGTGACAATGAGCTTTGACGCCTACAAGCACCTCAACGATCCGGTCATTGGCGAGCTGAACCGAGCCGATATGCTTTGCGAAGGCGATTCACGGCACTACACTCGCGCACAGTCGCTGAAAATCCTCAAGGAACGTCGCGATGCTCGGAGAAAAGTACACGCTTGACATCCGCCCGACGTTCATTGACGAACTTGATCGCGCCGCTGCGTACATCGAGCTGCATCTATGCAACCCTGTTGCTGCCGACAAGCTTGTCGCCGACGTGTATGATGCAATCGACCGCACACTCAATTATCCGCTTGCGACTGCGCCACGCTATCGTCCGCCGGATGTGCGACAGCCGTACTATGCGATTCAAGTTGGCAATTACACAGTCTATTACATCGTCCACGACCACGTAATGGAAGTGCGCTGGTTCAGGTATTCCAGAAGCACAAGAGGTCTGTCGGCAAATCCGGTTTACGACACTTCCAATCCATACGAAGACGTGTAGCCAACCCTTCCGTCCCGTTCGTCCCGCCAGTCGTCACCAGTTATCGTCAGGACGGACGGCCGTTCTCCCTAAGAGGAGGGGATTTTTGAGACCCATGGAGGGCTTGGACTCCCTACACGGAGGTTTTGAACTACCCTCACGGACTGTTTGGGCTGTCCGAGACCACTTTACTTTTCGGCAACGAAATAGTATGATTGTTGTTAGAAAGTTTTGAAGAGAGGAAAGTAGTCTGATGGCATGGAATCATTGAGAGGGGAATGGAGACAATGGCGAAATCTTGCCAGACTGGTGAGGAGTGCATCCTCGTTCGCATTAAAAAGAAAATCGCCGGTTACATGTGGGGCATGAGCGATCCGATGTGTATGATCTTCAGGGCACGGGCAGCCGTTGGCTTGCTCTTCTTATTGTTTGTAGGTTTCGTGTTGACTGTATGTGTGATGCCGCACATCCCTCGGTGGTTGTGGCAGTCGAAGAATCCTGATTTGCAGGAGATGGCCATTCCTTTGTTAATGAGGCAAATAAAGGTTGGAATGCGGCCTGATGAAGTGGCACGGCTGTTTGGAGAAACGAATGCGTTCTTGAATGTTCAAAATGATGGACACGGCTGGCTGTCTTATAATGTCAACTCGTGGTACAACACGGGGATTGACATTGGATTTACCAATGGGGTTGTAAGTAACGTATATGAATTCAATTAAGAGAAGTGAACATGAAGACAATATGCAAATGGATTGTTCTTACCGGAATCGCCCTGATTGTGATTGGTGCGTGGACAATCTGGATTTCGGAGAGGCTGTACCGGCACGGCTATAGTCAAGGCAGGATCGAGTATCTTATGGATGATAAGGAGAGGTATGGTGTTCGTTTGTGGCTTGAAACTCATCCAGAGGACACCGAGAAGATATTGGGGAATGGACACAATCTTGAGACAAAGGAGTTTGTTACAAAACATCCGACATTCTGGACTGATGCAAATAATTGGCTGTTCCCGCTATAAATATGACTATGGTGTACGGGAATAGGAGATCGGGTGGGGACAGATCCTTGCGTCGCTTTCGACATGGCGGCTTGCGAACCTCGTGTGCGTAACGAAGGCCGATCCCTGTCTGTTTTTGCTATAATTCTCCCATGCGCGAACGATGTTCCACATTTCACAACGGGTTCCGCCGCCGGCTCGCCTCATGGACTAATGTCTTGCTTTGCGCCTGCTGGATGGGGTTTGCAACAATGGGCTTGCTCGCCGAGGCGACCGAGGCGTCCCCCCTACGGTACGAGACCGACCAGGTCCGGCTCTGCAAACGAAGCGGCCATGCGGATGAGAAGCGGGCGGTCAGGACAGACAAGGACATTCAGGCCATTGTCGATGCGAATGTGGGAGGCGTTGCCGTATTGCCGCCCGGACAATATGAAATCTCGAAGACCGTATTGCTTCCTTCGCATACCAGTCTCATGCTGGGAGGATGCCGGCTGAGGATGAAGGACGGCGTAATTGCACCTATGTTCCGAAACATTGTTGACGTGAACGGCGACGCGAAGAATGTCATCATCGACGGATGCGGCTCATGTGTTCTGGATGGCGGCGAACCCAATGGCCTGAACGAGTTCACAAGCCGCAAGAACGGCATGCCTAGCGTTCGGGAAAACCTCACGATGTCCTTCGCCGGCGTTGACGGATTCGCCATCCGCAATCTGACCATAAAAGACCAGCGGTGGTGGGCGATGGCATTCGTGGAATGCTGCAACGGATCGATCTCCAACATTGAATTCCAGCTTACGCGCCACAAGCTGGACTCGCGGACCCAATGGCGCAATCAGGATGGAATCGATCTGCGTGTGGGGTGCCATGACATTGCGATATCCGACATACGTGGCGAGACAGGAGACGACATGATCGCGTTGACGGCGCTCAAAGAGGAATCCTGCCGCCCCGGACACGAACGAGACATCAGGAACGTAAGCATCCGGCGGGTGAGGGGGCGCACAAACCAGTGCGCACTCATTCGGCTGCTTTCGCATTTCGGGCAAGCGGTGCATGACATTGACATGGAAGACATTGTCGAGGATTCTGTCCCTGGTCAGCACAACCAGACTCAGATGGCGGTGCGCATAGGCGACAGAATCCCTCCGTACTACCGCCGTGACCCTGCCAACGCCCAGAGGTTCGGAGACATACGCGACATTCGCATAAGCGGGCTTGTGACGCGGGCGCTTACCGCAGTCCACACGGATGACTCAGTCAAGAACATGTCTGTTCGTAACGTGCGCCTATTCGGCGATGGAGGCAGCGTATGGACGGCTGGCGCATTCGGCATCAGCGTCAACCCGTTCATCTACATCCCAGAACGTGAAAATGAAGTCCGCTCGTCTACTTTGCTTCCGAGAAAACGCGGAGATACGCCACGTTACGAAAATGTCAGTTTCGATGACGTCAGCGTCGAATCCAGACCACATTCCGGAGAAGCTGCGTTTCGCTTTAACAACGTGTGCATGGAGCAATGCCGTATCGGCAACGTCCGTCTGGCCGCAGGGAGACGCATGGTAGAGGAAGTCGACTGCCATGCGGTCGAATCGATCGTATGGCAGACCAACAAGGTCGATGCCGCCGTATTACCGAAGCGACGGCATAATTTATCGAGGACAAGAAATGCCAATTAGAATGATAGCCATTGGATTGTTATTGTTAACCGGGTGTGATGAGACGTTTTGCAAACGGCGAATGGAGATTGTGCCAGGAATGACCTGGGAATATCATACCCCTCAATATTCCAGGATCGTATCAGACAAATATGGACTAATAGTAGAAGGTGAGGTGTTTTTAACATTCCATGAGCTGGGATTTGATATTAGTGGCTCAGGAAAATGTGTCTATATTGATCTAATTAGAAATCTTCTTGATGATCGTGTCAGTACGCAGATATCGCTAGTAACAGGTAAGAAATTTGGTTCGTTTGATGCGGGCTCCGCCTTGGGAATGTTTACCAAAGAATCACATCTAGATTATCTGGATAGCATGAAGGCTTTAAGGAAGAGGGTGGAGCGTAAACTTCTGCAGGATGGACTGCGCCGTTTATGATGCCATTCTCAAAGAGGAGAGCTGGGGACAGGCCCTTCGGAAGGGGCAATCTGGCGCGAGACAATTTCAACTGGGACATGAAGCCGCATGGCCGGCGATAAAACCGTCTATGTCCGACAAGATGTAGTTCTCACCTGTAGTATGCAGTGCCCCGAAGCACCTCACGATATAGTCGTCGACACCAGTCTTGCGGAAAAGGTCAAACGCGGCCTTTCCGGAAAGCCCCTTGGCTCTCCGATACATTTCCAGACAGTAGATGAGAAATTCGCCTTCCTTGCTCATCAACCTGCCTCCTCGGGATAAGTTATCGTGCCTGTGGACAACTCCTCCTCCAACATGTCGCAAAGCATGACGGAACTGTAATGCCAAAGCTTCAACCGCTCGTCAGACAACTGTTCGTAGAGGCGAGAGTTGTAAAGCCTGTCTATTGCGTCCATCTCCGACTTACCGCTACGTTTCGCTATCTCCGCTACAAGCGGCGGCACAATCAGGATTGCCAACAATGCACCATACTGACGTTCGTTCACGATACGACCTCCGAATACATGAACCTAATGAACGAAAGCGCCTTCGCAGTGGCGAAAACCAACTGGTTGTAGAGCGTCTTGATTTTCAATTGCTTTAAGGTGTCTTCACGCGAAAGTTGTCCGCCACGATACAACGCCAACGTCCTGTATACATCGTCATTGGCCACAGGGCCGAGCTTGAAGTCATATTGGGGACCATAATATGTGCCGTCGCGATTGTCACAGACAAAATCAAGCCATGCGTCGTTGGGCGCGTCAAAGCGCAAGACGGAGCAAAGAGGAAACGCCATCTGCTCGTCTATCTCATAGGTGTTCAGCACTGGATTTCCGACGCCGAGACGCAAGAAAACCTTGTTTGCGAAATCAGTTGCCTGATCCCGGTTCAACGTCGTATAAAACCCCGCACCGAAATCTAGCGCACGATTCGGCGTGAGAATTTGAGGTTGCTTGACCTCGACATTGCTTCCATGGTATACAATCATCAAACAGTCCTGACGATCACCCGATCAGGCGAGGCCGGGGATAGTCCAGCCGGTGCGGTAGGACGACTTGAGGAACGCGTTGGCGGCGGCGCAGTCGAACACGCGGCGCTTCGGGTCCCAGGCAAGCTTCGTCCCGGCCACGCGTTCCGCGATCTCACCGGCGAGGATCGTCTCCATCATCCATGTGGTCCATTCGAAGTCCGTGGCGGCCTTGCGCCCTTCCAGGCAGGCGTCCACGAACTCGTGGTAGTGTGTCGGCACGGAGGAAAGCTTCGGCCCCTTCATCGGCTTGCCGTCGTTGCGGATGATGTGGGCGGCGGCCTGCGCGTGGGGCTGGAGGATCCAGCCGTCGCGGCACTTGATGGCCTTGCCCTCGTGCGGACGCTTCTTCACGGGCGTCTGCTCGAAGAGGCGGTCGATCTCGGCGGGCGGACGGAACTGCGCGGGAGAGAGGTTGTCCGGCTCGCTGCACCCGTCGAACCACTCCCACTCGAAAGGCTTGCCGCCGGTGGCCGGCACGCCCGCGAACTGCCAGGTGAGGTGCGTGGCCGTGGGCCACACGATGTCCTTCACGTTGTCCTCGGCGTTAGTCTGCGTCTCTGCGACGACGGAGAGCGGGGCGATGGTTCCGAGCGACATGCCCTTCCAGACGGCGGACATCAGGTGGCAGCCGATGTCGCCGATCCAGCCGGAGCCGAGGTCGCGCCACACGCGCCAGATGAGCGGATGGTACACTTCCGGCGCATACGGGCGTTTCGCCGCCGTGCCGAGCCAGAGATCCCAGTTCAGGTGCGCGGGCGGCGGCACTGCCGCCGGCAGGTAGCGGCGGCGGCGGGACAGTCCCTTGCGGGTCGAGAAGAAGTAGACATGCTCCACCGGGCCGAGAGCGCCCGTGCGCAGCAGCTCGACGGTCTGCCTGTCCGCCAGGAACGCCGTGTACTGCGCGCCCATCTGGGTGACGACGCCGTTCTGCACGGCGAGGTCGCGCAGGAGCTCCGCCTCGGCATGGCTCTTGCAGAGAGGCTTCTGCAGGTAGATGTGCTTGCCCATCCGCATGGCGGCGGCGGCCACGATCGTATGGTTGTGGTCCGGGATGGAGATGTTGAGCGAGTCGATGGAATCCCCCTCCTTCGCCAGCAGCTCGCGCCAGTCGCTGTAGAAGCGGGCCTTGGGGAATTCCTTCCTGACGTTGTCGAGGTACTTCGCGTCCACGTCACAGAACGCCGCCATCTCGATCTTGGGGTGCGTGCGGAGGCTCTTGATGTCGCCGCCGGCCATGTTGGCCGTGCCGATGCTGGCGTGGCGCAGCAGGCCGTTGGGGCTGCGCACGGCCGTGATGGCCGGGAAGCCGCCCTTCCACGACTGGCATCCTGCGGCCGCGAACGCGGCGCTGGTTCCGATGAATTCCCTGCGGTTGAGCTTTTTCATGGTGATGTTCCTTCCTTAGAGTTCCTTGACCTTGAGATACTTGAAATGGACGGCCTTGCCGCCATGGACGCCCTGGAGCGCGATGCGCCCGTGCATGGGGATCGTGCCGAGCGCGGGGAAGCCGTAGTGCCACTTCGGCACCTTCGTCCCGTCGGGGTTGTAGAGCGGATCCTTCCAGTCCCGAAGGTCGGCATCCACCACCTTCTCGCCATTCAGGACCACGCGTACGCGCGGTCCTTCGCACCAACACGTCATGCGGTTAAGCTCGCCAGGCGGAAGCGACGCCACCTTCGAGGGCGCGCACCTGCCGTAGATCGCCCCCGTAAGCTGGTACGGCACCTCGTTGGAGTAGCAGGGATGGTGGTCGTCGAGTATCTGTACCTCGAACTTGTACTTCGGGTGGTCGGTGTCGTAGAGGAACAGTCCGCTGTTCGCGGTGGGATCCATCACATAGGCGATGTCGACGACGAAGTTGCGGTAGTCCTTCTTTGAGAAGAGCGTCTCTGGCGTCCCCGGAGTGAGGTATCCGTCCTTGTCCCATGCCCAGCCCGGCTTGGCGCAGGTGGCGTTGGAGAGGTCCTTGCTGAAGACGTCCTCCCAGCCGGACGAATCGGGGTGCGGGCAGGTTGCGCAGCCCGCCATCAGCAGGGCGCATGCCGCAAGAATCATGATAGGCTTGTCCATCTCTTCGTTTCCTTGCGTTCAGAGCGTGATCTTGTCCGCCGTATAGACGAGGCGGAAATCCGGGTGCCGCCAAAGGTAGGAGGCGGGGAGGAATGGCGTGGGGCGGCCTTTCGCGAAGATGGCCTTCAGCGGGGCGGTCTGCTCCGCGAAGCAGGCTAGGAGCAGGCACTGCCTCGCGGCAAGGATCGGCGCCATGCCCATGGTGGCGGCGAAACGCGGCACGAGCGAGCTGTCGCCGCCAGCCGTGACGGCGGTGTTCTGCTCGATGGTCTCCTTCGAGAGCGGCAGCACGCGCGTTGGGAGCGCGCCGAACGCCTCGGCGGATATCTCGTCCTCGCGCATCGGCTCGTTGAACGCAATGTGCCCGTTGAATCCGATGCCGAGAAGCTGGAGGTCCAGCCCGCCGGCGGCGGCGATGTCGGGATCGTAGGTATCGGGCGCGGACGGATCCGGGAACCGGGCGTTCTCCTCGCGGAAGCCGAGGGACGGGTCGAGCTTCGAGAACAGCATCTCGTGCATGTACTTCCAGTACGAGAGCGGATGGGCGTGCGGGACCGGCGTGCGCCCGTCCGCAGAATACTCGTCAAGGTTCCACGTGTGGAGCAGCGAAAGGTCGGCGCGGGCCGCGTTGAACTTCGCCGCGAGCTGGGCGTACAGCTCGATCATCGTGTTTCCCGTAGCCAGGCCGAGGTTGAACCGCCGCCCGCGCGAAAGGCTGTCCATGGCGGCGGCGAAGATCAGCGACGCGCCCACGGCGCTCATCGCCTCGTAGTCCTTTACCTGCTCGACCAGCATCTTCATTCGCTCCGATTCGGTGTCCTTTGCGCATAGTATACCACAAACCCGACGCAGGGCGGACGGAATTTGGTATAATCCGAGCATGGGCAAGATGGCACTCGTATTCGCGGCAGGCGCATGCGCGCTCGCCGCCCACGGCGGCGGCCGAGCAGACTGGATGCGCGGCAGCTTCGGCATCAGCGTGCACTGGACGGCCAACTGCGCGTGCGCCGACGGCGCCCGCATCTCCTTCGAGGAGGCCGTGCGGGACTTCGACGCGGAACGGTTCGCCGAGACACTCTCGGAAGCGGGCGCGCGCCACTGCATATTCACCGTTACGCACGCGCTGCAGAAGATGCCGTGCCCGAACGCCGCCCTCGACAGGATCGCCCCGGGCTACACGAGCAGGCGCGACATGCTGGCCGACGTCAGCGCCGCGCTCCGCCGGCGCGGCATCCGCCTCATCGCCTACTACAACCACTCGTGCAACGACAGGAGCGCGCCCGTCCTCGAATGGAAGCGCAAGTGCGGCTACCCGTGCGACGGCGACGGCAACGGGTCCATGGAAGTCTTCGCGACGAACTATTGCGCCATCGTCGAGGACATCTCGCGGCGGCATGGCGAGGGCATCGCGGGCTGGTGGTTCGACAGCCCCTATTCCGTGGACTCCTCCGGTCCCCACAAGAACGTCAAGGGAGAGTGGCATTTCCCGTGGGCCTCGCTGATCGCCGCCGCCAGGAGCGGCAACCCGTCCGCCGCCGTGGCCATCAACGCGGGCATAGGCGAGCACTTCCTGTACGCGCCGGACACCGACTTCCACGCAGGCGAGTCGGTGAAGTTCGACGAGACGTTCCGTCCTGACCCGCACCCTGGCCTGGTGGACCACCGATGGATCTGCGCCGACTCCACCAAGTGGGTCTTCTCAAAGAAGCTGGTGGAAGCCGGCGGATTCGTGCCCCTCAGGCTCCCGGCGCGCGACCTCGCCGCCTACGCGCGGCGGCACACGGCCCTCGGGCGCATGGTGACCTTCAACGTGCTGATAGACCTGCGCGGCAACTTCAACCCGGCCATCCACGAGCTGGCGCGCGCGATGAGGGACAGTCAGGGACAATCTAGCAAGTGACAACAAAGCCAAACGAAAGAAAGGTCAAGATGAGAACAGTAACGATCGTGGCAGCCTTCGCCTCATGCTGCGCCCTTTTCGGAGCCCCCGGCCCGAAGGTGCCGCTGTGGCCCGAGGGGAAGATGCCCTCCGCCCAGGAGAACCAGCCCGAGAAGCCATTCCTTGTGTGGCACGTGCCAGAGAAGAAGTCCTGCGACGCCGTGATGATCGCCGTATCCGGCGGCGGCTACATGGGCAACGGCATCGAGGGGTTCGAGGTGTCGCCCATCCGCGACTTTCTCCTCGCCAAGGGCATGACCGTGGTGACGATGAAGTACCGCACGCCGCGTCCGAAGGGTCTGGCAAAGCACGTCACTGCCTGGCAGGACGCGCAGCGCACCGTGCGCATCGTGCGCAGCGAGGCCAAGGCCCGCGGTCTCGACCCGCAGAAGATCGGCTTCACCGGCTGCAGCGCGGGCGGACACCTCGCGCTCATTACGGCCGTGTCGTCCATGACGCCGGCCTACGAGCCGGTGGACGACATCGACTCGCTCCCCTGCAACGTCAACTTCGCCGTGCCCGTCTATCCCGCCTACGTGGTGGCGGACGGGCTTAACGTGCACAACGTCAAAGGCGGCAACGACCTTTCCGACGGCCTAGCCCCCGAGCTCGCTTTCGATGCCGCTACGCCGCCGATGTGCTTCTTCCACGGCGACAAGGACGGCTGGTCCGCCATGGGAAGCGTCCGCGCCTACCACAAGCTCCGCACGATGAACATCCCCGCCGAACTGCATGTGATGGCGCTTGAGCAGCACTGCTTCCAGAGCAATCCGCGTCCCGGCACGCCCGCCGCCACCTGGAAAGACCGCGTGTGGGAATGGCTCGTGTCGCTGGACTTTGTCACCGGCCATCCCTGCACGTGGAAGCCCGGCTGGCAGCGCCTCCTTCCCGGCAAGCCGCTCGAGGAGATCGCCGACTTCCAGCCCGGCGTGTGGCGCGCGACCGAATGGGGCAAGGCCGTCCTGACGGCCGAGAAGGACAGCGCCCTCTGGCTCAGGGGGGACTGGGAGAACTTCGAGCTGGACTTCGAGTACAAGCTCGACCCCGGTGCCAACTCCGGCGTCATCATCTACTGCTCGGACATCAAGAGCTGGATCCCGAATTCCGTGGAGGTGCAGCTGCTGGACGACTACGCCGACAAGTGGAAGAACGACGCGCCCCACCTAAAGGGCGCCGGGCTCTACGGCCATCTCGGCCCGAAGGTGGCCGGCACCACGCGCCGCGCCGGCGCGTGGAACCGCATGACCATCCGCGCCCAGGGCAAGCGCGTGCAGGTTGTCCACAACGGCGTCCTCACGGTGGATGCTGACCTCTCGGCGTGGACCAGCGCGAAGGTCAACCCCGACGGCAGCAAGATCCCGCCGTGGCTGAGCCGCCCGTGGGCCGACCTGCCCACGCGCGGGCGGATAGGCTTCCAGGGAAAGCACGGCCAGGCGAAGCCATACTTCCGCAACATCAGCATCCGCGCCCTAAAGCAGTAGCAAGGCGGCGCCTCGCCGTGAAAGGACGGAACGGATGAACATGAAGCCTGCGATCGGAACGGCCGCCTGCCTCGTGGCGGTTCCCCTTCTCGCCGCGCTCTATCCCGACTTCGGACGGGTGGAAGGGTTCGATTTCGCGGAGATCGGTCCTGCGGAATATCGACCGCTCCGGCGCGAGCTTCGCACGTTCTATCCGCGGGAATGCCATGATCCGCCGAAGAGCGCCAAGGTTGCCGAGTCGTTCACGAAGATCCATCGACTCGCCTCCGAGTGGTCCACGGCGCACCCCGGGC
>JAEEGL014393923.1_pt1 | contig 11869 bp, 10 predicted proteins | sample 9134231 | NCBI WGS metagenome assembly JAEEGL01 (sample SAMN16246548, study PRJNA631951) | gut metagenome | biome: gut microbiome; feature: rumen; material: fiber-attached | host: Bos | place: Iran: Karaj | collected 2018-10 | reverse complement strand
GAGCTGAACCTCGGGGGTCTGGAGCTCACGGACATCTCCGCGCTCGCCGCGTGCTCGGACCTCGTTGAGCTCGACCTGCGCGACAACCACATCAGCGACATCTCCGCGCTCGTTTCGCTCCCCAAGCTGCAGCGCCTGAGCCTCTGGAACAACGAGGTGACGAGTCTCGTGCCGCTGCTCGGGCTGCAGGAGCTCCGCTACCTGGACCTTGACACGAACCGGATCACGGACATTTCGGTGCTCTCCCGCCTCACGGGGCTGGAGGAGCTCTGGCTCAACAACAACGCGATCACGGACTTCACCCCCCTGCGGGGGCTGACGAACCTGACGCGCCTCGGGCTGAAGAACGTCGGCCTGACCGACGACGCGCTGGACGCTCTGACGGGTCTCACGGCGCTGACGGAGCTGACCATTGAGGGCAACGAGGGGCTCGGCCAGGAGAAGTTCGACGAGCTGAGAGAAGCGCTGCCGAAGTGCGCGATCGCCCACTCCGAGCTGGTCCCCGCCCCCTCCCCGGAGCCCACGGAGGAGCCGGAGCCGACGGACTTCCCGGAGCCCACAGAGGAGCCGACAGAGTCCCCGGAACCCACGGAGGCGCCGGCGCCGACGGAGGAGCCTGACCCGGCCTATCGCTCCGCCGGAGAGAAGGCTGCGCTGGACGCCGCCGGGACCGGTTCGGGCTACGCGATCGTCTCGCGCCCGGACGACGCGGCTTCCGCCGGGATCCGCAGCGGGTTCCTGGCGCAGGCCGGAAAGCTCACGATGAACACGGTCGCCGACGAGACGTTCAGCGACATGGCCGCCGACGCCGCCGCGCTCGTCGCGGCGCTGCAGGCCGCCGGCGCGGACGTCGTGATCGTCGCCGCGGACGACGGCGACCTCGCCGCGCTGATCGCCGCCGCGGGCGCCGCCTCCTACCGGCCGACCTTCGTTCAGGTCTACTGAGCGCCGAAACGCAATGCGGGACGAATCCGACCGGAATTCGTCCCGCATTGCTTTTTATTGTAGCATAGTCCCCGGTCAAATGCAAGTGGATGTTTTTGGTCACTATTTCGTCTATCTTTTTTCCTGTCTGCCATTGTATAATATCCACAGCAGATACCAAAACCTTAGCCGAAGGAGTGACAAACGATGAAGTTCCAGTTTCTTGAGAAAAAGCTTCAGATCGATCCCGCGGTGAAGACCTACGCGGAAAAAAAGGTCGGCAAGCTCGACAAGTTCTTCCGGCAGGACAGCGAGGCCACCGTTGCCTTCAGCACCGAGCGCGGCCGCTGCAGAGTGGAAGTCACGCTGAACAACAACGGCATGTATTACCGCGCCAGCGAGCTCACGAACGACATGTACGCCTCCATCGACTCCGCCTGCGCGCTCATCGAGCGCCAGATCCGCAAGAACAAGACCCGCCTTGAGAAAAAACTGCGCGAGGGCGCGTTCGAGCGCGAGATCAAACCGGATTATATCTCCGAGGAGGAGACCGAAGAACCCGAAGAGTTCCAGATCGTCCGCACAAAGCGCTTCTCCCTCAAGCCGATGACGCCGCAGGAGGCGATCCTGCAGATGAACCTGCTCGAGCACCAGTTCTTCGCCTTCATCAACATGGAGGACAACGACAGCTTCGCCGTCGTCTACAAGCGCAAGCAGGGCGGTTACGGTCTGATCTCCGCGACCGATATCGAGAAATAAAGCGATCCGCATGAGAAGCCCCCGGCGCAGCCGCGCCGGGGGCTTCGTATCTTTCCGTTCATTCGGTGCGCTGCGCCTTCCGGATGATCCGCTCCGCGCACTTCATCCCGTCCACCGCAGCAGAGGTGATGCCGCCGGCGTAGCCCGTGCCCTCCCCGCAGGGGTAGAGGCCGGTCAGCGCGGCGGACTGGAGATCGTCGCCCCGCAGGATGCGCACCGGCGAGCTGGAGCGAGTCTCCGGCGCGGTCAGCACGGCATCCGGCACGTCGAAGCCCGGCAGCTTCCTGCCCAGCAGCGGCAGCGCCACCGCGAGCGTCGCCGTGATGCGCGGCGGCAGCACGTCCCGCAGCTCACCCCAGACGACGCCGGGCCGGTAGGTCGGCGTCACCGCGCCGGGTCCGGCGCTCGGCCGCCCCGCGAGGAAGTCCCCGACGGTCTGCGCCGGGGCGAGATAGTTCCCGCCGCCGAAGTCATAGCAGCGCCGCTCGATCTCCCGCTGCCACGCCATCCCCGCGAGCACGCCGCCGCCGGGGAAATCGTCCGGCGTCAGCGTGACGAGCAGGGCGCTGTTCGCGTTCTCCCCGCCGCGTCCGGAGTAGCTCATGCCGTTCGTGCATACGCCGCCCGCCTCGCTCGCCGCGGCGACCACGTAGCCGCCCGGGCACATGCAGAAGGTGTAGGCGCTGCTGCCGTCCGGCAGCGTCACGTTCAGGCGGTAATCCGCCGCGGGAAGCTTTTTCCCCGCCGCGGGGCCGTACTGCTGCTCATCCAGCCAGCGCTGGCTGTGCTCGATGCGCACGCCCATCGAGAAGGGCTTGCGCGCCATCGGGACGCCGCACGCGAGCAGCATGGCAAAGGTGTCCCGCGCGGCATGACCCGGCGCGAGGATCAGGTCCTCGCAGGGGATCGCGTACTCTCCCCCGGGGCTCGCCGCGACCGCAGCGGTCAGCCGTCCCCCCTCCTGCCGCAGCGCCGTGAGCTGCGTGGCAAAGCGCACCTCGCCGCCGAGCGCGATCACGCGCTCGCGCAGGCTCCGGACCACCCGCGCGAGCACGTCCGTCCCGACGTGGGGCTTCGCGTCGAACATCACACGCTCCGGCGCGCCGAAGTCGTGGAACCGGCGGAGCACAAAGGCGATGCGCGGGTCGTGGGTGCCGGTGTGGAGCTTGCCGTCGGAAAACGTGCCTGCCCCGCCCTCGCCGAACTGGACGTTGGAGCGCTCGGAGAGCTCGCCCGTCGCCCAGAAGCGGCGGACGTCCGCCATGCGCTCCTCAACTGCCCTGCCGCGCTCCAGCACGACCGGGCGCAGCCCCGCCTCCGCGAGGACGAGCGCCGCGAACATCCCGGCCGGCCCGAAGCCGACCACCACCGGGCGCGACGCGGAGATAACGCGCGGGATCTCATAGTGAAACGGCTCGTAGACCGCCGCCGTCCGGCAGCGCGCGAGCACTTTTTGCGCGTCCGGCGCCTCGACCGCGACGGAGAAGAGCCAGTGGATGTTCTGTTTTCGCCGCGCGTCCAGCGACCGCCGGACGACGGTCATCGCGCCGAGCTCCTCCGGACGAACGCCGAGGATGCGCGCGCACTTCGCAGCCAGTCTCGTCTCCGGCTCCCCGGGCGCGAGCCGGATATCCCGCAGCAGGATCATCGCAGCTCCCCCGCGGTGAGACCGCTGGCCCAGGCCCACTGGAGATTGAAGCCGCCGCAATCTCCGTCCACGTCGAGCACCTCGCCGCAGGCGTAGAGCCCTGGCACAAGGCGGCTGCGCAGCGTCTCCGGGTCGAACTCCGCGGTCCGGACGCCCCCGGCCGTGACCTGCGCGGTCTCAAAGCCGGAGACGCCGATGACCGGCAGGCGGAAGTCCCGGACGGCGCGTGCGAGCGCCCTCAGCTCCCCGTCGCCGAGCGCGGCGCACTGCGTCCCGCCGGAGATCCCGGCGGATCTGCACAGCATCTGTCCGAGGCGGCTTTGCACCGCGCCGGTCAGGATCCCGTTCGCCGCGAGCGACGGCCAGCGCGCCCTTCTTGCGCGGAGGTCCGCCAGGACCGCGGCCTCGTCGTCCGGCGAAAAGCACAGCGAGACCGCAAGCCCCTCCCCGCCCGCCGCCGCGGCGCGGGAGATCTCGAAGATCGCCGTGCCGGAGACGCCGGTCTCGGTGAAGAGCACGTCGCCCTGCGCCTCGGCGAGCACGGTCTCCCCGCGCAGCAGCTTCACGCCTGCCTCCGCGCGGATCCCCTTGAGGGCGCGCGGATACTCCGGCGCGGTGCGCAGCGAGGTGAGCGCCGGGCGCAGCGCCGTGCGGCTGTGGCCGAGCCGCTCGAGGAGCGTATAGCCGTCCGTGACGCCGCCGAGCTTGCTCCCGGCGCACCCGCCGCAGGCGACGATCACCCGGTCCGCCTCCAGTGCGCCGCCCGGCCAGACGACCGTGAACCGCCCGTCCCTGCGCGCGATCCGCTCCACGGGCGCCGCGGTCACGATCTCGACGTTCGGCCGCTCCAGCGCAAGGCGGAGCACGTCCAGCACGCTGGCGGCATGGCCGCTCGCGGGGTAGACGCGCCCGCCGTACTCCGTCACGGTCCGCAGTCCGAGCGAGGCGAAGAGCTCCAGCACGCGCGCGCTCGGCCACGCGGCCAGCACCTCCGCCGGAAACGCCGGGTCGGCGCCGTGGTATCGTGCCGGGACGGCCTGCGTATTCGTCAGATTGCATCGGCCGTTGCCCGTCGCCAGGAGCTTGCGCCCGACCCGCGCCTGGCGCTCCAGGAGCGTCACCGTGCACGCGGGCCGCTGCGCCGCGCGGATGGCCGCCGCCATCCCGGAGGCGCCGCCGCCGATCACTGCAATTTTCACCATTTTCTCCGCACTCCCCCGGAAATGTTGCAAAAAAGCGGCAATTCCGTCGTATAAAAATCCTGTGTGGATATTCTAATCCAGCATAGGAAAAAAAACAAGCGGGAGACGTCCAATTTCTCTCTCGCTTTGTGTTGACTTTACATAACACGGCATGATATAATTTCTGGACAACCGATCTCTCGTGATCCGTCCGACGGCAAAACCGCGCCTGCGCTTCGCGATCCGAGCGTCACTATTCTCACCGGAAAGGGACAGATGCTATGACTCCGCTTTCTTTTGATCCCGACAATACGCTCTCCGGCGGTCTCTCCGGGATGTCTCCGCGCGAGGCGATCGCCCTTGCGATGGGCCTTTGCGACGCGGTAGAGGGCGCTGTCGGCGCCGACGGGTGCCACTGCGGCATCTGGCCCGGCAATCTCACGGTCGCGGACGGCCAGGTCGCGATCGGTCCCGTCTCCTCGGCGGATATCAGCGAGATGGAGCCCGACGCGCTGGAGTTCGTCGCGCCGGAGCAGTTCTGGAGCGGTGAGCGCACGCCCGCGGGCGACGTCTATTCGATCGGTCTCATCCTCTATACCGCGCTGAACGACGGCGTAATGCCGTTTTTCACGGCGGGAGAGGAGCATACGCCCGAGATCCGCGCCGCGGCCCTGCAGAGCCGCATGAAGGGCAAGGCTCTCCCCTATCCCGCCTCCGCGAGCCGCGAGCTCGGCGACGTGGTGCTGAAGGCCACCGCATTCCGCGCCGCAGACCGCTACGCGACGCCCGGCCGTCTCAAGGCCGCGCTCAGCGCGCTCGCGGAGGGCGCCGCGCTTCCCGCCGCCGCGCCGGTCATCCCGATGACCCGCTCGGAGCTGGAGAACGCGCGCAGCTACAAGGTGGACAAGCACTTCGAGCCCGCCGTCCCGGACCGCCCGCGCAGGCAGCGCAGGGACGCGCCGCCGAAGGGCTCCGTGGACGAAAATATGGACGCAGAGCAGTTCCGCAAGGCGAAGAAGAAGGGCCGCTGGGTCCTGCCGCTTGTGCTGCTGGTCGTGATCGCCGCCGCGGCGTTCCTGCTGCTGCGCGGGTGCTCGGACGAGAACAAGGGCGAGTTCCCGGTCTCCTCCGCGCCCCCTGTCACGCCGAACGTCATCCATCCCCCCGTCTCCGAGACCACGATCCCGACGCCGCCCGTGCAGACGACGCCGAAGCCGACGGAGACCTCTGCGCCGACCCCGACGACGGAGCCGACCTATGAGTTCGTCAAGGCGGACGTCTCCTGGATGCAGGCGCGCGAGCTCGCCGACCAGAAGGGCGGCCATCTCGCCACCGTCCGCAATGAGGAGGAGTTCAACAAGATCGTGGAGCTCGCCGGACAGTACGGTGCCCAGTTCGTCTGGCTCGGCGCCTACCGCGCCGGCAACGCCCAGTGGTACTACGTCACCGGCGACACGCTGGATTACACCAATTGGGACACGAACGAGCCCTCCGCCGTCGATCTGGACGGCACGCATGAGGATTACCTCCTGCTGTGGTACCGTCCCGCCGTCGGCTACTGGAGCTACAACGATATGCGCAACGACCCCGTCGCCGCGGCCCCCGCCGCCTACACCGGCAAGCTCGGATATGTGATCCAGTACGATAACTGAAAAGCATAACAAAAAACCCGGATCGGTTCGATCCGGGTTTTTTTTATTATGCTCCGACGGGGCGGAAGGTCTGCGCCGCGAGGTCGATCTCCCAGCCCTCGCCCGGCTTCGGCTGCCACTCGTACTGCGTCTTCTCCACCGCCGGGAAGAGCGCCTGCATGAAGACGATGATCGTCCCGCCGTGGCAGACGACCGCCGCGTCCCCCTCCAGCGCGAGCAGCCGCGCAAGGCCGGCGCGCATCCGCACCTCCGCCGCAGCGAGCGACTCCCCGCCCGGCGGCGCGGTCGCGTACCAGTCGTCGGCGAGCCACTGCTGATAGGCGGGCTCGTCCTTCATCTCCTCGTAGCTCCGGCACTCAAAGGCGCCGCAGTCCACCTCGCGCAGCTCCGGCCACACCTCGAACGGCGCGCCGGGAAACAGGATCGCCGCGCTCTCCTGCGTGCGCTTGAGCGGCGTCACGATCAGGCGCGCGCCGTCCAGCGCCGGATAGACGCCGGCGCGCTTTTTCGCGAGGAGCTGCGACCGGCCGGCCTCCGTCAGCGGCAGGTCGGTCGAGCCGTAGTACCAGCGCTTCTCGTTCCCCTCCGTCACCCCGTGGCGGATCAGCAGCAGGCGCCTCACGGCTTCAGCTCCAGCGGCAGGCCGCAGAAGACGCGCGTCACGCGCTCCGCCGTCTGCGCGAGCGCCGCGAGGAGGCGGCCGGTCTGCTCGCGCCAGAGCCGATCCTGCGCGTCCAGCGGTACGATGCCGCTGAAGATCTCGTCGCAGACGACGACCTCGGCCGCGGGATTGAGTGCCCGCCAGACGGCGATCGGGTCGCGGCCCGCGGCTACGCAGGCGCGGGCAAAGCGCTCCAGGTGGCAGATCGCGCGGGCATCCCGCGGGATCTCCGTCCCCTCGCAGGTGTAAAAGTCGGCGTCGGTCAGGGCGAAGCGCCGTTTCGCATACTCGGTCTTGCCCTGCCAGGCACCGCCGATCAACAGATGCATGGTTCCCTCTCCTTTTCAGATCAGCAGACTGAGCAGCCCCGCGAGCTCTCCCACGGTCAGCGCGCAGCCCGCGATGTCGCCGGACATGCCGCCCAGATTGCGGGCACAGAGGATCGCGCACAGCGCGGCGCACAGCGCGCCGACCGCGCAGGCGAGCGCGGCGTCCTCCGAGAGCAGCAGCGCGGCGGCGATAACGGCGGCAAAAATGACGATCAGCCAGACGGTCTGCGCGCGCGTCTTGCGCGCGGTAAAGCCACCGGCGTACTGACTGGTGCGCATCGGCGCGAGCCGCTCCACCGCGAGCGCGCTGGCGCAGCGCACGGCCGCCGGCAGGAGCAGGAATGCCCAGCGCTTCGCGGGCGCGTCCAGGTCACAGAAAACGGCGAACTCGCCGAGGAACAGCAACGCGACGCAGATGACCGCGAAGGAGCCGACGTGGGAGTCCTTCAGGATCTCCTGCCGCCGCTCCAGATCGCGCCGGGAGAGGATCGCATCGCAGCAGTCCATGAAGCCGTCCAGGTGGAAGAAGCCGGACAGCAGGAACGGCAGCGCGGTCGAGACCGCGGCGGCGAGGAAGCGCGGGAAGCCGAGCGCGCCCATGCCCCAGATCACGAGCATCCAGAGCGCGCCGATGATCAGCCCGATGACCGGCAGGTAGACGAGCACCCAGCCGCGCGCCTCGTCGTCCCAGCGCTTTATCGGACAGGGGATCGCGCAGTAGCTCCCCCAGGCCATCAGGAAGGCCGTCAGTTGTCGTCTCATGGCGTCCAGCCCCCTTTGTACCAGCGCGGCAGACCGCAGATCAGCTCCGCGACGCCGTCGGCCTCCCGCGCGAGCGCGCAGCCGATCCTGCCGAGCCCGGCGAGATAGGCCGAGGTCAGAGCGTCGTAAGTCCCCCCGTCGGAGAAGATGAAATCGCTCACGATGACCATGTTCGGGAACGCACGCATCACCGCAAGGAGCTCCGCCTCCACGCGCGCCGGCGCGCCGGGGTCGACGGAGCCGTCGGTGCGGAACATCTCGTTTGCGAGCAGGGCGGTCACGCTGTCGAGCAGAAGCGAGCCGGCGCGGTCGCAGCGGGCCTGCAGGTCGGCGATGCGCTCCGGCTGTTCGACCGTCTGAAAGCCCCAGCCGTCGCGGTCGGCGAGATGCCTTGCGATGCGCGCGCGGTCCTCCGCGTCCGTCGGGCGCATCGTCGCGACATAGTAATGCGGTCCCGGCATCGCGCAGACGATGCGCTGCGCGAGCATGGACTTTCCGCTCTTCGAGCCGCCGGCGAGAGAATAGATCATGCGTCCGTTCCTTTCGATCCTTCAGTGCTGCTATTCTACCCTGATTCCGCCGCGATGTCAACGCGCGGGCAGCAAAAAGCCCCGCCCGCAGGGCAGATCGCCAGCGGGCCGGGCAGAAGCTTCAAGTTGTCCCCCCCGAGGGGGAATCAGGGGGGACGTGGAGAAAAATAGGGGGAGAAACATCAAAAAAAGCGGCAGAGCAAATGCTCTGCCACGTCCGTCTCTTCACATGGGTAAAATCCGTTCACCGCGTAGAAACCGCGTCGGTGAATAGAACTGTACACTCACATCGTAGGTCTTCCGGCTCATGCAGTTGGGCGACAAGCGCCTGCGCTGTGTTTCCCTACCTTCTCGGGTCTCCCCAATGGCCGGCTCACGCCGCGGAAAACACGCTCCTGCATTTACGGCTGCGGTAACAGCGCCGGTCTCTAACCGGCTTTCCTCATCCACCCGCCTGCAAAAAAGCAGCTGCGGGAGGTCACGATGCAGATTTATTAACTTTTACGATTGCATTATGCCACAGTATTTTTATTCTGTCAAGAACAATATTGCATAACCAACTGCCTCCGCCGGAGCGGAGGCAGTAAAAGTCTGTCAGTAGCGGAAGTCGTGCGCCTGCTTCAGGACCATATCCTTGACCTTCATCAGGCGGACTTTCGTCGCGTTCTCGTTTTCGGAGAGCTTCATCGTGATGTAGTGGATGTTCTCCTCCATCTCGGGGATCATGACGTACTCCAGCGCGTTGACGCGGCGGCGCGTCTTCTCGATCTCCTCCGCGAGGAGCTGCATCGTCTTCTCCACCTGCGCGAGCTCCAGCATGTCCTCGAACACGCGGCTGATCGACTGCATCGCCGTGTCGAGCTCCGGGCTCGTCTCGGCAAAGCCGTAGGGGAAGATGTCGCCCGGGTCCGCGCTGCTCGTTCTGAACGAGTACTGCGGAACGTTCACGCTCATGATGTTTTTGACCTTCACGCTGAGCTCCACGCTCTGGCGCGGGTACATGAGCGCCTGCTCCAGCATCTCCGGACTCATGACGGCGCTCGCCACCGTGAGCGCGCCGAAGGCCTCCGTGAGCCCCTGCTCGACGCGATCGCGCAGCGTGCGGTTCCTGCGCACGACGTCCATAAACTGCCGCATCAGCTCGTCTCGCTTGTCCTTCAGCAGTTTGTGGCCGCGCTGCGCCGTCTTCAACCGCCCCTTCAGCTGGTTCAGGACCATTCTGGTCGGGGTGACTGTCTGTCTCGCCATACTTATCCCTCTCTCACCGGGTAATACTTCTCGATATACTCCGGTTTGATGCGCTTCAGCTCGCTCTCCGGCAGGATCGAGAGCAGCTCCCAGCCAAGCTCGAGCGTCTCCTCGATGCTGCGGTTCGTCTCGTTGCCCTGGTTGACGTAGCGCTGCTCGAACGCGTCGGCGAACTTTGCGTAGAGCTTGTCGGTGTCGTTCAGGGCGCTCTCGCCGAGGATGGTCATCAGTTCCTTCGCGTCCTTGCCGGCGGCGTAGGCGGCGAAGAGCTGGTTCAGGACGCCCGCGTGGTCCTCGCGCGTCTTCCCCTCGCCGATGCCCTTGTCCTTCAGTCGGCTCAGGGAGGGCAGCACGTCCACGGGGGGCACGATGCCCTTGCGGTGGAGCTCACGGGAGAGGATGATCTGGCCCTCGGTGATATAGCCGGTGAGGTCGGGGATCGGGTGGGTCTTGTCGTCCTCCGGCATCGTCAGGATCGGGATCATCGTGATGGAACCGGACTTGCCGATGCGGCGGCCGGCGCGCTCATACATCGTCGCGAGGTCGGTGTAGAGGTAGCCGGGATAGCCGCGGCGGCCCGGGACCTCCTTCTTTGCGGCGGAGATCTCGCGCAGCGCCTCGGCGTAGTTCGTGATGTCCGTCATGATGACGAGCACGTGCATGTCCTTCTCGAACGCGAGGTACTCCGCGGCGGTCAGGGCCATGCGCGGGGTGGCGATGCGCTCGATGGCGGGCTCGTTCGCGAGGTTCGTGAAGAGGACCGTGCGGTCGATGGCGCCGGTGCGCTTGAAGTCCTGAACGAAGAACTCGGACTCCTCAAAGGTGATGCCGACGGCGGCGAAGACGACGGCGAAGTTGCCGGCGTCGCCCAGCACGCGGGCCTGGCGCGCGATCTGCGCGGCGAGGTTGGCGTGCGGCAGGCCGCTGCAGGAGAAGATCGGGAGCTTCTGGCCGCGGACGAGCGTGTTCAGCCCGTCGATCGTGCTCACGCCGGTCTGGATGAACTCCGCCGGGTACGCGCGCGCCGCCGGGTTCATCGGCAGGCCGTTGATGTCGAGATGCTTCTCCGCCAGGATCTCGGGACCGCCGTCGATGGGCTGGCCCATGCCGTTGAAGACGCGGCCGAGCATGTCCTCGCTGACGCCCAGCTCCAGGGGGTGGCCGAGGAAGCGGACCTTGCTCTCCGCCAGGTTGATGCCGGCGGCGCTCTCATACAGCTGGATGACCGCGTGCGGTCCGTCCACCTCGAGGACCTTGCCGCGGCGGGTGCTTCCGTCCGGCAGGCGGATCTCGCACAGCTCGTCGAAGGTGACGCCCTCGACCTGATCGACGATCATCAGCGGGCTCGCGATCTGATGGATGGTCTTATACTCTTTGATCATGCGTCCTCGCCTCCCTTGCAGGCTGCGGCAATCTCTGCCTTCATCTCTTCCGCGATCGCGGCGTAGGTATCCTTATACTGATCCGCCGGGACGGTCTTCGCGCGGCCGATGCGCTCGCGCGCGCTGATCGCGCTGAGCCGACCCAGCTCGGCGCCGTTCTTGAGCGCCTCGCGGGAGAGCCGGTCAAAGTCGATGATCAGGCCGAGCAGGAGGTACTGACGCTCCGTCTCGCTGTAGGAGTCGATATCGACGAAGCTGTTCTGCTGCAGGAAGTCCTCGCGGATCATCTTCGCGGTCAGCAGCGTCAGCTGCTCGGTCGGAGCGAGCGAGTCCGCGCCGACGAGGCGGACGATCTCGTTCAGGCTCGATTCCTCCTGGAGGACCGCCATCGCGCGGTTGCGGTTCGTCATGAAGCCGGGGTAGCGCTCCTCGTACCAGGGGGCGAGCGTGTCCAGATAGAGGGAGTAGCTCGTCAGCCAGTTGATGGCCGGGAAGTGGCGCGCATAGGCGAGGTTGGCGTCCAGTCCCCAGAAGACCTTGACGATGCGCATCGTGGCCTGGGAGACCGGCTCGGAGAGGTCGCCGCCCGGGGGCGAGACCGCGCCGACGGCGGTCAGCGAGCCACGGCGCTCGTCCGCGCCGAGACACTCGACGACGCCGGCGCGCTCATAGAACTGCGCGATGCGGCTTTGCAGGTAGGCGGGGTAGCCCTCCTCGCCGGGCATCTCCTCCAGACGGCCGGACATCTCGCGCAGGGCCTCGGCCCAGCGGGAGGTGGAGTCGGCGATGACGG
>JAEEGL013388903.1_pt1 | contig 11869 bp, 9 predicted proteins | sample 9134231 | NCBI WGS metagenome assembly JAEEGL01 (sample SAMN16246548, study PRJNA631951) | gut metagenome | biome: gut microbiome; feature: rumen; material: fiber-attached | host: Bos | place: Iran: Karaj | collected 2018-10 | reverse complement strand
ATCGGGATGGCTGTCAAAGTCGCATAAAACGCCCGCAGAGCGCTCCAGGACCTGCTTCCTGGCCTCCTTCTCCTCTTTTTCGTAGAAATCCAGGACTTCTGCTATGCGCGAGGGATCGTCCGCCATTACAAATGACGGATCCGTGAGGTAATCGAAGATCAGGCCGGGCTGCTCGTAGAAGTAGGCGGCAAAACCCTCCAGGTACTGGGTGTTGACGCCCTCCTCTATGCATTCGATAAGGTAGTCCCTCCGCTCGGGAAGGCTCCTGTATGCAGCGGAGATCTTCTTAAGGCCGCGCCTGTTTTCCTCTTCCCCGCGGACGATGAGCTGAGCGGGATAAACAGTAAAACTGTCGAGATTCTCCACTGATCGCTGCGTAAGAGCGTCATAGGAGCGTATAGAATCTATCTCGTCGTCGAAGAACTCTATGCGGACAGGATCTTCCCTGCCGGAGGCGAAGATATCGACAATGTCGCCGCGCACCGCGAACTGTCCGAAGGCCTCCGCCGCGGGCATCCTTTCATAGCCCATGCGGGAAAGCCTTGCGATAAGATCGCCGCGGGAGAAGGTGCCGCCTGACTCGATCGTTACCACGTCCCGCAGGAACGCCTCGCGCGGGGCGAGCTTTCTTAACGCGCCGAGCACCGGAGATACACAGACTGCAGGCTCTCCGCCGGCAAGTGCAGACAATGCAGCCAGCAGATCCGCCAGGTCGGTCTTGCTCTTCGCCTCGTAGCGCAGAGAAGCCGCGTCTGTTTCTGGCAGCACAAAGATCCTCTGATCCGTGAAGAACTGAAGATCAGAAGCTATGCGCTTCGCCCTCGCAAGACTCGGGCAAATAATGAGAGCTTGCCCCGGTTTCTGCTTTAAGAGCCTCGCGGCCACCGGAGCAAGCTGATTGTCTGTGATTCCTGTATAATTAGTTACCATAAGTGCAGCGTGCTACACTATACCGTTGTATTTCTGCATGGCTTCGTCCAGGCCTTCGCGCACTATAGTCTCGCAGGCGTCGGCGGCTCGCAGCACGGCTTTGGCGAGCGCAGGCTGCTCCTGGCTGGTCCAGTGTCCTATGACGAACTTGTCCAGCGGGACGTCGCCGTGCGGGCCGAGACCTATGCGTACCCTCGGGAAGTCGTCGAACTGCAGCTGGTAGATGACGGAGCGCATGCCGTTGTGGGTGCCGGAGCTTCCGGAAGCGCGCACCCTTGTGCGGCCCAGCGGAAGATCCACATCGTCGTAGACCAGGACCAGCTTGCTGTGTTCGGGCTTGTAGAACTCCACCAGAGGGCGCACAGCCTCGCCGGAAAGGTTCATGTAGGTCTGTGGCTTTACCAGGACCACCTTTTCGGTGCCTATGCGCCCCTCGCCTATGAGGGACTTGAACTTCAGTTTGTTAACAGGTATCCCGAGCCTGTCCGAGAGCACGTCTATGGTAAGAAAGCCCATGTTGTGCCGTGTGTGCGCGTACAGCCTGCCGGGATTGCCCAGTCCGCAGATAATATACATCGGTATTTTGCAGATCCTACTTTTCGAACAGCGAGCTGAGCGGCTCGTTGTGGTAAACTCTTCTGATAGTTTCGCCGAAGACCCTCGCCACGGAGAGATACTTGAACTTGGCGATGTGCTTGCCTTCCGGGATCTCTATGGTGTTGAGGAAGACCATCTCTTCGATGGCGGAAGCCTGGATCCTTTCGATAGCCGGGCCGGAAAGGACGCCGTGGGTGGCGCAGGCTCTGACGCTCTTTGCTCCGCGCTCCTTAAGAGCGTTGGCGGCGTTGCAGATGGTGCCTGCGGTGTCGACCATGTCGTCTATGAGTATGCAGTCCTTGCCTTCGATGTCGCCGATGATGTTCATGATCTCGGAGACGTTCGGCTTCGGACGGCGCTTATCTATAATTGCGATTGGCACGTCGAGCGGAGCTGCCATATCCCTCGCCCTCTTTACAGAACCGTGGTCCGGAGAGACTATTACGACATTTTCGTGAGGCTGGGACTTGAAGTAGTTCACAAGGATGGGGCTGCCGAGCAGGTGATCCGTGGGGATGTTGAAGAAGCCCTGGATCTGCGGTGCGTGAAGGTCCATGGTTATGACTCTCTCGGCGCCTGCCACGGAGATGATGTCAGCAACGAGCCTTGCCGTGATGGGGTCCCTGGGCCTTGCTGTCCTGTCCTGCCTGCCGTATCCGAAGTAAGGGATGACAGCGTTGATCCTGCCGGCGGACGCTCTCTTCATGGCGTCTATGAGGATGCAAAGCTCCATGAGGTTGTCGTTTACAGGGTCGGAAGTGGACTGGATGATGTAGCAGTCCTTTCCTCTTACGCTCTCGTTGATGTTTACAGCTACCTCGCCGTCGCTGAATTTCTTTACTGTCGCGTCGCCCAGGGGCTTTCCGAGATACTTGCAGATCTCTTTTGCAAGGGGAAGATTTCCGTTGCCTGCGAAGATAGCATAATCTTTGTACATTCCGCTCATTTTTTCTGCCTTTCCGCTATATCATTCAAAATTTTATGGAACCGTTGTTATTCTCCCAATATCTCCGGATTCGGACGCACCCTGCACTCCGCGTCGTTGTCGTCGTAGAGGAAGATCGGGAAATACCCGCCTATCTTCTTCTGCGCGTTGCTGCCGGCCGCGATCACCACGCCGACACCCACGCACCTGGCCTCGAACTCCGCCAGCATGTCCTGCATCCCCTTTACAGAACCGCCTCCGCGCATGAAATCGTCTATGATTATAGCCCTCGAGCCGGGTTTTACCGCCCTCTTCGAAAGGCTCATCTTCTGTATCCTGTCCGCAGATCCCGAAAAGTAGTTGATACTTATCGTGGAGCCCTCGGACACCTTTGCCTCGCGGCGAATAACTATGAGGGGCATGTTGAGGAGCCTTGCGGCTTCCATGGCTACGCCTATGCCCTTGGTCTCGACTGTGACTACTATGTCGGCCTCTGTGGCCGCGAAGCGCTTTGCAAAGAGCCTTGCAGCCATGCTGACGAACTCTGGATCGGACATGAGATCCGTGGTGTAGACAAAACCGCTCCCGAGGACCCTTTCCGGAGCTGCCAGAGCCTCGCCGAACTTGGTGATCGCCGGGATCGAAAGCTCCTTGCTGATGTACGGTACGTAGCGCACGCCTCCCTTGGCTCCGGAGGTGGTCTCTATGTATCCGAGGCCGGCCTCCTCAAATGAAGCCCTCACCGTCTGCAGGTCTTCGGAAACACTGGATTTGGCGCATCCGAAACGCTCAGCAAAATACCCAAGGGAAAAATCCCTGTTGGGGTTTTCCGTGAGTATCTGGGTTATAACGCACGCGCGCTGCGCTCTTTTCACCTGACGCTCCCCTTTTCGAGTATCATCTCGCCGACTTTATATATATCTCCGGCGCCCATGGTGATGACAACGTCTCCGGCCGCCGCGTTGTTCAGCACGAACTCCGCCATGCTGTCGAAGCTGTCGAAGAAGTACACATCCTTTTCCGGATGGCGCTGCCTTATATCCTCCATGAGCCTGGATGACGAAAGCTTGTATATGTTCTTTTCCCTGGCCGCGTAGATCTCCGCGAGGCAGACTATGTCCGCGTCCTCAAACGCGTCCGCGAACTGGTCCATCAGGGCCAGGGTCCTGGTGTAGGTGTGGGGCTGGAACAGGCACCATACCCTGTTGTGCTCCAGTTTCTGCGCCGCTGCCAAAGTTGCCTTTATCTCCGTGGGATGGTGGGCGTAGTCGTCCACTACCAGGAAGCCGTTAGTGCGGCCTATTATATCGAACCTGCGCTGAGTGCCCCTGAAGGCCTCGAGCGTTTTCTTAATTACATCAATGTCTACCCCGAGCGTCATGCAGGCTGCTATGGCCGCGAGGCTGTTGGTGACATTGTGTTCTCCGGGGACGGAAAGCGAAATATTGCCTATTAGCCCTTCTTTTCCGAACAGGTCGTAAGACGGATGCCCCATGGAATCGAAGGCTATGTTCATGGCGTAGTAGTCCGAGGACTCGCTGTAGCCGAACGTTACCACATTGCAGGAAAGGCCGTCTGTAACAGACTTTACGAAAGGGTTGGAATCGTACGCGATGACTGTTCCGTCCTTGGGAACAGCCGAGGCAAACTTGTCGAAGGACCTTGCTATGTGGTAGATATCCTTGAAATAATCCAGGTGGTCCGAGTCTATGTTGAGTATTATCTCCATGTTGGGACGCAGCTCCAGGAAGCTGTCCATGTACTCGCAGGCCTCGGAGACTATGTACTTGCTGCCGCCCACGCGCACGTTCCCGTGGAGCTCGTTGAGTATGCCGCCTACCAGTATGGTGGGGTCTTTCTTAGCGTTCTCCAGGATCAGGGAGACCATTGAGGTTGTAGTGGTCTTTCCGTGGGTGCCGGATATGGCTATGGACACCGGGTACTCGTCCATGAGCATGCCGAGAGCCTGGGCTCTTGAGATGACGGGTATGCCGTTTTCCCTGGCCTTTACGATCTCGGGGTTCTCCATGGAGACTGCGCTGGAATACACCAGAAGGTCGGCGTCGCCTAAGTTTGCCGCGTCGTGGCCTATGAAGACCTTTATGCCTTCCTTTTCCAGGTGCTCGGTGACGGTGCTCATCTTCATATCGGAGCCGCTGACCTCAACGCCGCGGTCGTTCATGATCTGAGCTATTCCGGATACGCCTATTCCGCCTATCCCGAGAAAATGTATGTGCCTGAACTGCTTAAGATCCATGTTTTATAACCCCAGAAGCTGCTCTACGCGCTGCTTCATATCCTCTCTTCTTATGGATTCGGTGTGGATGACCTTGCGGCTGCGGAGGTCTTTTAAGCCCTCCGGGATCGGAGAACCGGTGGCTATCATGAGCCTGTCTATGGTGTCGAACTGGTCCGCGCCCTGCCCTATGCCTATGCTGTCGGCAATGGTAGCAGCGAACTTGTAGGGGCTCGCTGTAGAGGCGATAAGCACCGGAGTGCTGTCGTTCTCGTTGTCCGTGTAATCCTTCCAGACCTTGTATCCTACGGCGGTGTGGGTATCCATCAGGTAGCCTTCGCTGTTATAAAGGTCCCCTATGGCCGCGCAGATCTCATCCTCGTCGGCGTAGCCTGCGGAGAACAGTGCCTCGAGCCCGTCGCGCACCCTCGCGCCCACGGTGTACCTGCCCTTTTCGGCAAGCTGCCCCATGAGGCTGCGCACCTCCTCTGCGTCGTTACCTGCCAGGTGGTACAGCAGCCTTTCCAGGTTGCTGGAGATGAGTATGTCCATGGACGGGGAATTGGTGACGTAGAACTCCCTGTTGGCATCGTAGGTGCCGGTATTTATGAAGTCCGTAAGGACTTTGTTCTTGTTGGAAGCGCAGATGAGCCTCTTTACAGGCATGCCCATCCGCATGGCGTAGTAGGCCGAGAGTATGTTTCCGAAGTTACCGGACGGAACGCAGATGTTGACAGGATCGCCGGCCTTTACGGTGCCGTTCGCCACGAGCCTGGAGTAGCCCCATACATAGTAGACGATCTGCGGTATGAGCCTTCCGATGTTCATGGAGTTCGCGGCGCTGAAGGTATAGCCTTTTTCAGCCATGCGCTCTGAAAGCTCCTTATCGTTTAAGATCTGCTTCTGGGTGGTCTGGGCGTCGTCGAAATTGCCCAGGATGGAGAACACGTGGGCGTTGTTTCCGCTGGCCGTGCGCATCTGCTGCTCCTGGACGGGGCTTACTGCTCCGTCGGGGAAGAACACCACGATCTGGGTGCCGGGGACGTTCTCAAAACCTTTTAAGGCGGCCATTCCTGTATCGCCCGAGGTGGAGACCAGTATTACCACAGTCTTGTCCTCGTGCTGTTTTTCCACGCTCTTGGTAAGAAGCCACGGCATCAGCTGCAGGGCTATGTCCTTAAAAGCCGCCGTGGGGCCGTGGTAGAGCTCTATGAACCAGGCTCCGCCGGCCTTTCTTACGGGTACTATCTCCTCTTCGGAGAATTTTCCGTCGTAGGCTCCGGAAATGCAGGCTTTGAGCTCTTCCTCGGTAAACTCCGGGATGTACGGCGCGAGCACGGTGTAGGCCAGCTCCTTGTAATTGAGCATCGAAAGCTCCTCCCAGCTCTTTTCGAGCCTCGGGAAGCTTTCGGGAACGTACAGCCCCTTGTCGGAGGCTATACCCTTTATTATGGCGCTGCAGACGTTCATCTGCGGAGCCTGTCCTCTTGTACTGTTGTAATTCATGTGGTTCTCCGGTCGGGTTTTAAGCGTTTGCGGCTTTCTCTATGCGGGCTTTTACCATCTCAGGGCCCATGATCTGCTGTATGGTCCACAGATCCGGACTGTTTGCCCTTCCGGTGATGGCTATTCGTATTACCCCGCTGACGTGGCCTACGTGGCCTTTGTAGCTGCCGGGGTTCTTCTTGTGATCCTTGGGCTTTACCGCGTAGCCCAGATCAGCTGTTATGCCGCGGATCTTTTCGAACCAGGCGGAATTGTCGTCCGCGGGGTCGTAACCTTCTATGTAGCGGCGCAGTATCTCTTTTCTGTCCTCGGCGCTTACCTCCGCGGGCCACTCGGACTCGTACGCGAAGGTCTCATCGAAGAAGTACTTTATGAATGCGAAGATCTGCTGGGCGTAGACAAGGTCTTTTCTGGGCTTTTCGCCGCCTCGGTCTATGTCGAAGACCTTAAGCAGCATGTCCCTGTTTTCCGCTATCAGCGCGTATTTTTCCTGGTCGAACTCCTTTGCCCAGCCGAGCATGAAATCGTAGATCTCTTCGGCGCTCTTTCTTGCAAGAACGTCCTTGGACACGTCGTTCAGCTTGTTGATATCGAACAGAGTGCCGGAGTCGCTCATCTTTTCGGGCGAGAACACGAATTCGTTGTAATCCGTGTCCGGGTTGGCGATGCGCCACTCCTCGAAATCGGAGCACAGTATGGTCATCAGGTACTCGCGGACCGCCTCGGGGAAGTAGCCCAGCTCCTTGTAGAACGAAAGGCCAAGCTCCGGGTCCTTGCGCTTTGAGAGCTTGCGCTTCTGGCCGGTGGCTTCGTCTATCTTCATGAGCGAGGTGGTGTGGCAGTAGAGCGGAAGCTCCCAGCCCATGGCCTCAAACAGCTGCACGTGTATGGGGAGACTGGCCATCCATTCCTCGCCGCGGACCACTATGTCGGTGCGCATGAGGTGGTCGTCCACCACGTGCGCGAAGTGGTATGTGGGAAGGTCGTTCTTCTTGAGTATAACGACGTCCTGGATGCTCTCAGGCATGGAAAGATCGCCCCGGATAGCATCTTTTGCGGTAAAATAGCGCGAAGGATCGCCTTCCGAACGGAAGCGGACCACCCAGGGCTGCCCTTCTTTTATGCGCTGCTCTACTTCTTCAAGGGAAAGATCCCGGTGCTTAGCGTACTTTCCGTAGATGCCGGGGTCTATCTTGTTTGCGGTCTGCTCGGCGCGGATGGCGGCTATCTCCTCTTCGCTCATGAAGCAGGGATAGGCCTTGCCTTCAGCCACCAGATGCTTTACGCAAGCCTTATATATGGCGCTGCGCTGGCTCTGCCAGTACGGGCCGTAGAAACCGGTCTGGCCGGCGCCGGGCTCATCCGGGTTGGGAATGCAGCCGGGCTTGTCCGCCTTGCACGCGCCTTCGTCAAATTCTATGCCAAAATAGCTGAGCACGTCCAGAAGGACAGGCACAGCACCTTCGACTTCGCGCTTTTCGTCCGTATCTTCTATGCGAAGATAACATACGCCGCCTCCCTGATGGGCGAGCCTTTCATCCACGAGGGCTCCGTAGAGGTTGCCCAGGTGTATGAAGCCCGTGGGGCTTGGCGCGAGCCTTGTTACGAGCGCGCCTTCCGGAAGGCCCCTTCTGGGGTACTCAGCTTCGTAGTCGCCGGGAGTTTTGTCTATGTCCGGAAAAAGCAGCTCTGCCAGTTTTTTATGATCCATATATCTTATCCTTTCGGGTCAGATCCATTCGTCTTCGTACCAGGTGTCCTGCGGGCACTTGTCTATCCTGCAGTGCACGACGAACCTTGCGCCGTTGAAGTTGTAGGCGCAGGTGGAGAGCGTCATGACCTTGTCCCGGGCCGTGACTTCCACATCTGTTTTCACCTTGGACTGCTTTACAGCGTCGGCGACCCAGGCCATAAAGGCCTCGTCGCTCTTGAACGTCCTGTTGTACGCGTCCGAGGTGGAATGCGTGGTGTAAGCCGCAAAGATCTGCAGCTTGTACTTGCCGTCCGCCGTGGTGAGATATACCGTCGGGTGGGCGTCGAAGAACTCCTGCTTGGCGTATTCGTCAAGGCACGCGAACATCATGCCGTTGCGCAGATGATGGCCGTAGATGACTGTATTGAAGTCCTCCATCCCGTCCTTGTTGCGGTAGTCCACGAAGGGACATCCGCCGTTGTTCCACTTGCCGCCGAGGGCGTGATTGAGGTAGTAATCGTTGTCGTTGCACTTTACCACCGGGTAGTTCATGACGGTGTCGGGTATGTAGAGCCAACCGAAGGCGTTTTTATCCATACCCGCAAGGACCGCGAAATCTATCTCCGGGATGGGATTTCTTAAGCGCTGCGGGATGGGCCCCGAGTTTTCACCTTCCTGCCGGTTGCTCGGAATGTTGTAGCTCGAAGGCTGGATGACGACCTCGTTGATCTCAGCGTAAGCTTCTTTGTTTTCCTTGTACATCCTGTACTTGTCGTACAGCTTGTACCCGCTGAAGCAGAACACACAGATGCATACGGCAAAGAGGATCCAGCGGACAGCCCCCATGCTTCCGCCTTTCTTTGCCTTCCTGTGTTTTGCGCTCCTCGTATTTACCGCGCTCCCTGATTCCATATTTCCCCTTTATCCTATACCAGCAAACTGTGCCCTTCCATCTCAGCGGGAACGGGCAGCTCCATAAGTTCAAGCAATGTCGGCGCAAGATCGCACAGCGCGCCGGACTTTATGCCTGCCGGCTTTCCGTCCGACTTTACCGGGCCGTTCACAAGAATGACCGGCACCGGATTGGTGGAGTGGGCGGTGACTATGTTGCCTTCCGCGTCCAGCATCTCGTCCGCGTTGCCATGGTCCGCTGTGACTATGAGGCGCCCGCCGGCCTTCTTAACGGCCTCAGCTATCTTTCCGACGCAGGTATCCACCGCTTCCACAGCCGCTACCGCGGCGTCGAAAACTCCTGTATGGCCTACCATGTCGCAGTTGGCCAGGTTCATTATTATCATGTCGAGCTCGCCGCTTTCTATGCGTTCGAGCACTTTTTCGGTGACGGTGTAGGCGCTCATCTCCGGCTGAAGATCGTAGGTGGCAACCTTCGGAGAAGGCACCAGTATGCGTTCCTCGCCTTTGTAGGGAGCCTCCAGGCCGCCGTTAAAGAAGAACGTCACGTGTGCGTATTTTTCAGTCTCGGCTATGCGAAGCTGCTTAAGGCCGAGGCCCGAAACATACTCGCCCAGGGTGTTCTTAAGAGACTGCGGCTTGAACGCTATGCGCACGTTGGGTATGGTGGCGTCGTATGTGGTGAAGCACACGTAGCAGAGGTCCTTTAGTACCACTTTGCGCTCGAAACCGTCGAAATCCGGATCCACGAAGCAGCGGGTTATCTCCCTTGCCCTGTCGGGGCGGAAGTTGAAGAAGATGACGGAGTCGCCGTCGTGTATGGTGTGCTTTGCCACGCTGCAGTCAGCTTCCCTGCCGCCTTCGCATACGGAGCACTCGGCTACTATGCCGGGCTTTACGAACTCGTCAGTCTCGCCGTCCTTTCTTGCGCGCTCCATGAGAGCCCCGGGCGTGAGCTCTTTATAGCCTTCGCCAAGAGTGTAGCAGTCATAGGAGAGCTGTACACGCTCCCAGCGCTTGTCGCGGTCCATGGTGTAGAAACGGCCGGCTATGGTCGCTATCTCTCCGCAGCCGATATCAGCCATCTTTTCCTGAAGCTCTGCTATATATTTTTCCGCGCAGGCGGGAGGAACGTCCCTTCCGTCCAATATGCAGTGCACGTAGACTTCCTTAAGACCGTACTGTGCGGCCATCCTAAGCAGCGCGTACAGATGGGTGTTGTGCGAATGCACTCCGCCGTCGGAAAGAAGCCCCATCAGGTGCAGGGCGTGCCCTTCCTTAGCGTGCTCCATGGCCGCAGCAAGGTCAGGATTCTTAAAGAATTCCCCGTTTTCTATCTCGTTGGTTATCTTTGAAAGCTCCTGCCAGACTACTCGGCCGGCGCCCATGTTGGTGTGCCCGACCTCGGAGTTACCCATCTGGCCGTCGGGAAGCCCCACGAACCTGCCGCTTGCCTGAAGCTGCGCGTTAGGGCAGCTTTTAAGCAGGGCGTCCAGATTCGGAGTCTTCGCGGCGTATATGGCGTTTCCGGGTCCCGGAGGAGCTATCCCGAAACCGTCCATAATAAGCAGCATCACTGGTCTGTTCATGCTATACCTCTTCATCTTTCCATTTAAGATCCAGTACCTGGGTAAAGAACCTTTCGTCCTTTGCGCCTTCCGCTTTTTTCGCGGCTTCCTGTATCTTTTCCGGAAGCTCCTGATCGGACTCGTCGAATTCTATCGGCGAATAGTCTACGACCTCGAGCCTCGGTAGCTTTTCGTTTTCTATCTTCTGAAGGACATCGTCCCTGTTTACCTTCTTTTCCGTAGCCGACGAAAGGTTTACCTCGGGGAGCTCCACCTTTTCGAAGACCACGCGGCTGCCGTTCTCCACTTCTTCGAGATTCACGGCGCCCAGCTTCTGGCCGCCTTCGGAAGCATCCCTTCTGGATCTCTTTTCCCGGAGGATGTCGTCCACGTTTATGACCGGGATCTCTTCTGGTGCCTTGAAGCTGACCCTTGAGGCGGCGTCCAGTTCCGCCACGCTCTGAGCAAGGCCTTCCACGGCTCTTTCTCCTTCAGACAGCGGCTTTTCAGCTTCGGCAGCTTTTTCGGCTGCGGCTTTAGCCTCTGCAAGGACTCTTGCGTCCTCTTCGAGCTGCTCTTTCGGGGCGCCTTCTACGACCTCTGCCACTTCTTCCTTAGTCATGGGTATGGTTGCGCTCTGTGCTTCCACCATCGCGCTGCGCGCCTGGCGCCTGGCCAGCTTCTCCTGTTTTTTGGCTTCTTCGTAGGCGCGCTGGTCCGCAAGCAGCTTTGCCTGCGCGGCGTCGCGCTCCTGCTTGTTGAGGCTGCGGAGCTTGTCGCGCTGCTCGCGCTTGGTGCGCTGCAGCTGCTTTTTGGCCTCCGCCCTCTGGCGGGCTTCAGTTTCGGCCCTGCCCTTTTCGGCATCCTTTCGGCGCATGAACATTGCGTAGACCAGTATGCTGAGACCGTCTATCAGGAAGGCTCCTCCTACCAGCATCAGGGGCATTACAGCCGAAAGCAGGCTTGGCATCATCATTACGATGCCGAGCATAGCGGTGACCAGGCCCAAAGGCATGATCTTTGCCCAGTCCTTCGGGTTGAAGCGGCTGACGTAGAAGCTCTGCGATATCCTGGTGACGCCGCAGATCGTGAGCCATGTGCCGAAGAACATCGTGATGCTCTGGTCCGTGACCTGGTTGTTGAGTACTGCAAAACCGTAGAAGAACGTTACAAGGCCTTCTACGAGAGCTGTGTCAGTAAGACGGTTCGCCCCCCTTCCGGAGACGAGGTATGCCACTGTGTGGAGCACGCCCGCGATCATCATCACTATGCCGACCACGAACGCTATGTTCGCGAACGGATTGCTGTATACCGCAAAGCTGAACGCTCCTATGGCGCAGAAAAGTAATCCTGCTATAGCTGTTAAAATCCTCATATCACTTAATTATAAATCCAACAGCCCCTTAAAGCAAGTGAAAGACATGTGAAATGAAAAGAGCAAAAGACCGCGCAAGCCCTTCTAAGGCCTGCGCGGCGCTGTTGTCAGCTTACTTTATCTTCTT
>JAEEGL012867358.1_pt1 | contig 11869 bp, 8 predicted proteins | sample 9134231 | NCBI WGS metagenome assembly JAEEGL01 (sample SAMN16246548, study PRJNA631951) | gut metagenome | biome: gut microbiome; feature: rumen; material: fiber-attached | host: Bos | place: Iran: Karaj | collected 2018-10 | reverse complement strand
TGGCAGCAGACTGAGTCGCGAGCAGTGGACTGTTAAGTACTCTGACAGCGAGGATATCCTTCGAGGCAACTTCACTGCCGACAAGACCTTCGATCTGCAGGAGTCAACCTACTGGCGCACTGCCAAGAATGCAGAACTGCCACACCTGATGGTAATCGACTTAGGCAGCGAGCAGACCGTCACAGGCATCGACTATCTGCCAAGAGTAGAACAAGGTGCTCCAGGTAGTATCAAGGATTATCAAGTATTTGTGTATTAAACAGAAAATAATAATCCCCCTAGCGCTTGCTAGGGGATTATTATTTTTAATTTGCTGGTCTACGCTTCACTGTTTAATTGTACTATTTCACTCATATATATTATTATTTGTTGTTGGTTTTTGGGTTATTACTAAATCTTGGGGCCTTTTTAAAACTGATATCTGATATCTGAGTCACATAGCCTCTGCTTTTCCAGTTACACCTTCATGCAGATTTATTTGCACAATCCAAATAAAAGCATTACCTTTGCAGCCAGAAAAAATCTACAGTTTATTGTTAGTATAGCAGAAGGGGAGCCAACAGTGATGTTCGCTCCCCTATTTATTTACTATACCTATTGTAAATTACTACTCTTTTATCATATCTCATCTTTTTAAAATCTGATGTTTCATTTTTTTTTAATTATATTCTTAATCTTCTTAAATAGGTTATTAAATCGCTTAGAAAATAACACTAAAACAATTATGAATACAATAAAACATATAATACATATAATATGCCTAAGAATATCAATTATAAGATTTTCATCATTCTCAGAAATCATAAATGGATTTTCTAAAGCACAAAACAAATATAAAACAAAAACAAAACAAATAAAAATGAATCCTATCCAACGTATAAACTTTTTAATATAATTGATAAGTTTCTTTTTCTTGCTTAAGAAAGAATTGTTTTTAAGATAGTAGAGACAGTTTTTCATTAAAAGAAATGCATTAATGCAGAATAACGATATTACGCCTACTAATACCGTCGTAAGTATTAATGATCTAAGCAATTGCTTATTCTCATATGTAGGGTATTTAACGTGGAATTCTACAGAATGATCTCTTATATATTGTAATTTCAAACTATCATCATATGAAATTGCATATCTTGAAATAGTGTCAGGTACAGGATTAATTGAAGTAATGCTAAATGGTTGATCAAATGTAATGAACAGTCTTCTTAAGGGGATATCAGAACTAACACCTACATTGTATGTTGCTTGAGACATGTCTGCAGCTGTAAAATAATCAATATGATTAGTTAAAGAATCATTAGAATATACTACAAAACAAGGTACTTCATTTTTTTGATAATCAGCTACTAAAAATTCTGTGTAATTAGCATTCCACAAATTTACTTCTTCAAGAATGGATCTAGACGTTAATTTCCCAAATGTAGGATGGTTATAGCTCGTCACTCTCGTATCTGCAATAAGACATAGTTGGCTTGCTTCTGTTTTACAGAATCTAATGGAATCATTCTTATATGTTTCATAAGGAAGAAAAGAAGGGCTTTTTGATGAGACAAACGTGACGTCATATAACAGACTATTTTCTTTTAATATGTATTTTAAACATTGTATAAGCACAGTAGAATCTGCTTTTGATAATTTTTCTTTTCTAACAAAAGCTTTTTCAATTACCTCAGGCAAATCTTCGCTTCTAAGATTGAAATATTCATCAAGATACTTGTCAATAATATTCTTAGCTATATTCGATTCTGGGATAGAATGGTCTCGTTCGTTTATTCTTATGAATTCTTTGAGTATACTATATATGGTAAGAATTCTAGTGGAATCAAATCGCGTAACGCCACCAGCTTTATATGGATATACGACAACTTCAAAACCGCCCTTTGTGGAATAATTACTTCTAGTTAAAGCATTACCTAAACTATTAAGTTGCATTCTATTATTTAAACAGATTTCTGCAATATCTATATTATTGCTATCTTTATCAATTGTACCATTGAGTTTTCTTATTGTGATACTATTTACGTTAGTGGTAACCGTCTGGGTTTTGTAATAAATAAAACATAGTATTAGTGATAAGAATAGATATATGACAGTTTTCAATATACTATAGCGCGGATTATTATTTAATGCATCAATTGAAATCTTGCCCCATCCTAAAACAAGAAAAAATATTACTATAGCTATAGAAATTATTATCATAATAAAATGTTTTATTTAATTATATGTTCACTGATTATTCAATCCTCTGATGGCGGTAAAAGTGGTTCTGCGGCGAATAGCATTCTCTCTTCGTACGGAGGATACCTTCTCTCTTCGTCCTCTGATAGTACGGGGTACTCTTTTCTGGGAATCTTATTCAGTTGGATGTCATACGCTCCTGTAGAGTCACTTACCATTCTAATAATCAAGTCACGGAAATTCACTTTGAATCCCTCGTTCTGCTGGTACTCCTTGTAAAGAGACATGTCACCCTTACGTTTCTGGCGAATAACACTATCTATAATCTTTGCCATCAAGTCATCCACAGCCTGCTGGTCTGGATTACCAACAACAAGATTCTGATAATCCTCATTCTCCGTCACAGCTTTCGAAATACTCAGCAACTTCGTCTTCTGGTCTTCAGGTGTGGCTTCCCATCCCTTAAACCACCTCTCATTAAACTCAGCCAATATTTTATCCAGAGGATCCTTGTCGTCATCATCATCGCCAGCATTCACCATCACTGGTTTATTGGGATTCAGAGTAGCTTCTCCTGCATCCAAGCCAATAGTTTCATTCAGTGCTGTGCGACGCAAGCCATAGGTGTTCAGGTCGATATTATCAAGCAAGTCCTTGATATCCTCACCTGTACTATCTACATGCAAGTCAGGAATCAGATAGCGCAGATACCAGAAGAGCTTCTCCCAATCCAGTACCTCATAATCGATGATGGCAGCCACGCGCGAATAGACTCTTACAAACTGCTTACACTTCATCTTGAAGTCGGCTTTGCCATTCTCTGGCCACTCTATCTCATGGTTGAATCTCTCTACAGCAGTATCCAGAATAGGAGCCCATTGGTCTGCCTCTGCGCCCTGGATATAAAGTGCAGAGAACTCATACACCTCTTCCATATCGAACACGCCAATCTGCAAGAGCGTTGTTTTCAACTGGTGGAGTATGTTCACATCCGTTGGTCCTGCAAGTGTTGTCTCAGTAAAGAAGGGATCAAAGGCTTCTTTAATACCATCAGTGGTATTATAGAAGTCCATGATGAAGAGATCTTCACTCACCTTTTTCAATTCTGGAGCAGAACGGTTTAGGCGTGATAAAGCCTGCACAGCCAAAACACCATCAAGCGGTTTGTCTATATACATTGCACAGAGCTTTGGCTGATCAAAACCTGTCAGGTATTTATTGGCTACAACCAGAATACGGTTTTCATCTTTTTCAAATTCCTCAGCAGTTTTAGACTCTGGGAAACCATTCATTTCAGACTCTGTATAGTCCCTTCCATTGATGGTCTTTGAACCAGAGAATGCTATCAGGATTCCATAAGGTAACTTCTTTTCTTTGGCTATTTCTTGCAAAGCCTGATAATAGGTGATGGCACATTCTATATCCTTCGTCACCACCATCGCCTTAGCCTGCCCCAGAAGTTTGTGGTTGCGGAAGATCTTAGCATCAAAGTGATCCAACATCACCTCTGCCTTTGCCCTGATGGTCTTGGGATCACGCTCCACCACTCTACGCAGCATCTTCTGAGCCTTCTCGTTGTTGTATTGTGGATTCTCCTCGATGCTCTTTGTCAGTTCATAATAACTCTTATAGGTGGTGTAGTTGGATAGCACATTCAGGATAAAGCCTTCCTCTATGGCCTGCTTCATACTATACAGGTGGTAAGGGTAGTATTTCCCATCGCTATGCTGGGTACCAAACCGTTCCAAAGTCTCTTTCTTGGGGGTTGCTGTAAAGGCGAAATACGAACAGTTAGTGCTCATCTTCATTTCCTTCATCAGTTTCAGGATCAGATCGTCAGTATCCTCTATGTCGTCATCATTCTTCTGAGTAGCCTTATTCAAACTGTCTGCTGCAATACCACTTTGAGAGCTATGCGCCTCATCAATAATGATGGCAAAGTTCTTATCGCTTACATCGCTGATGACATTACACATGAACGGGAACTTCTGTATCGTGGTGATAATAATACGTTTCCCCTGCTCAATAGCCTGTTTCAGTCCTGTCTTATTTGAATTGCTTCCAGAATCTGCACAATCAGCGTGAGCAATAATCTTGTCGCTTTGTCCGAAAGCCTTGATATTATCCGTAATCTGTTTATCAAGCAATTTGCGATCCGTTACCACAATCACAGAGTCAAACAGCGCCAAGTTCGTTGCCTTTGCCCTCAGGGCATCCATCGATTCTGGACAGGTCTTGATAAGTTTGAAGGCCAGCCACGTCAGCGAGTTAGATTTTCCAGAACCAGCAGAGTGCTCTATCAGATAGGTTTTACCTACGCCGACCTTAGCCACATCGTCTTCCAACTTGGTGACTACATCCAACTGATGATAACGAGGGAATATCAGTTTCTTGGCATTCTTCATGATATGGGGCACCTTTTTCTGAGTCTTAGCTTCCCCATAATCAAAGAGCACATAATTCATAATGATGTCAGCCACCGTATCTTTCTGTAGCACATGTTCCCACAGATACGACGTCTTATAACCACCATCAGGATTCACAGGGTTTCCTGCACCCTGGCCATTGGGCAGTCCCTTATTAAAGGGCATGAAGTAAGTTTTGTCGAGGGCTAACTTCGTGGTGAAGAAGACATCGTTCTTATCTAAAGTGAAATGAGCCAGACATCTGCCAAAACTGAGCAGCGTGTCTTTGGGATCACGCTTCACGCTCTTATATTGTTTCTGCCCGTCGTACTTAGCAGTCTGGTATGTCCATGGATTCTTCAGTTCGAACGTAAACAGGGGGATGCCATTCACATAGATCACCATGTCGAGTTCCTCGCCCGGGTGCGATAATGAGAACGTCTGCTGACGAGTGAGCGAGAACTGGTTCTGACTGTACTTTACATGCGAAAGCGTGCTGTCAGCTGCTGAGGGTTTGGGATAGAAGAGTTTCAGTTTCAAGTTGTTGAAATCCACCCCTTCTCTCAGCACCTTGATCACGCCAAACGTCTCTATATCTCTGGCTATCTGCTTGGTCACGTCAGCCTTGAGGTCAGAGCCCGTATATTTGCCCAGTTCCTCTTTCTGGGTGGTTTCAAGGAACGACCAGAGCCTGCGCATATCCACAGCCCACTTCTTATCAATATCCTTGGGTAAGCCCCAGTAATACTGCTGCGCCCCAGACTGCTGGGCATCCACATCCGTCAGCCCTGCTGCCTCGCGTTCTTCCTTTGTTGAACCTACGAGTGCTCGCTCTATCAGCCACTCAAAAGCCTGTTCGTTCGTCTTACTGATTTCCATATATTATACAACTCTTAATATTCGTCGTTTGTGTATAGATTTGCTGCTTTTCTGAAGTAAACATTATCCAAAAGCACAGCCTTACACCCTTCCAACACCATTTCTTTACTAAGCCTTCCTTCGTAAAGCTTTGTAGCCTCATAGTCTACCATTTCCAAGTATATTGCACAGAAAAAGACTTCTGCCTGCTCGAAAAAACCTCGGGCTTCAATCCTTTGATATATGTCTCTATATAGATCCATATCAAATTTAGCCGTTGTTTTACTGCAAATATACTCTAATTCTGAATAGATGTCTCTGCCTATTTCCTTAAAATCTTTAAGCGTTTTTAAGTAGTAATATTTTCCTGCATTATCTTTATGCTCAGCAGGTTTATCTTTAGTTGCAGCGTAATCTATAACCCTGCGTACTTCTCCGTTGGGAGAAGTTGCATAGCTAATCTTGCTACCATCTCTAAATGTCAACTCTTGCTGAACTACTCTCTTCATACTACTTTTATTTTACCTGTTACTACATCATTGATGAGGAAATCATTCATCGGACTAATATTATAGGTAGTTTATAGCCTATAAATGTATTCTCAATTTTTGAATCTTTGGCTGCATTCCTCTCGCTTCCTTTCCCAGATAAATCTTTCAGCCAAAACATATAACTATAATTGGAAGGCGAATACATAGCGATAGTTGCGCCTAATTGCTTCCAATAAATGATATTACCATTTGCTCCAGTAATTTTAATTAATTTACCACCCTTATTGTCCGAATAATAACCACCTCTACGTGTATATTCAACCAACTCACGAAACTGCTGCGGAGTTGGAAGTTTTAAGTTGCGAGCCTCTTCATATAGTAGAAATTTCACTTTCCCTTTATCATCTCTTAGAAAGTCTATAGCCCATTTTGTTCCGCTCGGAAGACCTAAATCAGCATACTCTACCCCATCTTCTACTTCATTTGAAGAAAAATTATCACGACTAGATAGGCCTTCATTGTAACCATCTTTATACCCATCTGCATAGGCTTGCTCAATTGCAGCAGAGATTGCGTCTATAGCTTTCCCCTCAGCATACTCTTTTGATTTCTCTGTAATATTCATAGATCTATCTTTTTAAATTACACTACTTTCACTTTACCTGTTACTACATCATTGATGATAATCTGCTTGCGCTCCTGAAGGAGGGAGATTTGTTGAGTGGCTGCGTCTATGGCAGATTCAATAGGTTTACATATTGTTTTTAACCTATTGACAATCATTTCTTGTTCTTCCATTGGTGGAACAAAGAAACAAATATTCAAAAAATCGTCAGGATATAGTCTTAAACGAGATTCCGTCAATCCTGTAGACCTTGATGCATAGAATTTTACTAATTGAGGAAGTCTTAACAGCATATCTAAATAATCTCCATTATAGTAGAGCTTCTTTTGTCTATATACTCCGTAGGAAGGACTTATGACACCATCATATTTTGTTACACCAACAGCGCCATGCCACATCCACATTATATTAGAACAAATATCTCCAATCTTGCATTTTTTGTAACCAACTAAAGACTCAGCCATGAACATAGTCACATTCTTCATACTTCGTGGCGTAATACCTGTACGATCAGATACTGTTAAAAGTTCCTCCTCTCCTGTTGAAGAATACTCATTAATGATGTCAAACAGAAACTTTCCTCTTTTTATCTCCCAATGCTCAGGAATCTCACCAATCCAATCAACGCCACTAACTTTCATTGGCACATTTGTATTAAGTCCTTTGGTAACAGCGTTGTTGATGATGATTTGCTTGCGCTCATTCAAAAGATCTATCATCTTTTGCTGCTGGGCTATCGCTTCGTCTATCTTAGAGGTCTCATTTTCTAGAAAATATGTTATTTTACTCTGTTCTTCAATTGATGGAATAGGTATGCGTATTTTTTCAAGTTCTCTCATACCTACATTAATTTGGGTATTTTTACTACCTGACATACTAACCTCATCTATAGCTTTCTTACAATTCATAATGTAGTAAAGATACAGAGAGCTAATCTTATCTAAATTTGGTTTTAATATAGCAAGAGGAGACCAAACCATAAAAACACCATCTCCAACTATAGCAGTTTTTCCAATCGTAGCAGCTTTTGAAAAGAGAACGTCTCCTTTTTCCAACTTGGTCTTATAGCAATATCTCTCATAATCTTTATATGATATGAATTTTTTCACAACAGAAAAATCTATTTCCTTTGTATCATTAAGACTATCTATTGAAATAAAAGGTATTCCATCCTCAATAAGATTGGGGGTTTCATGAGGACCGTCGCTAATCTTAGCTCTAAGCAAATAGAGAAGAGATGCTGAATCCCAATGGCTCGGAATCTCCCCAAGCCATTTTACGCCACTGTCTTTATATGATTCGTATCTTTCCATAGGGTTTACTCCTCCTTTTCTTTCTGATAATGTTCACGAGCAATGGCAATCGCCTTGCGCAATTTCTCAGACAGCAATTTCTTATCAGGAAGTTTGGTATAATACTGAGCGATCTTGATAGGGCTTTCCTCATCAAGCATCAGATATTCTATATGCTCCGTATTGCCTTCTGAGCAAAGGATCAGACCTATAGGCGACTCTTCCCATGGCTTGCGATCATTCTGATTCAGATAGCGCAGATATAATCGCATCTGTCCCTCGTATTCAGGTTTGAATTTTCCCAGTTTCAAGTCAATGACAACCAGCCTGCGAAGTTCACGATGGAAGAAGAGCAGGTCGATATAATAATCCACAGCATCAACAGTGATTCTCTTCTGGCGCTTCACAAAAGTAAAGTCGGAACCAAGTTCAGACAAGAATTCTTCAACCTGACTCAAAATGGCATTCTCGAGATCTTTTTCTGAGAAGACATCGGGTAGGCCAAGAATATCGAGGAAATAACTACTGCGGAACACCATATCGGGCAAGAGCTGGTTCTTCTCTTTCGACTCTGCCAATTCTTTCTTAATCACTTCCTCAGGTTTACGACTGAGTGCGGTCGTAAGATACAGTTGTTTGTCAATCTTCTCATCTAATGTGCGTGTGTCCCAATGTTCCGAACTGCACATTTGGGCATAGAACTGGCGTTCAAGAGGGTCTTTGATATACATCAGACTTTTCAGATGGGTCCATGTCAATTGTCTCTGCGTTGCGGAGAGAATGTCTTCCTCGGAAAAAGTCTCCGCAGCGCGGAGACAATGTCGCAGAGTTTTTTCACTCCACCCGCTGCCATAACGTTCTGTCAACTTTATAGACAGGTTGATCACCACCTGTTTGCCATATTCTGCACGCTTGTTAAAGAGTACATCTTCCTTGATGCGCTTGCCAACATTCCAGTTTGTCAGACAGGCTTCTGTGTTCACATAAGTAGCAATCCTACCTCGTGCGCCATCGATAATATGGCACACATCAGAAAATAGCGTCTTCTCCTGCTGAGGTTCTATATATTGTATCTCGTCCATGCTACATTATATCAAAGAGTGACTGAATGAAGCCCTGGCTCTGCTTATCGAGTTCACGGATGTCGCGTTCGTTTTCTTCGAGAGATCGGAGTGGAGCTGGCTTATAGAAATATTTGTTGAAGGAGATTTCACATCCTATCTTGGTAGGTGGCAGATTGATCCATGCATCATCGACATAAGGGCGAACCTCACGCTGGAAGTATTCATAGATATCTTCCTTCACTGGAATTTTTTCTGTATCGCGCAGGTCGCTGTCGGCCTCATACTCTATATAACCTCTATTATCATTGTGATTATAGCCATAGTCGTGGATACGATCTTCAGTGATGCCATAAACATCAGTCAATCCCTGAATATCCTTGCTATTTGCTTTATGGATCTTCTTGATGACTGCTGCTGCCTCTGGATCTGTCTCACTCATGGCGCGGGCGATAGTCTTTAATTGTGCTGCTGATGGTTTTTGTGCTATCTGCTTCACAGCCTTATCTATCTTCTCTGTAAAGACATTATAGTCCATAAACACTTCTGAACCTATCACCTTTAATAAGCTTTGGGCTATCTGCATCAACTCGCGACGGGCCTTCCACTCTTTGGCATTGATGAGTTTGGTGATTTTCTTGTCTGTCATCTTGATCTCATTGTCGTTGAGATATTCTTTGATGGCAGGTATCTCTTCATCAAGCCCCTCGAACACTCTATCGTGATAAGTCTCATAGAGCCACTTTGACATGTCGAGTTCGCCTTTGTCAAAGAGTAGTTCATCAATCTTCAGCGCATTAAACTGGCTGCGCAAGCGCAAGGGACGCTCTATGGTGACATTATAGTAACGGAAATCATCATTGTCAAAGAGCTTCGAACTGACCTTCTCTCCCTCCTGCTCCACAAAGTCCATATAGGTTTTCAGGATGAGGTCCTGATACTCTGGTGTGATGGTGCAATTTCGCGAGCCTTGATTCTTGCGCAACTTCTCGAATGCCTGCGAGGCATCGATGAGTTGTACCTTTCCACGACGCTGTTCTGGCTTCTTGTTGGTTAGAATCCAAATATAGGTGGTGATACCCGTATTGTAGAAAATGTTGTTGGGCAACTGGATGATGGCATCCACCAAATCATTCTCTATCACATAGCGACGGATATTGCTCTCGCCACTGCCTGCATCGCCAGTAAACAGACTGGAGCCATTATGAATAGAGGCAATGCGCGAGCCCTGTGGCTGCTGCTCAATTGGCTTCATCTTATCGACCATTTCGAGCATGAACAACAACTGACCATCGGAGGTGCGAGGCGTACAGTCGAGCACTTCGTCTGAGCCAGCGAAGTTAGTTAGGGTGAGTTCGTATCTGGAATCCAGCAGCGTCTTCTCATGATAAATCTTCTCCTTATCTGTTTTCCACGACTTACCATAGGGCGGATTGGTGATCTGATAGCCAAAGGTCTGCCCTTGGAAATGGTCGTCGGTAATAGTGTTGCCAAGGTGCATGCCACCAGGATCAACGCCCTTAATAATCAGGTCTGACTTACAGATAGCGTAGGTCTCAGGGTTGATTTCAGTACCAGACAATAGGATGGCGCTATCGCGCACACCCAAATCAAGCAAGAATTCACGGCCCTCTGTCAACATACCACCAGAGCCCTCCGCTGGATCATGAAGAGAAATGGTCTTTGGCAGATTATCCTTGATAGGTTCGAATATCAATCTGGCCAATAGTCTGATTGCATCGCGAGGCGTAAAGTGTTCTCCCGCCTCCTCATTGTTCTCTTCATTAAACCTGCGAAGAAGCTCTTCGAACACAGTTCCCATGCCATGATTAGTAAGGGCTGGTAGCATCAGGCCATCGGGGTCTTTCTGATCCTTATCAGTCAGATTGATTCTTGGATCTGTTACTCTCTCGATGATAGATAGCAAACGATCATTATCAGCCAACTTACCTGCTTTATTGTAATAATCAAAGTTCTTAAGCACATCACGCACATTCTCGCTATAACCATTCAGATACTCTGCGAAGTTGTCATAAAGAAGATCGTTATTATCAGAAGCCTGAGACTTCAGACGATTCAATGTCCAACGACTGGTATTGAAATAGCTGAGATTGGTGATGTCTTTCAATGCATCCTCATCGATTTCTTCAAGGCCCAGTTCCTTCTGCTCTTGTAGTTCCTGCTCTACAGCATCTTTTGTAGGCTCCAGCAAGGCATCCAAACGACGCAATACTACCATAGGCAATATTACATCACGATATTGTCCGCGAAGGAACACATCGCGCAACACATCATCCGCAATATTCCAAATGAGAGATACTATCTGATTATAGTTTGATTCCATATATTATATTTGTTACATATTTCTCTGCAAATTTACTAAAAAAACTCGAATTATGCAAGCACAACCTTAGTTTTATCAGCATTCAGGGCGATTTTTCGCGCAAAAGAGATCTTAACGCCGTCATAAACAGCCGAAACATCAACACCTTTGGCAATCAAAGTATCGATCAACACACTATCGTGCAAACCACGGAGTGAAGTCCAAGCCCGGCTACCAACCTGCTTATTGAACTCCTCAACCAGCGATTCAACATTCTGCTTTGCCATGCTCTCAGGTTGTCGTCATCGTAATCTTCGTCATACATAAGCAGAATACAACTGAAGTGACTCAGTATATCAGATATCAGTTTTTTAGGCGAGGGTATACTGGGAGAAAGATTTTTGTGTATAATATTTTTACTATATATATAATATATATATTATATATATAGTACTATTTAGACTTGCATTTCAGGGTGCTCATGAGAAAACTGATATCTGATATACTGAGTCGCCTGCAGGTAGAAAAAGTATCTTTCAGGTGTGAAAAAAAATTTTCCCACGTGTGGGAGAAAATCTGCTCACGTATACGCACTATAGCTGCATTCATAAATTCACAATTCATTAACATTTGTAT
>JAEEGL012816051.1_pt1 | contig 11869 bp, 8 predicted proteins | sample 9134231 | NCBI WGS metagenome assembly JAEEGL01 (sample SAMN16246548, study PRJNA631951) | gut metagenome | biome: gut microbiome; feature: rumen; material: fiber-attached | host: Bos | place: Iran: Karaj | collected 2018-10 | reverse complement strand
GGTCCCTGCCGGAGCCGGAATGGGCGGCGGAATGGGAATGATGTAAGCTCCGCGCTTCAGACCAAAAGATAAAGGGAAGGCTTTAAGGCCTTCCCTTTTTGTGTGAGTTTATACTTTGCGCCGGGATCATACTATTCGGCCCTGAAGCCGCTCATCTTATCGAATATCTCGTAGAGCCTGAGGAAGGGCGCGTCCGCCATGCCTACGGTCTCGCCGAACTCCATGAGCCTTCCGCCGCCGTCCGAGGGCTCCCACACAGGAAGCTCCGACCCGTTGGGATCGCCTGTCCTTACGAAGTTGACGAGGTAGTAGAACATCGCGCTGCTGACCTCCCTGTCTTTTCCGTCGTAGTTTATCGACCTTTCCGGGAGATTGCCGTAGAGGTATATCATCTCGCCTGAGTGCCAGGTCCCGAGGGCCTTGTTGTCCTTCGTGAAATGGTAGACGTAGCTAGGGATCCCGAGAGCCTTCGCCTCGCGCTCGAGGCAGTAATGGCCGTAGGTGAATATGTAGGCCGAGTATATGTCGGCCCAGTTCCTCTTAGCCTCGGCGTCGGTCGAGGCCGGGAAGAGGGCGAGTATCTCCGAGGCGTATGGCTCCTCAAAGGCCTCGCGGACCTTCTTTTCGTAGTTCTTCAGCTTCGCGTTCCCGAACATTATGAAGGGCGCCGCCTCCTCGCGGTTGAAGCCGTGGAGCTGGGCCTCCTCGTTGTGTATGCCCTTCGCGTAGGACTCGTAAGGAGTCTCGGTAAGGGCGTAGCCGTCGACCGTTATGTGGTGATGGCGGCCCGCCTCTGAGACTATGTCCTCCGCGGGGACCGCCCTGAGGTCTTCGATGGAATCCGCGCGATATCTCTTCCTCGTCGCTTCCCCGGTCTTAAGGGCCTCGTCCATGAGCCTGAAGGAGTGGGCGGGCTTTGGCGCGGTCACGGTCGAGCTCTCGACCACCACCCGTCTGAACAGCCCCTCGGCGAGAGGCGAGGTACAAAGCGCCGTGACGCAGGCAGCTCCCGCGGATTCCCCGGCCACAGTCACGTTGTTCGGATCGCCCCCGAAGGCTTCGATGTTGTCCTGTACCCACTTAAGCGCCGCGATCTGGTCGAGGAGACCGTAGTTCCCCGTAGTCCCGTTCGGAGATTCAGCCGCGAGCTCTTCGTCCGCGAAGAAGCCGAAGACGCCGAGCCTGTAGGCGAAGTTGACCACGACCACGCCCTCGCGGGCGAGGGGGGCGCCGCTGTAATCCTTGTACCAGGTCTGGCCGGTCTGAAGCGAGCCGCCGTGTATGTATACGAGGACGGGAAGGCCGGAGACCTCCCCGGCGGGCTTCCAGACGTTGAGATACAGCGAATCCTCGCTCACGGGAGGCCTGTAATTGTCGCGCAGCGATATGTTGAGCTCGCGGTAGCCTATAAGCCTTACCAGCGAGGAATATATGGGGAGATCGACCTTTTGCATCGACATCGGTCCGAAGTGGTCGGCCTTGAGGACTCCGCTCCAGCTGTCCGCGAGCTGCGGCTCCCTCCAGCGCAGCTCCCCCACGGGAGGCTTGGCGTAGGGTATCCCGGCGTAGACCTCGACGGCCTTGTCCTTCGTATAGACGCCGCTGACGTCGCCCGAGAGAGTATGAACGACGCCGGTCTCTCCTCCGTTCCTACCCTCTACCGCGGGGACGGCCTTTACCGGAGGCCAGGATACGAAGAGTATCGCTCCGAAGGCGATGAAGAGAAGTATCCAGCAGAGGAAGCGGACTATGCGCTTTCTCCCCGCGAGAGCCTTCCTCCGAAGCAGCGCGAAGAGGGCGACCAGGACCGCGGTCAGGACCCACCCGAGAATGGTGTGCCTGCCGAATTCGAGGACGGCGGCGAAGAGGACGGCCGTTATGATCAGAAGTACCCGCCAGAGTATCCCGCGGGGCTTTTTCGTTTCGATGGAAGCTTCCATAAGTACCTCACAGAGTGTCAGAATAGCGTCATGTATGGTACAATTATATGCGATGTCAAGAAAGCTAATCAACGTCATATTCATACTCACGGTCCTCATCGCCCTCTGCGCGGGGCTCGTCAGGACCGTCGTCGCGCCCGTCGATATCAGCGAGTACGAGAACCGCTACGCCGAAAAGATAGGAAAGCCCCTGCCGGGAAACTATATGGCGGGGCTGTTCCAGGACAGCGTCGAGCTCGCCCTCGCGGACCAGCTCTTTTACGCGGAGGACGCGAAGCGCGAGTACAACACCCGTACCGCCGCCTTCAAGACCGCCGTCCTTCGCGCCGTAATGGCCCGCGACGTTAAACAGCAGGAGGAGATCGAGGCCAAGCCCGCGACAGAAGACCTTCCGGAAGAGACCGTCTGGCACGAGGCGGAGAACGGCAGCGATCCCGCTCTGAAAAAGGCCTCGCGCGAGATATCCGCCCGCCTCTACAGCTTCGACGAAAAGATATACAGGCTCAGCGGCTCCATGCTGCTCTGCCGAGACCATCTTCTCTACACTCCCCGCGTGCTCTCCAACCATACCAAGAACATCGACCGCTGGCTGCAGCGGACCAACGAGTACATAGCCTCCTACCCGGACCTCGATTTCTACGTCTACTACATCGAGAAGGAGACCGATATCGACTTTTCGACAATGCGGCGCGTCTGGATAAACAACTACGTAAGAGACGGGCTCGACCTTCCTGACGACCGCTTCGGCTGCTTTGCCGTTACCAACTTCGACGATTTCGACGAGTGGTTCTTCAAGACCGACCACCACTGGAACTACAAGGGCTCCTACCGCGGCTACAGACAGGTCCTCAAGCTCCTGCTGCCTAAAGATGCTCCCCTCGAGCCTACGGGCGAATACGAGATAGGCGTCTTCTCCGGGACCAAGGCCCAGGGCTCGGACACCGAGGTCTACAAGGAGATGTTCAGCGCCTACAGCTTCGACTTCCCGCAGATAAAGACCACCGAGAACGGCGCCGCGAGGAATTATTACGGAGGCTCGGACTACTACATCGAAAAGGCAAAGGCGGCGCCCGGGAGCGTGAGCGGCCTTACCTACGGAAAGTTCTACGGACAGGACAGCGGCGAGATAATATTCGAGAACCCCGATTCTCCGAACGGGAACATACTGGTCCTCGGAGAGTCCTACGACAACGCCATACTGAGGCTCCTCGCCTGCCATTTCACGAAGCTTTGCAGCGTCGACCTCCGGAATTACAGGGCCCAGACCGGAAAGATCTTCGACTTCGACTCCTACGTCAGGGAGCACGGGATAACGAAGGTCCTTCTCATTGGGAACGTGGATTATTTCACGGTGGAGGCCTTCCTGATCAGATAATATGGTATTCAGCAGCCTGACCTTCATATTCTTCTTCATACCGGTAACGGCGATCGCCTACTTCATCTCCTCTTCGCGCGTATGGCGCAACGGGGTGCTTCTCGCCGCCTCCCTCGTCTTCTATTCGTGGGGAGAGCCGAGATTTCTGGCGCTGATGCTGCTGACCGCGGGGGTCGCCTGGGCCGGAGGCCTCGTTATAGACAGGACGCGCTCGAGGGCGGCCTTCGTCCTGACGGTGGTCCTCATCGTCTCCGGGCTCTTCGTCTTCAAATATCTGAACTTCGCCGCAGATAACCTTGGAAGGCTCCTCGGGACCGGGCTCGCGGTCCCGAAGATGGTGCTGCCGCTCGGGATAAGCTTCTACACCTTCCAGATACTCTCCTACGTTATCGATCTTTGGCGGGGGAAGGTAAAAGTCCAGAAGAATTACCTCCGCCTCCTTCTCTACGTCTCCTTCTTCCCCCAGCTCATCGCGGGGCCGATAGTCCGCTACAGCGATATCGAACAGGAGATAGGCGTAAGATACGAGAACGCCGAGGAGATATCGGGCGGGATAAAGCGCTTTATCGCAGGTCTCGCGAAGAAGGTCATCATCGCCAACGGAGTCGCCAAGATCGCGGAGCTCGTCTACGCGGGAGGACCGGAAAGCTTCGGCCGCCTCGGCTACTGGCTCGCCGCGCTCGCCTATACCCTCCAGATATACTTCGACTTCTCAGGCTACAGCGATATGGCGATAGGCCTCGGCCGTATCTTCGGCTTCCACTTCCCCGAGAACTTCGACCATCCCTATATCTCGACCTCGGTCACCGAGTTCTGGCGCCGCTGGCATATCTCGCTCTCCTCCTGGTTCAGGGACTATATCTACATCCCCCTCGGAGGAAACCGCGTCGGCCGCGGACGCTGGATCTTCAACATAATGGCGGTCTGGGCCCTCACCGGCCTGTGGCACGGGGCGTCCTGGAACTTCATACTCTGGGGCCTCTATTACGGTCTTATCCTGCTGTTCGAAAAGCTCGTCCTCGGAAAGCTCCTTTCGAAGCTCCCGAAGATCTTCGGCTGGGTGTATACTATGTTCGTGGTGGTGATCGGCTGGGTGCTTTTCGATATAAGCGACTTCGCTCAGCTCTCAGCGGCCCTTACCGCGATGTTCAAAGGCCCGCTCATCCCCGCAGCGGACATGGTCGCCGCCGACGTGAGGATAGCGATGGCCCTGATATACGTTCCTCTCGGGCTGATCTTCATGTTCCCGGTCGGAAGGCTCTTTAAGAACTTCGAGAAGAGGAGCGCAGGCCTTATCGTATCGGACATATTCTTCGCCGCGCTGCTCGTCCTTTGCGTGGCGGTCCTTATAAGCGACAGCTATAACCCGTTTATTTATTTCAGATTCTGATATATCAGGAGGATGCTATGGACAGGAAACTATTGAAGGAATACGCGAAGCTCGTGGTCGAGAAAGGCCTTATAGTCAAGCCCGGAAGGCAGGTCTACATACAGGCCGACCTCAACAGCGCCGAATTCGTAAGGCTCGTAACGGACGCCGCTTACGAGAGCGGAGCCAGGACCGTGACCGTGAAATGGAGCGACGAATACGTCAACAGACAGCACTGGCTCAAGGCCGCCGAGAGCGAGTTCGAGGCCATGAAGCCCTGGACAGTGGCCGAGTACGACGCCATGGGCGACAGCGATACTTCGATACTGATGATACATTCTGAGGATCCGACGGGACTGACCGGAGTCGATCCCAAGAGATTCGCCATGTGGAACAAGGCCTACGGGGAGGGGAACCGCAAGTTCCGCGCCGACCGCGAGGCGGGAAAGATCCCCTGGTGCGTCGCGGGCTATCCCTCGCTCGGCTGGGCGAAGGGGCTCTTCCCCGATCTCAGCGACGAGGAGGCCTTCGAAAAGCTCGGCGAGGGCATACTGGCCTCGTCGCGCGTCGAGGAGGGAAAGACTCTCAAGAACTGGGACGACCACGTCGCGAGCCTCCTCAGCCGCTGCGAGAAGCTCAACGCGTACCACTTCGAGTCCCTGCACTATAAGAACTCCATCGGTACCGACCTCGTCGTAAAGCTCCCGAAGACCCACGTCTGGGCCGGCGGAAGACAGAGCGCGGAGGACGGAGGAGCCTACGTTCCCAACATCCCGACCGAGGAGATATTCGCCGGGCCCCAGTGGGACGGAGTCGACGGAGTCCTGTACTCGACCATGCCTCTCTTCAGGAACGGCAATCTTATCGACGGTATGCGATTTGAGTTCGAGAACGGCCGTATCGTGAAATTCAGCGCCGAGGTCGGAGAGGAGTTCCTCAAGGACGCGATAGAGATGGACGAGCGTTCGCACTATCTCGGCGAGGCCGCTCTCGTACCGTACAGCTCGCCGATAAGGCGCAGCGGGATAATCTACCGCAGCACCCTTTACGATGAGAACGCCTCCTGCCACTTCGCGATAGGCTCGGCCTACGCGGAGACCGTCGAGGGCGGTACCCACATGAGCACCGAGGAGCTCAGGGCCGCCGGCCTCAACGCCGACGCGAAGATCCACATCGACTTCATGGTGGGATCCGCCGATCTTTCGATAGTCGGGACCACAGCCGACGGCAGACAGATCCCGGTCTTCATCGACGGCGAGTTCGCTCCTGAGTTCAGGTAGACCGGTCCCGGGCCCGGCCCCGCGCCTTCCGCGAAGGCCCCGGAAAAACAGTATTAAAAGACCCCGCGTCCTATGGGCGCGGGGCGTTTTTCTTGTTCGCTATGGATACTGGCTTACAGGTTCCCGAAGATGTCGGACTCGCTGACCGCGACGTCGCCCTCCTGCATGAGGTTGTTTACGGGCTCGTCCTCAAAGCTGAGCTCCGGGGCCTTGACAGTTTCCTTCACAGGCTCTTCGTATACCGGGGCGGCCTTGGCCGCGGGAGCGATCTTGCAGAGCCCGATCTGGCCCTTTATGGTCGCGCCCTCGACGGTCGCGAGATCGGAGCTCTGGAGGCTTCCGAGTATCACTCCGGTGGCGGAGACCGAGGTGCGGCCTGTGCAGACGAGGTTGCCGTTCGACGTTCCGCGGATATCGAGCTCCTTCGCGTCGGCGTCTCCGTAATACTCGCCGCCCTCAAAGACGGTCATGCTGCCGCAGGAGATGTTTCCTGTCACGTTTCCGTATATCTTTACTCCGTCCTCGGTCGTTATATCGCCCTTGAACTCGGTCCCCTTGGAGATCACGGTGACTCTGGGGTCGAAGGCCGGCTTTTCCTCGACCTTCTTTACGGGCTCCGGAACGGGAGTTACGACCTCCTGTACGACGGGCTTTTCTTCTTCATAGACGGGCTGTTCCGTTTTGCGGCTGAATATCGACATTTGTGTACCTCTCTTCCGATCGGGATATATTGCTTCGCTTAAAGCGGTCTTTGCTGATATATAGTTACTATACATCAAAAGTGCGGCGCGTGCAAAGAAAAACTGCGGGACCGGCGGCCGTTATTCTGTGTTCCGTAAAAGCGGCGGGATTATTGGCGAAATCACCGCGGCGTATTGAAAAAATAACGGTTTTGACATATCATCTAATTAACGGTAGAGATATGCCCGGAGAGTAACGGGCGTTTGTGAAAGGAGCTTACATATGCCTAAGAAGAGTATTCTCGATTTCCGCCGCATGAAGGCGGAAGGTGAAAAGGTGACCTGGCTTACCGCTTATGATTACCTTGAAGCGAAGTATGAAGAGAGAGCCGGAGTCGACATGATCCTTGTCGGCGACTCCGTAGGAATGGTCGACATGGGATATGCCACGACCTTCCCCGTGACCATGGACGAGATGATCAGCCACGCTGCCTCCGTCCGCCGCGGCGCTCCCAACACCTTTATCGTAGGCGACATGCCCTACATGTCCTATCAGATCTCCGATGAAGAGGCCATCACGAACGCGGGCCGCTTTACGCAGGAAGCTCTCTGCGACGCCATCAAGCTCGAGGGCGGCGGAGAAGAGATCTGCAAGAGGATCAAGGCTATCTCGTCCGTTGGTATCCTCGTTATCGGACACATCGGACTCACCCCGCAGTTCGCCGCGACTCTCGGCGGATACAAGGCTCAGGGCAAGAGCGCTGACGCCGCGAAGAAGCTTCTCGACGAGGCTCTCCGTATCCAGGAAGCCGGAGCCTGCATCCTTCTCGTAGAGGGTGTTCCCGAGGTCACCGGAAAGCTCATCGCCAGCAAGCTCTCCATCCCCGTATACGGCATCGGCGCCGGTTCCTACACCGACGGTCAGCTGCTGATCTACGCCGATATGGTAGGCTACTATGATGACTTCACTCCGAAGTTCGTCAAGAGGTACGCCGAGGTCGGACAGGCCATGCTCAAGGCCTTCACCGACTATGTAGACGAGGTCAGGACCGGCAAGTTCCCCATCGACGGAGTACATACGTACAAGATCAGCGATGATGAGAGGGCCAAGGTCGAAGAGCTCATCGGCGGAAAGAAGAAGGCTCCCGCGAAGAAGACAGCGGCTAAGAAGCCGGCTGCCAAGAAATAAACAGAACAGCCCGACCCGGAAACGGCCCGCCGTCTCGGCGGGCCGTTTCTTTTAGGCCCGCGGGGCAGAGATGTTTCAAAGGGAGGCGTAGGGGGTCTTCGTGAGCGTCTCGGCGGAGCGGCGTCAGCAGACACGATATGTTCAAGCGTCATCGAGGGGACGTACCGGACGCAGGTCCGGGAGCCGGCGAGCATGTTTGAGCGAGTTTCGACTGTAGAAACGAGCGAGTTGCGGAGCCGGCCGAGATAGCGAAGAACAGATCGATTGTCTGCAAGCCGTGGGAGCCACAAGACGCGAGAGGAGACCCCCGACACCTCCCCTGGCATGTACCAACGCTCTGAATGTGATATAATCACTTGGTATGGATAAACGAAGCGGAAGCGATTTTTCAAAAGGCAGTATCGCGGGCAATATACTAAGGCTCGCGATCCCCATAACTCTGGCCGAGTTCGTGCACGTCCTCTACAACATAGTGGACCGCATGTTCATAGGCCATATACCCGAGGTCGGGACGGCGGCCCTGTCCGGCGTCGGCGTCGCCTTTCCCCTGATAACCCTGTCCGCAGCCTTCTCAAACCTCTGCCGCACCGGCGGAAGCCCCCTGTTCTCGATAGAAAGAGGCAAGGGCGACAGCGAGAGAGCCCGCCGGATAATGGAGAACACCTTTACTCTGATAATCCTCTTCTCCGCCGTTCTGGTCGTTGCGTTCCTGATCTTCGGAAAGGACCTTCTCGCCGTACTCGGAGGCGACGAGGAGACTCTGCCCTACGCCGCCGGATACTTCGGTATATATACGCTGGGGATACCGTTCTCGCTGATAAGCCTGAGCATGAACTCCTTTATCAACGCCCAGGGCTTCGGAAGGATAGGTATGCTCACGGTCATAATCGGAGCCGCCCTCAACACGGCCCTCGACCCCATCTTCATCTTCACCCTCGGCCTCGGCGTAAGAGGCGCCGCGATAGCGACGGTGATATCTCAGTTCGTAAGCGCGCTGTGGGTCATAGGCTTCCTCTGCGGGAAGAGAGTCCTTATCCGGCTCACAGGCCTCCATCTCGACGCGGATATAGTAAAGCGCATCCTGAAGCTCGGCGTCACGGGCTTCATGTTCCGCTTCTCCAACAGCGTCGCCCAGAGCGTCGTGAACATGACCCTCAGGCTCTTCGGAGGCGCGTCCGGGACCCTCTACATCGGCGCCATGTCCGTCATAAACTCCGTCCGGGAGATAATAAGCATGCCCGTATCCGGGACGACCGAGGGCGCGACGCCCGTCATAGGCTACAACTACGGCGCGAAGCTCTACGACAGAGTCTGCAAGGCGATAAAGTTCATGATGACCTCGTGCCTCGCCTTCACGACCCTGAGCTGGGCCGTGATCCACCTCTTCCCGGAGGCTCTGTTCGGGATATTCACGGACGACGCGGCCCTTATCGCGACCACCGTGAGCTGCGCCCACGTCTACTACGCCGTCCACTTCCTGATGGCGCTACAGATGGGCGGCCAGAACACCTTTATCGCCCTGAACCTCCCCAAGCGGGCCCTGACCTTCTCGATACTGAGAAAGTTCGTCCTGATAGTTCCCCTGACTCTGATACTGCCCCGCGTCGGACTCGGCGTCATGGGCGTCTTCTGGGCCGAAGCCGCGAGCCAGATGATAGGCGCGACGTCCTGCTTCCTGACCATGTATTTTACGGTCTACAGGAAGCTCAAGGCCGGCAGGGATATTGCCAAAGCCTGATATTGGTATATAATAACTGGGTTACGGCGATCTCTGACGGGGGCGGGGATGAAGAATAAAAAAGCGCTCGGGAACTTAATACTGCTCGTTACGGCCTTTATCTGGGGAGCGTCCTTCGTTTCCCAGCGTGTCGGGATGGACAGGATCGAGCCCTTTACCTTCAACGCGGTGAGGATGCTGATCTCGGCTCTGGCGATGGCGCTGATAATAGCGATAAGGGACAGGATACAGCTCTCGCGCGGCAGCCACCCCTCACAGACCATGAGCGCCGGGGAATACTCGTCCTGGAAGAGGAACGCGGTAAAGGGCGGACTGGCCTGCGGCGTCGTTCTGGCGCTGGCGAGCATCTCCCAGCAGGTCGGTATGGTATATACGACCGCCGGGAAGGCCGGATTCATAACGGCGCTGTATATATTGATAGTACCCGTGATCAGCGTGATCTTCCTCAAAAAGAAGGTCGGCTGGCTGAGCTGGATCGCCGTGGCGATCGGAGCCGTCGGGCTCTATCTTCTCTCGATAAACGAGGACTTTACCATAGCCAGAGGCGACCTGTACGTGATGATATGCGCTCTGTGCTTCTCCTTCCACATCCTCGTTATCGACAGGTACGTGAATGAAACGGATCCTCTGAGGATCTCGATGATACAGTTCTGCGTCGCCGCCGCGGTATCGGGCGCGGCCGCTCTTCTCTTCGAGGAGCCGACAGGCGATAAGATAATGAGCGCGATGGTCCCGATACTGTACTGCGCGCTGATAGCGGGAGCGGGAGGTTACACGATGCAGATGATAGGCCAGAAATACACAGAGCCTACCGTCGCGTCGTTGATCATGTCGCTGGAGTCCGCCTTCGCCCTCTTTACGGGGATGCTGTTCCTGAACGAGAGGCTGAGCGGACGCGAGCTCGCCGGCTGCGCGATAATGTTCGCGGCCATAATACTGATACAGATACCGATGCCCGGGAAACGGGCCTGATATAACGGAGGAAGACAAGATGTCAGAAGAGAAGAAAAAGTTTTATATCACGACACCGATATATTATCCGAGCGACAAGCTCCACATAGGCCACACCTACTGCACCGTGATGGCGGACAGCATGGCGAGGTTCAAGCGCTTCCTCGGATACGACGTCAGATTCCTCACCGGAACGGACGAGCACGGCCTTAAGATATACCAGAAGGCGAAGGAGAAGGGCGTGACTCCCCAGGAGTACGTCGACGAGATAGTGGCCGGGATAAAGAAGCTCTGGGCGACCATGGAGATATCCTACGACGACTTCATCCGCACCACCGAGCCCCGCCACATGAAGAGGGTCCAGGAGATCTTCAAGAAGATGTACGCCAAGGGCGACATATACAAGTCCGAGTATGAGGGCTGGTACTGTACTCCCTGCGAGTCGTTCTGGACCGAGAGCCAGCTGGTCGACGGGAAATGTCCCGACTGCGGGCGCCCGGTAGAGAAGGCCAAGGAGGCGGCCTATTTCTTCCGCCTCTCCAAGTACGCTGACAAGCTCGTCGAGCTCTTCAAGACGACCGACTTCCTCCAGCCCGAATCGCGCGTGAACGAGATGCTCTCCTTCATAGATCAGGGTCTCGAGGATCTTTGTATCTCCAGGAGCAGCTTCGACTGGGGGATCCCCGTTCCCATCGATCCCGAACACGTGATCTACGTCTGGCTCGACGCCCTCAGCAACTACGTAACGGCCCTGGGCTTCCCCGAGCTCGACGGCGAGAGCAGGGAGCTCTACGACAGATACTGGCCGGCCGACTACCACCTCGTAGGAAAGGAGATAGTCCGCTTCCACTCGATAATCTGGCCCGCGATGCTTATGTCCATCGAAGAGCCCATTCCAAAGCACGTCCTCGGACACGGCTGGCTCCTCATCGACGGCGGAAAGATGTCCAAGTCCAGGGGCAACGTCGTCGACCCGGTCATACTTATCGACCGCTACGGCGTTGACGCTCTCAAGTACTTCCTCCTCCGCGAATACACCTTCGGGCAGGACGGGAACTTTACCAACGAGGTCATGCTCAACAGGATGAACTACGATCTCGCAAACGACCTCGGAAATCTCCTTTCGAGGAGCGTTTCGATGATCAGCAAATACAACGGCGGAGTCGTTCCCAAGGCAGGTCCCGAGGAGGGTCCCGACGCCGAGCTCAAGGAGCTCGCGACTACGACCTGGAAGAAGGTCGAGGACTATATGGAGAAGTTCTCCTTCAACAACGCCCTCGAGTCGATCTGGGTCCTCATCCGCAGGATAAACAAGTACATCGACGAGACCGCGCCCTGGATACTCGC
>JAEEGL010915534.1_pt1 | contig 11869 bp, 12 predicted proteins | sample 9134231 | NCBI WGS metagenome assembly JAEEGL01 (sample SAMN16246548, study PRJNA631951) | gut metagenome | biome: gut microbiome; feature: rumen; material: fiber-attached | host: Bos | place: Iran: Karaj | collected 2018-10 | reverse complement strand
CTTGCGATTGATGTCGCTCAATATGCTGGAATAACATTATCCGAAGCACAAACCTTCATAAAACACACTACAGATGTGGTTTCAGGCTGGCGCAAATGGGCAAACTTATACCATATCTCTCGCGATGAGCAGGAAATGATGTCCAAAGCGTTTAGAGTGTGATTACTCAAATTTCAGCGGGTTGTACATCTTACTTTGTCACTACTATTTTTCCCGTCTTCACCTGACCATCGCATCTTACGATGTAGGTGTAGAGTCCGTTCGGGATGCCTCCCAAGTCACACTCAAAAACGCCTCCATCCCGGCATTGGAGCACCAAGAGAGTCTGTTATTTTGAAAGAATAATAATATACATTATTCTGCGCATTGGTATAAATGATAATCACAAATAATGTTATTAGAAATAAACTTTTTTTCATACGTTTAACGGGTTATAATGATATGATTACGGATAATACACTGTATAGTCTGTTTTTTCCAAATAGCTTAGTCCAAGTTCTTTCAAGTTAATAGTCTTCAAAATATCGTAAACTAAATATAACGAATCATATGTTGTATGAATCGATGAAAATGTCTCTGGGAAAATAAACAATGTATAACTTGTTGCAGGTTCAGGGGTTGAAAGCAAATCTTCTAAACAATCAGTTCTTGTAGTCATCTGAATTGTAGCACTCTCTTTGGGGTTTAATTTGTCTCCACCGTCTAATGCAACTGTATGATCCCCAAACCGCCATATATTACAAATAGAAACAATAGAATCTGAATTATTGACAACTGTGATATACTGATGACATGGACCTCTTCTACATTTGGTTGAACATAGTGTTAATAATAAAAGAGAAACACAGATTACGATTATTGAATTTTTAAAATACTTTTTCATTTTTGTAATTCACATATTTCAGATTTCATATATTCGCAATACTTTTGATATAGTATTTCTGAACTTTCATTATTCATGTAATATAGAAATGAGTGCCACTGAGAAGGGTATCCAATATTATCGAACAAGCCGCCAATTTCATATAGCTTTTCTGTATTACTAATTGGTAAGTTATTTATTCTCAACAGGAACTCCAAACGCCATATTCTGAAATACACATCCGGAACATAATCAAACACGTTATCTTTTTGTTCGTCTTCATTTTTGATAATCAAAACATCTCCATCTTCTGAAATGAATCTTTTTATTAATGAAAGGAAAGAGAATAGTGATTCATCTAAAGCCGACAAAAGTTCTGTATATCTATTCAGATTGCCTGTTGTAATGAGGCCATTTTGACAGTAATCAAGAACATTATCCGAACTGATCCAGCCGGTCTTCAATCCCAGATACAATTCGCCAAAATGACGGAAGCGGACGTTTTCTTTAAATATTTCCATAGTTACCACCATTTAAAAAACTCGACATTCATTGCTTTTCTTTTAATTCAACCACGGATTCTATGCGCTCACCGGTGCTTTCGTCCGTGACATAGATGTCGGCTTGTTGAGTCTCACGGTCGGTGACAGCCATTATTATGTATGATTTGCCGGCTTCAGCATCGAAAGTAACCAGATAATGCTTGTGCGGATTGTTGGCTTCAGCCTGGCTCCCTGCGATGGCGCCACCGATGGCACCTCCCCAAACACCAGCTGTAGCTACAGAATTCGAATATTTGTCGTTCCATTCCTGGAAATGTCTGATTTCCACAATATGTGTCCCCGGCAACATATAGCAATATTTCGGATAACCTTTGAAATAATCTCCCACAGCAATGGAATCCACATTGATGAGCAGAGTGTATTCGTACGTCCTTGGCTTTGTGAAGCTATTGTGCCCTTGTTTGACAATAGCCAAAGAATCCTTGTCTTGTTTTGGACCCGTGTATGCTTTTTGTATTCCACAGGAACAAAACAGCAGTGAGAGGGTGATTAAGCTTAGATGAAGTATTCTTTTCATAGTTTTAAAAATTTAACTTATTGTATATCAATAATTATCTTGTTTTTTGCAAACAAATTTCGTTTTTTACGGAAACACAAATATCTGTTTTGCAATGCATCTGTCGGTATTGTATCTTGATAAGAGTATTCAACTCCTTCTATACTAATAGGAAGTTTTACCACAGCATGCAAACTTAATATTACGATGCTGTCGTTTAGAAAATCTTCAGTGTAGTAGTTGCTGTCAACGACAAAATCTCTTTTTTTTAATTTCAAAGTAGAAAAATTGTGCTCTGAAATAGGAATATCATTGATGTAATAAAAGATCTCCATGCATTTCCCGTCAAATTTTGATTGACCTAACGGTCTAGTGTAGTATTCGGTTGCAAGCTCCGAATAAGTTTTATCTGTCACCAGTTTGAAAGGTATTCCTTCATAATAGTAATAATCCCAGACATATCGGCCATCTTTAATGACTATCTGCCCATTAAGAAATAATGAAGTGATAAACAAGTATGTTAGTAATAAGATTCTTTTCATAGGTATTTAATATCTAATTGAAAACAAGAAACCAAAATTATATCTTAATACATTAGGATTAATTGGCGTATATGACATATCATACATTGATGGTCTTTTATAACATAACTCATGGTGCCGTTGTTGTTTGAATCAACTGCAAAGATAGCAAAATCTCTATTCTTTAACAAATTTTCCATTAAACAATTCTTTTTCCTTGTTATAAACCGAATAGAGATACGCTCCTGGTTCTAATGATGAGACATCGATTGTGAGCAGATTGCCGGAGCCTTGAATTATTCGACACATTCTTGTCATACCGTTAACATCGGTGATGCTGACGCGGTTTTCGAGGTTTTTAGGCAAATCTGAAATGTCGATATTCAATTCGCCTTTTGTGGGATTGGGAAATGCCGTTGCCCTGAGTCGCTCCTTCGGCACCTCACTTACACTGCAAAGAATAGGGTTGAAGTCCTCGCGAAGTAGTTTGATAATCTTCCCATTCGCGTGGTTTTGGCCAAATGCCTGATATTCCATAACGGAAATGATACAACCCCCATCTGGTGTCGAAAGAATACTGCCGGGAGTATAGTAATTGGATTCCTCCGTAGTAATTTCCTTGAGTCCAATTAATTCCATTTCAGTATCGACCAAGCATATTTGAGTTATATCAGGACCTGCTAGAGCCAACATGCAATTAATCGCACAATAAATAGTCGTGTCATTATAATATGCCATACATCGGTTCTGAGTTTGAAGAATGGTGTCTTTCTTACAATATAACCTGTTAATTGGCTCCATTGGGCCGTCAAGACCGACTCTTGACAATCCAATAATCTCCATATTGGGAGCATTAAAACTTGTTACTCTACCCATTGCCAAAAGTTGGTCGTTGGGAAGCCAATGATCAGAATAAATAGAGGAGAATAACTCTCGATTGGCATCTAACTGGTAGCCACTCACATAGTCGAAATCATAGTCATACTTCAGTAGAGATGTCGAATGGATACCATATCCAAGCAATACATAGCCATCAGTTTGAGGATTAAGAAGCAGTTGATCCAAATCGTATTCAACAGCAACGATTCCGGGTTGTGTTTCAGGTGTATAAAATCTGCTTGCAATGGTGTCGGCCTGATTGTCAAAGCGGCAAAAATAGTATCTGCCGCCCCAAATTCCACCTGCAGTTGCATAATCACAACTACCAGCCAACACAACCATTCCATCATGGTCAAGAACAAGATGTCCACCAACCATGGAGATGGCATTATCTGGTTTATCGTAGCGTTTGTATGATAGAACATTAAAATCCGAATCAAGAATGATAGCGTAAATGGTACTTTTTTCTTTTTCACCTACCATAAAAAATTTTTCATTTTCCATCTGTACCATAGATAGATTATTCAGGTTATGGAACTGTTCGTCGCCCAAAACATAAGATTGATGATTACCATTCTGATCAACACGAATAAAATATGGATAGTAATCAGTCTTGTCATATCCTGATTTACCGAAGAAGATAGTATTATGTTCTCTATCTGTAATTCCTTGATTCAGCCAAGTGTAAGTAGAGTTATCACCAAAATCTATTTCCCATTGCTGGGCACTTCCTAATATGGCGAATGCGAGAAACAGTGCAGTTGAGACAGCTTTTAGTTTATTCATGGTTTTACTGAATGTTAAGTTTAACTGTTTTATTCTTTAACAAATTTTCCATTAAACAATTCTTTTTCCTTGTTATAAACCGAATAGAAATACACTCCCGCTTCAAGCGCCGAGACATCGATTGTGAGCAGGTTGCCGGAGCCTTGAATTATTCGGCACATTCTTGTCATACCGCTAACATCGGTGATGCTGACACGGTTTTCGAGGTTTTTAGGCAAATTGGAAATGTCGATATTCAATTCGCCTTTTGTGGGATTGGGGAAAATACTGATTTCTATATGGTTTTCCTCTATATCTTGTAACGGGCTGTTGTCAAATTTGTATATTTTGCCTTTTTGTGACGCAATCAAGAATGTGGTGTCAAAAACAGTTACATCATACATAAAATCCCCGTTATCAAGGCCATGCGACGCCTCGCACCATGACATTCCACCGTCTTCCGAAACAGACGCTCCACTTTCGATATATGGATCCTTATCATATTCAATGCTGGTGATATAACAGCCACGCTCGTCAGCAAAATCTATATCAAAAAAGCCGGCTGTATTTAAATCATCCGATTTTGTCATCGTAATGGTTTCAAAACGATTAATTGTTTCTATTATATTATGAAAATGTCCGTCTATATCATAGAACTCTCCATATATTTTTATATGGTCTTCATCTTTAAAACAAACCGATGATATTACGCAAGAGGAGAACTCGCAATTAGTTTTATTCTCCCAGGTTTCGCCATAATCATCAGTTATCCATATTTTAACCACATTTTCATGGTTTTTCTCACAACCAATCACTACGCCATGGCTCTCGTCAAAACAAGCGAATACCTTGCTGTCCTCGTCAAAGCCGAGATCTACAAATTCGAATGTTGCTCCACCATCTGTGCTTCTGTACAAATAACCAATCTGACTGATGAAAACAACATCGCTATTAGTAAGATGCAGTTCGGCAGGTTTGCCATATTCGGTCCAATATGCTGTGCCAAAATCCCGGTTCACTTCAACAAATTTTGTATTGGAACAATTGTGTGTTACCGGAGACCATGTTTCTCCGTAATCTTCTGTTTTAATGATATAAAATTGCCCCCCGACCATCAGACAATAGCCATTTCCATTGTTAGAGAAGCTGACACTAAGAGCATCAATACCCGTCTCTCTATGTTTTTCCTGCCAAGTCACGCCACCATCTTCACTTTTCATAATTACGCCGTTTTGTCCGCATGCAAATAATGTGTTTTCATCCGGGCAGTATATATTATAGATGTCTTCTGTGGCACCTGTCGGAATCATTTGCCAGTGTTGAGCGTTCGTTACGTATCCCAATGCCAAGATAAACAATAAAGATACGGCTTTTAGAGTAAGCATTTTCACAGTTGTATAATTATTTAAGTTTTAAATGTAGTTAATATCACTGCAAATATACAAAAATTTTTCATTCTTTTACAATTCTTTCAGTGAATTCACTGCCATCAGCCATGTTCACTTTCAGGATATAAATCCCTGCATTGAGTTTTGATACATCCACTGTCTCTAAATTCGAGATTTGTGATTTCAGCATGCGGCCGTCGAGGGCGTAGATTTCAACCGACTGGCAGTCAATGCCGTCTGAAAACGTTATGCTGACGGTGTTTTGTGCTGGATTCGGATACACTTCAATGTCCTGGTTACCCACCAAATGTTCATCTGTATAATCAGTTATAATCTCACAATCTCTAAAATGTGTGTTTTGTGTGGAATAAACCAGTTCCTGAGAATCATACTTACAAGACTGATAGCTATAGTCCCAATCACCATACTGCTCCCAGGACATTATATTTCTTCCGACACCCTCAATAAACATAATAGGCTCACGATACCAATTATACGAAGGCCTGTCAAACACAATTATCTTACGTCCGTTTTCATATCGAGTCTCAACGACAGTTCCTGTATAATTAAAGGAATCAAAAACGAACTCATCGCCCACCTCCAAGTTCATGTCCATAATAAGATATTCATTACCGGGATCGTTTGTGTATGTGATCCACAATTGACCGTCGGATTCTCGCAAAGTTCCTACAAGATTAGGATAGAAGAATCCAGGATCATCAAACGCAAAAGCGAAATAAAGATAATTTATGCCATTGACGTTTTTGACATAAGCGAGATCTTTCATGGTGTATTCAAGTTCTCTGTGCCATGATATCCAAGAGGTTGAATCTGCTTTGAGAACATTTTCGTAAGTTTGGGCTTGAAGGTTGCCGCAGGCCATTCCAAACAGTATCGCAAAGATTGTAAACAGTTTTTTCATAGCTTTATTTCTTAAATTGTTAAACGAATTATCAATTTTTTCACAAAACTATGAAAAAAGTCTAAAAATTCCAAGAAAAAAAGGGTGGGAAATGGTGGGAATGCCCTAAATCGTTGTGTTACAATCGGATACAAGGATTTTGTCCATATTGGAAATGCTGTTTATTTTGCGTCGGCGGTAGCAAACGGTGGAATAATCCTTCTGCATTAGGGCTGAAATATCGGCATCTTTGACACCGAGAAGATACAAACAGCAGTAATCGATGTCGTCATAGGTGAGCTCGGGGTATTCTTTCTGTAGCCTTTGTGTAAAACCGTCGTAATGCCTGTCGGCGGCATCTCTCAATGCAAGTAACTGCTCTTTGCTCAATGCGAATTCCCTGTAATTCCTGAAATCGACTTTAGATTTGAAATGATGCTCATTGACAATACCCAAAATGTGTTTGCAGATTGGCTCCTTCGAGAAAGGGTTTTTAACGCTGTTCTTTATTTTGTTTGTTCTTCTTACACTTAATGCTGTTACTAAAACCAAAATGATTATTAGTGATAAGATGAACCAGATGAAAACAGAGTTTTTGAAATGTTTATTATTATCATTCGGGTCGCTTTTCTGTCCTTCCAGATAGTCATTGAAAAGGTTGGCAAGTGTTGAAACCTGCTTCATTTTATCAAATTGCGAGATGGTGTTGTCTGCCAAGAATTGTGCGTATACATTGGATTTCACTGTATCTCCACACTTTTGATATATATTGCGAAGAAATTCGGCTGATATCAGTTTCGCTTCCACGTTAGATGTGTTATCATAAACTGTGTTCAAATAAAACAGTGCATCATTATCAGAACCTTCGTTATAATATATGTAGCCTATACTTAAAAATCTTGATGATTTTTCAGACTCATCGTTGGTTTGTGAGGCTATATCCTTTAATGTATTAATTGATTCGTCCGCACTTGCCCCAAAACTACAATATGACAAAGTGGCAATATGCGTTATTATATCTCGATAAACGACATTGTTACTGTCAGGCAAAGCCTCAAGAGCTTGTCTATAATAAAAATACGCACTGTCTGGTTCATTGGACATATCGAAATGCATGCCTAATAGGTTTGTGGTTTTTGCAACGCCATACTTAGATGTCGGCGCAATTTTGCAATAAAACAAAGCTTTCTTGTCACAATATATAGTTGGTTCCATCATAATTTGGTCAGAAAACAATGTTGAAAGGCGATTATAAGTCAGTGCCATGAATTTCGCCTTATAACCTCTCACTTTTTCTACGTCGAAATGGTTTTCCATTATCTCCAGCGTGTGCAGGTATTCCTTGCAAGCTTCAACAACACTGTCATTTTCATAATACCCAACGCCGTTCATATAATGGGAGCGGGCGGAAAGAAGTGTAATATCGTCATTTTTAGGGTATATTTCGGCAAGGCTGTCGAAATAATGCATCGCAGCTTGTAAAGACGCACGGCCGTGCGTCTCAACGAATCCATCTTGCGGATTGTCGGTTTTGTACAACGCCTCAGAGAGCAGCAATTTGTGGTAATTATCGTTGAAAATGACGGATTGGGTGTCGAATGACAGCAGTTTTTGCAGGGCATCGCCAGCGTCGTTTTGCAGCAACGTGTCAATTGCCAGCAAGTTCCCGTCAAATTCAAATGGCAACGGCTCGGGTTCGGCAATGACAGGTTCGGGCTGCTTCTCTGCACAAGAGAGAAGCAGCACCGAAATCATTGTCAATAATATGGGGCATTTTTTCATCTGTCATTCCGAACGAAGTGAGGAACCTCATCAATAGTTAACTTCAAACTTCAAACTTCTAACTTCAAACTCCTAACTAAAGATTCTCCTTGAAGTATTCCGTAATCTTCTCAATCAAATGTGCCCTATCCATGCCGTAAACGTTATGGTCGTGGCCTGGATATACGAAGTAATCGAGCTGCTTCCCGTTGTGGATGGCACTCTCCACGAAACTCAAGCTGTGCTGCCAAACCACAGTCGGGTCAGTGGTGCAGTGTATGATCAGGAGCTTGCCCTCGAGCTTGTCGGTCTTGTTGTCCAATGCCGTCAGCTCATAACCATCAGGGTTTTCCTGCGGAGTGTCCATGTAACGCTCGCCGTACATGATTTCGTAATATTTCCAGTTGATGACCGGACCGCCTGCTACGCTCACCTTGAATGTTTCAGGATAATTGATTTTCAACGAGGTAGACATGAATCCGCCGTAGCTCCAGCCGTCTGAACCGATGCGCTCCGGGTCGATGTATGGTTTCTTCTTCAGGTACTCGATGCCTGTCATCTGGTCATGCATCTCGGCTTGTCCGCACTGACGGTGAATCACCTGTTCAAAGGCTTCTCCACGGTCGGCCGAGCCTCTGTTGTCGACAGTAAACACTATGAATCCCTCCTGTGCGAGATAGTTGAGGTAGATGCCTGCGCCCGCCAGCCATGAGTCGGTGATGAGCTGTGCGTGAGGACCGCCATAAACGTAAACAATAACCGGGTATTTCTGATTCTCATCGAAGTTGTAAGGCTTGACGATTCTTGTGTATAACAGCTGTCCGTCCTCCGCTTTGATGGAATCGATCTCTGTAACACCTAAGTTGTAGTCTTTCAATGGGTTATCGGCTAAGTAAAGCTGCTCAAACTCTCTGCCTTGTGCGTCTTGGATGCCAACGGCACGTGGCACGTCGGTGCTGCTGTAGAAGTCAAGGAAGAACTTGCCGCTCTTGCACGGAAGCACGCTGTGTGTGCCGTGTTTCTTGGTGATCTGCACCTTCTTGCCGTCGCTAATGTTGACAGTGTAGAAATGACGCTGCAGCGGACTGACCTCGGTGGAGGTGTAGTAGGCGTTGCCATTGCCGTCGAAGCCGTCGAACGAGGTCACCACATAGTCGCCTTTCTCGATCTGGCGTGCCTCGAGAGTCTCGGTGTTGTGTAGCCACAGATGATAGTAGCCGTCACGCTGGGCAAGCCACAGAAACTCATTGGTGCTTCCTGGCAGGAAATGTGCCGGTCCCTGAGGCTCAACATATTGCGGGTCCGTATCCTGGAAGATGGTCTTGATGAACTTACCGTTCAAAGCGTTATATTCGTTGAAGCAGAGCGTGTCTTGGCCGCGGTTCAAGATGCCGATATACACCTTCTCGTTGTCGTTGTTCCAAGTGATGGCGGTGAGGTAATGCTCCTCCGGCTCGCCGGTCTTCATCACCACGTCTTTACCCTTCTTCACGTTGTAGACGTGCAGCTTCACTATGTGTGATGTCATGCCTGCCATAGGATATTTGATGTTTTTCGCCTCAGCGATGCGTGTAGTGATGTCGACAAGCGGATAGTCAGTCACCATGCTCTCGTCCATCTGATAATAGGCGAGACGGCTGCCATCGGGCGACCAGAAAATGCCTCCGTCGATAGCGAACTCGTTGCGGTGCACCGACTGTCCAGCAATCACGTTCTCAGGATTCTTCGTCACACGGATCTGTTTCTTGCCGTTGGCAATATAAAGGTCGTTGCCGATAGTGTAAGCTACACGCATAGTGGCCTCGTTGAGCGTCACATTTTCTGCCTCAGCAGGGAATGAAGTGATTTTTGTAATCAATTTCCCATTGACATCCAATATGTTAAGAGAGATTTCCTCGTCTTCAGCCTTGTAAAAATACCCTGAATTCTCGTCAATCCAGGTGATGTTTGGCATTCTCTCAAACTCCTTGACACCGTTGTCTTTGGCTATGCCGTTGAGCATGTCGAGGTTCAGCAATGTGTGCGACGATTTCTCGCCCGGCGTCTGGTATCTCAACTCGCCTTTCTCGTTGAAAACGTATTTCTCGCTTTCGCCTAACCATTTGTAACTCTTGCCCCTAGGATACACATCGTAGTTGTTGTACGAAGCATCCACCGGAGTCAACATTTTCTTGTCCTGTGCAAATGATGTCATAACCAACATCACCGCAATCAATGTAATTAGTAATCTTTTCATATTTTTAATATTTATTAATTCTTTAATATTTATTAATTCCTACTTTCCACCGTCATTCCGACCGACCATCGGGAGTGGAGGAATCACCGCCTCTTGAATTCTAATGTACATTAACAACTCATATGCCGGTGATTTCTCCATTCCGCTTCGCTCCAGTCGAAATGACGTGGAGTGCCTACACTCCATGTATTGCGTCAGCAAATCTCTTCAGCAATTCCGGCTCCTTCTCAAACGCCGTCCCAATAACTATGACATCGGCACCCGCTCTGACAGCCTCTGCCGCCATTTCAGGTGTCTTGATGCCTCCACCAACTATCAACGGGATCTGTATCATCTTCTTGACCTTCGAAATCATGCTTGTCGAGACAGGTATCAAAGCGCCTGAACCGGCCTCCAGATAGATGAGTTTCAGCCCCAGCATCTCGCCTGCTATGGCGGTGCACATCGCTATGTCGTCCTTGTCGTGCGGTATCGGCGTGGTGTCGCTCATGTAACTCACCGAGGTGGCCTTGCCGCTGTCGATGAGCATGTAACCCGTCGGGATGATCTCGTTGCCATATAATTTAAGGTATGGCGCCGCGATAACGTGTCTGCCGATGAGCATCTCGGGGTTCCTTCCCGAAATCAGCGAGAGCAACAGGAATCCGTCGCAATACTTGCTGATTTGCAATGAGTTACCTGGGAATATCAGCACCGGGATGTCGCAGTTCGCCTTGATCAGTTTGATGCAATGGTCCAAGCTGTCGGTGACCAAAAGACTGCCACCCACAAAGAAGAAGTCGACTTCGGCGGCCTTGGCTTTCTCCACTATCGAGAGAATCTGCGCGTCGGTCGGCTTGTCCGGGTCGATGAGAACCGCCACTTTCTTGCGGCTTTTATCTTGAAATTTATCGTATATCGCCATTTTCAAGTGAATTAATCTACAAAATTACAACATTTTATGTTACGACACCTCAAGAATCGAATTTATTTTTTCAAAACGATCCTGAAAGTGGTGCCTTGTCCCACCACGCTGTTCTTTACGAAAATCTTGCCTTTATGATAGTTCTCGATGATGCGCTTGGCGAGCGACAAGCCCAAGCCCCAGCCGCGTTTCTTGGAGGTGTAGCCCGGACTGAACACCTGCTTGTACATGTTGCGTGGTATTCCTTTACCAGTGTCGCTGATGTCGATAAACACGTTGCTGTCGTCCTCGGTGAGCTCGATGGTGAGCTTGCCCTTGTCGGTCATGGCATCGATGGCGTTCTTGGTGAGGTTCTCCAACACCCAGCTGAACAATGCGGCATTCAACGGTATAACTATCTCACGCACAGGCAGTTGTATCTCAAATTCGAACTTCGACGAGAACCTGTGCTGCAGGTATTTTATGGTCTTGTCGACGGTAGCCACCACGTCGGTGGGCTCCAATGTCGGTATCGAGCCTATCTTTGAGAATCGCTCCGTGATGGTGTTGAGTCTGTCGATGTCGCGCTCCATCTCCAAGGTGCCTACAAAAGG
>JAEEGL010290567.1_pt1 | contig 11869 bp, 8 predicted proteins | sample 9134231 | NCBI WGS metagenome assembly JAEEGL01 (sample SAMN16246548, study PRJNA631951) | gut metagenome | biome: gut microbiome; feature: rumen; material: fiber-attached | host: Bos | place: Iran: Karaj | collected 2018-10 | reverse complement strand
TGAGGAAAGCCTAGATGGTAAAATACATAGTACTCATAACTATAGACAATAGCAAGCCAGATGACTGTCTGAGGCAGAAACTTTCCCAACAGTGCCACCATGATATTACCATCTGCCCGTTCTATCCAATCCTTTGCCGTGACAAACTTCAATTCCGTACCGATAGAATAGGCAGAGATCAGGAAGATAAACAACATGATGATACCAGGCACCATGACTGTCGTGAGGTAGACATTATAACTGCTCCATGGATTGGCTATCTGGTGGAGGTCTACACGGATTGGCTGCAGAAGGGTCTGTATCTGTTGGTCGGTGAGTCCCTTGGCACGCATGGTCGCCTGTCCCAAAGCCGCTGACCCCAACGTGGAGACGGTCTTCATGTCCTTCATCATCATTGAGCCGGCAGCAAGTGTCGTATAAGTATAATAATAGGAAATCTTAGGCTGTCGCGAGGCAAGCAGTTTCTCCGTAGTCCCCTTGGGGATATAGAGAAAACCGTATATCTCATTTCGCTGGATGGCACGACGCGCCTCTGCAACGCTGGGATAATGAGCAACGACCTTTGACATCTGAAAGCCGTCCAATTTCCGACCAAGTGCACGTGTAGTCGAAGTATTATCCAGGTCAACGACACCCACAGGCATATTCGTAGGCAGTCCATCATCCAATATGGAGGTGAAGAAGAATATCACCAGCACCGGGAACAGCACCATACAGAAACGGTAGATGTGATTCTGACGAAGAATCAACAACTCCCGCAGGGCGATGTCGTATATCTGCTTCAGATACTTCAATTCTTCAACCTTTCAGTTCTTCAATTATTTAATAATCAGCGACATTCCCGGACGCAAGCCTTCGAGCTTCTCGACAGGACGTGCCTTCACCTCAAAGGTCTTCAAGTCATACTGTCCGTTTGCCTTGGTAGCCTTCCATACAGCATAGGATCCTTGGTCTTTCATGTAATAGACCTTCATCTGAACGGTCTTGTTGAAGGCTGGGACGAAAGCGTCGAAGGTCTTGCCGACGGCAAGTCCATTGAGCTGATCCTCACGGACATTGAATGTTCCCCACATATCCTTCATCACAGAGATGGTCATGATGGGCGAACCCGTACCTACCAACTCTCCCACTTTCGGATAGACATCACTGACCTCACCTTCCATCTGGGCAATCTGTACCGTCTCATGGATATAGGAGTTAACCTCGTTGACAGCACCACGCGCACGACCTACCATAGCGGCGGCAGCCATTTTCTCCTCACGACGGGCACCATTACAAGCCATCTGATACTGACTCTCGGCAGCCTTTGCCTGTGCCTCCATCGCCTTGTAGTTGGCATAGGCCTCATCACGCTTCTGGGCACTCATCACACCCTCGTCATAGAGACGCTGTACACGCTGATAGGACTTCTCGGCAATCTCCAGACCAGCCTTTGCCTGTTGCATCAACTGATAGGCGCCCTGTATCTGTTCCTGACGGGCACCATTACGTGCCATCTCCTCCTGGGCAGCGGCGGCATGCTCCGCACTCTGAGCCTGTTCCATCTTCGCACGAACCTCCGGAGCATCGAGGATGGCAAGTGTATCACCCACCTTCACGAAGTCACCTTCTTTCACACGAATCTCCAAGATACGCCCAGGTACCTTACTGGACACGCGATATTCACTGACCTCTACCTGTCCTTGTATTATCTCAGGATCACGTCCCAAGGCAAAGAAACCAATCAAGGCAACGATGGCCACTGCTGCCGAAAATCCTATGATGGCAAGCAGGATGTTGTTATGTTGTGTTTTTGCTGACATAATTCTTAACTCTTAACTTTTATCTATTAACTCTTAATTATTCTAATGTTCCCATTGCTTTCTGCAGATTCACTTGACTGAGTTTGACATCAATCTCAGCATCTATCTTCTGAGATTGAGCCTGCAGCCATGCCGTCTGCGCCTCCATAACGGTGGTAGCGGATATGACACCCTCTCGGAATCCGAGATTTGCCGTGCGCAGGTTCTCATCCGCCTTACGAGTACTGGCCCGTGCCAGCTCCAACTTCTTATTAGCCTCTCCCACACGGAAGATACTCTGGTTGACCTGCAGCTCTATCTTCTCACGAGCCTCCTCCAACTCAAGATTGGCAATCGTCGTCGCACCCTTGGAAGCCCGCACTTTATAGGCAACGTCTCCCCAGTTCCATATGGGAACACGTACCAATACACCGATATTCCATACACCGTCGAACTTCTTCTGGAAACCGTTATACAGATTCGGATTGGAAATAAGATAGCCTCCTGTCAAGGCGACCTGTGGCAGGTTACCTGCCTTAAGGATATTAGTCAACTGGCGACTCATATCCACCATGTTCTGCAGCTGTCTTAGTTCTGGACGGTTTCCTGCAGCCTGCTCCACATCCACTTTGGGAGTCAGTTCCATAGTGGCAAGGTCATCCTTCTCCTCATCAGCCAAGGTCACCTCCCCATTCATGGGCAGACCACATAGTTGACAGAGCAGCATCTTCGACAATGTCAGTCCGTCATTGACCTGCATCAGTGCCATCTCGGCTTCGTTCACCTTCACACTGACACTCAGTCCTTCGGAACGGGTGGCAACTCCCTCTTCTATCATCTTCTGAACATCGCCGTCGAGTTTCTTCACCAAGTCAAGGTAGCTCTGGGCAAGTTTCTGTTTATGCTTCAACGACACCACCTGCCAATAGCTATGGTCAATCTGATATAAGGTGAGTTGACGCTTGGCATCTGTGGAATTGGCAGCAAGCTGTTCACCAAGAGTAGCCATCTTGTTCATGGCAATGATAGCTCCGCCCATGAAGACCGGTTGGGTCACCATGACAGCCCCGGCAAACACATTACGGGTATCTGTACGAAAAGCATCCACAATACGCTGTCCGGACTGGTTCAATACAGTTCCCACGGGGTTCAACATATTACCCAATCCCTCTTGAATGGAAGCCGGTGTGATACCCAGTCCTCCCAGTATATCCCAGACAGACTGAGGCACTTTTTGCATCGCCTCCCCAGCCTTCTCCTGAATTCCAGAAGTCAAATTGCTTCCTAAATTGGACAGAGAAGACTTTTGGTCATCATTGAGCAGGGAGATTTCCTTGCTGGTCCATTCGTAACCGCCTAAGGCACTGACATGCGGCAGGTATTTTGTCCGTGCTGACTTACGCAGGTTGGCAGCCACGTCCTGTTTGACCCGTGAGACACTTAGCTGTTTATTATTGCGCAATGCCATCGCCCTACAACTATCCAGCGTCAGCAACTGCTGTCCCATGGCAGGCATAGTCACACAAGCCAATAAAGAAAAAAATAATTTCTTGTTCATTTCTATTTCTCAAGTTCTATGGAACGAGTACCTATCTCATGTCCGTCGGCAATCACCTGAACCCGATAAGTTCCCGGTATCAATGTCTCTTTCTTTGAAATATAAAACTCCATCGGTGTCTCCTCTCCCGTATACTCAATGGTCTTCATAGCCGTATAGGCAACCTCCTTGTTCTCGAAGGCACACTGACCAGAAGTATTCAGTACGTTACCTGTCGGAGTGAGTATCCTGACATAGATGCTACGCATGCCATTAGAGGCGGTCACATTACGGGAGAGCACGAAACGTACCTTCATCTCGTTCGTGGAACCACCAATCTTATGGGGATGCTTCACCCGGTCCTTGGTCTTAGACGACAGAGCACCTTTGGTAATCATCATGATATCGATATTCACTGCATTCAACTGGGCGGCAATGGCCACCTTCTCCGAGAGCGTCGCATTATCGGAGGTCAATGCCTGGTTTTGCAGGTTGCTCTCTTCCAATTCGCTACGCACCCTGCTGTTCTCGTCCTGCAATGCCTGGTTCAAACGGTTCAGGGAGTCGATTTCCAGGACATAGCTACGCAACACGGCACGTACCGAGGCTAATTCTTTCTTCAGACGGGTAATCTCTGCTGCATCTGTCGCCTTCGTATTCTTCAACTCCTGCAGCAACTGTTCCGTACGCTCTTGTTCACGGGTCAACTGGGCAATGATCGAGTCATTGTTGATCCGTGTCTTCATCTCACTATACTGGTCGGCAAACTGCCGGTACTCGCCTTCCATCTCCTGTTTGTCAAGTACTGCGAGTTCCTCCATATCCCGATTTGCCTGTGTCTGTTGATTCAAACTATACCCCAGATATGCCACTCCTGCAACCAACAGGGCGATGACGACAGCAAGCACTGTTATTATCTTTTTATCCATCGTTCTTATTACAATAATGATGCAAAGGTATTATTTTTCCTCAAAACAGCAAAGAAAAATTGGCAGTTTTGAATTTATTTACTATATTTGCAACAATATTAACGATAAAGAGAGCTACCTATGGATAAACACAGTTTTTGGTACAGGGCTTTCGACCTCTATTATGACGGTTTCCGCCATATGCGGCTGGGACGTACGCTATGGGCGATTATCCTGATCAAACTGTTTATTATTTTCATCATCCTCAAGTTATTCTTCTTTCCCAATTTCCTGAAAAGCCATACCGACAAGGGTGGAGAACCCGACTATGTGGCTACGGAGATGATTGAACGTGCACATCACTAACTAAAACCTAACAATATGAATGATCTATTATTGAACATCGATGCCGGCACCATCAACTGGGCGAGAGCACAGTTTGCCCTGACAGCCATCTATCACTGGCTGTTTGTTCCCCTTACACTGGGACTTGCCGTCATCATGGGTATTGCAGAGACCTGCTACTACCGAACGCAGAAAACCTTCTGGAAAGACACTGCCAAGTTCTGGCAGAAACTCTTCGGTATCAACTTCGCCATGGGTGTCGCTACGGGTATCATTCTTGAATTTGAGTTTGGTACCAACTGGTCGAACTACTCTTGGTTCGTAGGCGATATCTTCGGGGCACCATTAGCCGTAGAGGGTATTCTGGCCTTCTTCATGGAGTCTACCTTCGTTGCCGTCATGTATTTCGGATGGAACAAGGTTTCCAAGGGGTTCCACCTTGCCTCCACATGGCTGACAGGTCTGGGAGCCACCATCTCCGCTTGGTGGATTCTCGTGGCAAATGCCTGGATGCAGTATCCTGTAGGTTGTGAGTTCAATCCTGACACTATGCGCAACGAGATGGTATCGTTCCTGGACGTGGCCCTCTCCCCCTTTGCCATCGACAAGTTCTGTCATACCGTCATCTCCGCATGGATCATCGGAGCTATCTTCGTGGTCGCTGTTTCCTGCTGGTATCTCATGAAGAACCGGGAGATCGAACTGGCAAAGGAAAGCATTAAGATTGGTGCCATCGTCGGACTGATTGCCGCCATAGGGGCTGCTGCTACAGGACATAAGTCGGCACAGAGCGTCGGAGAAGTACAACCCATGAAGCTGGCAGCTATGGAAGCACTCTATAATGGCGGTACCGATATCGGACTGACAGCCATCGCCTGGGTGAATCCCATTGCACAGCCCGACTACCAGAAAGAGGAATCGGCTCCGTTGAAGATAGAGATGCCCTATGCCCTCTCCTTCATGGCGACCAACGATATTCACGGCTATGTACCGGGCATCAACGACATCCTCAACGGCTATACCAAGCCAGACGGGACTAAGGAGCCTTCTGTGGATGAGAAGATAGAGATGGGCAAGCAAGCCATCACCGCCCTTGCCGCCTACCGTAAAGCGAAGAAAGAAGGTGCCGACGAAGCCTCTCTCTCCTCACTCCTCTCTACACTCTCCTCTAACATGAAGTACTTCGGTTATGGCTATGTGAAAGACAAGAACGATATCGTGCCCTATATTCCCGTCAACTTCTGGGCTTTCCGTATCATGGTGGGACTGGGGTGTATCTTCATCCTGTTCTTTGCCGTCATCATCCTGATGGCATTCGACATTCCGTTCTTCTCGATTGTGACACGGAGACTCCTCGCTGCTATCGGACTGTTGCCTGAGACAAAAGCCGATGTGAGCGATATGACAGGGCTTCCGAAATGGCACTATATCACAGCCATCATCTTGGTACCTCTTGCCTATATCGCATCGGAGAGCGGTTGGCTCGTTGCCGAGTTCGGTCGTCAGCCCTGGACCATTCAGGACATGCTGCCCACATGGGTTGCCGTCAGTGACATCAACAGCAACGCTGTTGCCCTCACCTTCTTCCTGTTCCTCTTCCTCTTTACACTGATGCTTGCCGTAGAGATCAGCATTCTGCTGAAGCAGATCAAGAAAGGACCGGAGTATTCTGTTGAAAGTTGATAGTTGATAGTTAAAAGTTGAAAGTTATGATTACCTATAGTTTCTTACAACATTATTGGTGCTTCCTGGTATCATTGTTAGGCGCACTGTTGGTTTTCCTGCTCTTCGTACAAGGTGCTAATTCTATGGTGCGCTCTTTAGGTTATACAGAAGAAGGACGCCGACTGATTATCAATTCCACAGGACGGAAATGGGAATTCACGTTTACAACCCTCGTTACCTTTGGAGGTGCCTTCTTCGCCTCCTTCCCTCTGTTCTATAGTACCTCGTTTGGTGGAGCCTACTGGTTATGGATGATTATCCTGTTCACCTTTGTCCTGCAGGCTGTCAGCTATGAGTTCCAGAACAAGCTCGGTAACTTCCTGGGACCGAAGACCTTCCAGATGTGCTTAGTCATTAACGGTCTTGTAGGTCCGTTACTCTTAGGCGGAGCCGTTGCCACTTTCTTTGAGGGCAGTAACTTCATCATTGTCAAGGACAACCTCATTGACGCTGGGTCGCTTACACCTATCATCAGCCGTTGGGCAAACGCCTCACACGGACTCGACGCTTTACTCAACCCCTGGGTACTGGTCTTCGGACTCGCCGTCATGTTCCTGGCACGGGTGTTAGGCATCCTGTATATTATGAATAATGTCAACGACGAGGATATCCGTTCACGGGCCAGTGTCCGACTGATTGGCGCTGCCGTACCCTTCCTGCTGCTCTTCGTAGCTTACCTCGTACACCTGTTGCTGAAGGACGGCTATGCCTATGATGACGCAGGCATCATCAGTATCGTGCCCTATAAGTACCTCCAGAACTTCATCGATATGTGGTACCTCACCATCCTGCTGCTCATCGGTGTTGTATTAGTACTCTATGCCATCGGTAAGACCGTTGTATCAAAGACCTATATCAAAGGTATCTGGCCTGCAGGCATCGGCGTCGTACTCGTCGTACTACCTCTGTTGCTTATGTCGGCATGGAACAACACCGCCTATTATCCCTCTACCGCAGACTTGCAGTCATCACTGACCATCGTCAACTCATGCAGTAGTGAGTTCACGCTCCGCACCATGTTCTATGTCAGCCTCATCATCCCCTTTGTCCTTGCCTACATCGTCTATGCGTGGTATGCCATCGACAAGAAGAAACTTGACAAAGAAGAAATAGCCAACGATCACGCCTACTGATTATGACACCAACAGAACAACGTAACCAACGGTTGGGCGAGAAGATGATCAAACATCTGGAACGCCGTCATTTCGAAGCCTATTACTGTGCTACGGCCGCTGAGGCTAAAGAGAAAGTGAATGAACTGATTCCTGACGGCAGCAGTGTCACCTGGGGCGGCACGATGACCGTCCGGGATATGGGTATTCCACAACTACTGAAAGAACGTGGCACACTTGATGTATGGGATCGTGACTTAGTAGACACGCCAGAGGAGAAACAGGAGATGTACTACCGTGCCTTCCATGCTGACTACTACCTGTCGTCTGCCAATGCCATCTCAGAAGACGGAGTTATCGTCAATATCGACGGCAACGGAAACCGGGTAGCTGCCATCACCTGGGGTCCCCAACATGTCATCTTCGTAGTGGGTATGAACAAAGTGGCACAGGACGTGGAGGCTGCGCTGAAGAGGGCAAGGAGTACGGCAAGTCCCATCAACGCTGCCCGTTTCGACATCAAAACCCCGTGTCAGACGGACGGGCAGTGTCATAACTGTAACTCACCCCAGAGCATTTGCAACTACGTCCATTTCCTGCGTAACTCCAGCAAGCCAGGTCGTATCATCGTGATTTTAGTAGGCGAAAACTTAGGATACTAAATATTTTTTAGTACCTTTGCAGTTCGTATGATAGTATGTATTGCAGAGAAACCCAGTGTGGCAAAGGATATCGCCCGTATCATCGGAGCGACATCCGCCCACGACGGTTACATGGAAGGTAACGGTTATCAGGTGACATGGACGTTCGGTCATCTGTGTACCCTGAAGGAGCCCCATGACTACACCCCGATGTGGAAGTCGTGGAGTTTGACAGCATTACCAATGATACCAGAGCGTTTCGGTATCAAACTCATCGACCAGCCGAGTATCAAGAAACAGTTTGCCATTATCGAAGGACTCATGCAGAAGGCAGAGCGTATCGTCAACTGCGGTGATGCCGGACAGGAAGGAGAATTGATCCAGCGCTGGGTGATGCAGAAGGCAGGAGCCAAATGCCCTGTCAGCCGGTTATGGATATCTTCTATGACGGATGAGGCCATCAGTGAAGGCTTCTCACAACTCAAAGACCAGCAGGACTATCAGCCTTTGTACATGGCAGGACTTTCTCGTGCCATCGGTGACTGGCTGTTGGGCATGAATGCCACCCGCCTCTACACCCTCAAATATGGACAGAACCGACAAGTGCTCTCCATCGGTCGTGTACAGACCCCTACCCTTGCCCTGATCGTCAACCGCCAGAAGGAGATAGACAACTTCAAGCCCGAGCCTTACTGGGTACTTGCCACCGTCTACCGGGATACTACCTTTACAGCCACCAAGGGGAAGTTCACCTCCAAGGAGGAGGGTGAAGAGGCTTTTGCCACTATTGAAGGTAAGCCGTTCACCGTTACCAAGGTAGAGAAGAAAGAAGGGAAGGAACAGCCTCCCCAGCTCTACGACCTCACCACTTTACAGGTTGACTGCAACCGCAAGTTCGGCTATTCGGCGGAGATGACGCTCAACCTCATCCAGTCGCTCTACGAGAAGAAATACACCACCTATCCGCGTGTAGACACCCAATACCTCTCTGACGATATCTACCCCAAATGTCCACAGACCCTTAACGGACTCTATCAGACGAAATTCGGAGGAGTAGCACCCTATGCTGAGTTCATCAAACCTATTGGCGGCAAGGCCTTGAAGAAGTCGAAGCGTGTCTTCGACACGTCGAAGGTCACCGACCACCACGCCATCATCCCCACAGGCGTCATCCCACAAGGACTCTCGGATGCCGAACAGAAAGTATTCGACCTTGTGGCACGCCGCTTCATCGGCGTCTTCCTGCCTGACTGTAAGTTCTCGACAACGACGGTATTAGGAGAAGTGGATGAGATAGAGTTCAAGGTGACAGGCAAGGAGATTCTGGAACCTGGATGGCGGGTCGTCAGAGGGAAAGTATCCGAGAACTCGGAGTCCTCTGAGAACTCCGAGAACTCCGAGAAAAAAGACGATGAGGAGCGTACCCTGCCTACCTTCGTCAAGGGCGAGACAGGCGAACACCACCCCACCCTTACGGAGAAATGGACCACACCACCTCCCTACTATACCGAGGCGACCCTGCTCCGTGCCATGGAGACGGCAGGTAAGTTCGTGGAGGACGAGACCCTCCGTGCCGCCATGAAAGAGAACGGCATCGGTCGGCCGTCGTCACGAGCTTCCATCATCGAGACCCTCTTCAAGCGTCATTATATCAAACGGGAACGTAAGCGACTGGTTGCCACACCTACCGGCATTGAACTCATTGACCTCATCCGTGAGGAACTGCTCAAGAGTTGTGAACTGACAGGTATCTGGGAGAAGAAACTCCGTGACATTGAGCATCAGCAGTATGATGCAGGACAGTTCATTCAGGAACTGAAAGACCAGATTACCACCATCGTCCACGATGTCATGGCAGACCCCACCAACCGCCGCATCACCATCACTCCTGACGAGGCAGAAAAGAAAAAGAAAGGCAATAAATAGGGGGTGTCTGCGTTATTATTAACGTATGCGGAAAACTCTACACCTTATATCTATCATCATGACGGCCGTATTCCTCGTGGGATGCGGTGCTGATCAGGCTATGAAGAAAGGTGACAAGTATTATGCGCTGGGCGAGTATTTCGATGCGGCGACACAATACAGAAGGGCATATGCACAGACTCCTACCAAGGAAAGGAAACTCAGAGGACAGCGTGCCCTGAAGATGGCAGACTGCTACCGTCGCATCAACTATACCCAACGTGCCATTGCCGCCTATCGCAATGCTATCCGTTATGGAGTGGAAGACTCGCTGACTCAGTTGTACCTAGGCCAGCAATTGTCGAAGACAGGCAGCTACAAGGAAGCCATCAAGGTTTTTGGCGATATGCTCGTCGACTCCGTTGCCGCACAGAGTCCTTCCTTTGCCATGATACTCGCACAGAACGGACTGCGCGGTGCCCAGCAGGCTCCTGAGTGGAAGAATGCCGGTTCTCGCTATACCGTCAAACGGGAGAATGTCTTCAACTCCCGTCGTTCCGAATATTCTCCCTGTCTGGGAGGCGATGCTAACGACCGTCTCTACTTCACCTCCACCCGTAATGAGGCGACAGGTGATGAGCTAAGCGGCATCACAGGCACGAAGAACGGGGATATCTTTGTATCCCAGAAAGACGAACAGGGCAAATGGCAACGTCCACAGGTGATTGACTCTGAACTGAACTCCCCAGACGATGAGGGAGCCTGTTGTCTGACGCCCGACGGACATACCATGTACCTGACGGTCTGTCAGACAGACAATAACTATCCCCGTTATGCGAAGATAGCCACTTCACGACGTTCCGATGCCGCCTGGACAAAGGCACAAGTACTGGAACTGACCCGTGACACATTCTCCCTCTACGCCCATCCTGCCGTCAGTCCTGACGGTAAATGGCTGTATTTCGTCAGTGACATGCCGGGAGGTCTCGGTGGCAAGGATATCTGGCGTGTCCGTATCTCTGAGACCAGCATGGGTGGTGTCGAGAACCTAGGGGCTCCCATCAACACCCCCGGTGACGAACTATTCCCCACGTTCCGTCCCAATGGCGACCTCTATTTCTCCAGTAACGGTCATGAGGGCATGGGAGGTCTGGACATCTTCATCGCATCACCTAACGCCTTCGGATGGCAGATAGAGCATCCGGGATTCCCCTTGAACTCACAGGGTGATGACTTCGGCATGACCTTCGAGGGGATGAAGAACAAGGGATTTTTCTCCTCCAACCGTGGCGATGCCCACGGATGGGACCATATCTACTCGTTTGAAAACCCGGAGATCATACAGACTGTCAAGGGCTGGGTCTATGAACAGGACGGTTATGAACTGCCACAGGCGATTGTATACCTCGTAGGCAATGACGGTACGAACCTGAAACTCAGTGTCAAGGGTGACGGCTCTTTCACCCAACAGATCAGACCGAACGTGGACTACGTGCTGCTAGGTACCTGTGCCGGTTTTCTGAACCACAAGGAGGAACTGCGTGTAGAGCCTGCCACTGACTCCGAGGAGTACGTGCTCCAGTTCCCGCTTGCCAGTATTACCGCCCCTGTATTGATTGACAATATCTTCTACGACTTCGACCGTGCCACCCTGCGTCCTGAGTCAACAGAGGCACTCGACAAACTGGTCGTCCTGTTGAACGAGAATCCACATGTCGCCATCGAACTGGCAGCACACTGTGACTATAAGGGAGGAGAGGAATATAACATACGTCTGTCACAAAGAAGAGCGGAGTCCGTCATCAACTACCTCATCAGTAAGGGCATCAAGAAAGACCGCCTCACCCCTAAGGGCTATGGCAAGGGCAGTCCGAAGAAGATACGCAGGAAGCTGACGGAGAAATATTCCTTCCTG
>JAEEGL016160226.1_pt1 | contig 11870 bp, 12 predicted proteins | sample 9134231 | NCBI WGS metagenome assembly JAEEGL01 (sample SAMN16246548, study PRJNA631951) | gut metagenome | biome: gut microbiome; feature: rumen; material: fiber-attached | host: Bos | place: Iran: Karaj | collected 2018-10 | reverse complement strand
TTCATGACCGCCGCCGGCAGCGACAGCTGGTGGATCCACGACGACCCCGCCCTGGTCCTCTTCGGCGGCCTCACCACCTACTCCGCCCATGAGGGGCCGGACGCCCTCTTCGAGGGCAAGCGGATCGGGGAGAACGACCTGGTCACGGTGGACCTGGCCCCCTGCGTGCGGGGCGGCTGGGGCGACTACACCAGGAGCTACTTCCTCCGGGACGGAAAACCGGTCCCGGCGGAGGAATCCGGAGACGAGGAACTGGCCGCGGGCATGGAGCTGGAGAGAACCCTCCACGCCGAGATGCTGAAGTTCGTGGACGAGAAGACCACCTTCGCGGACCTGCACGCCTTCACCGAATCCATCCTGAAGGAGAAGGGCTACCGCAACTGCGACTACCACGGCAACTTCGGCCACACCATCATGAACGACCAGAAGGACCGGATCACCATCATCCCGGAGGAGAAGAGGAGCATCGCCTCCTGCGGCCGGCCCATCACCTACGAGCCCCACATCTGCCGCGTCGGCGGGAAGTGGGGCCTGAAGCATGAGAACATGTACTGCTTCGTGAACGGAAGACTGGAGGAGATCTGATGTCCTACGACTACATCGCCGCCGGCATCACCATCTTCAACGACATCGTCTACGCCGACGGCAGGAGAGTGGAAGGGATCCCGGGCGGCGGCATCTACGCCTGGTCCGGCATCGCCTGCTATACCGACAGCGTCCTGTTCAGCACCACCGGCGGCCCGGACTTCCGGGAACTGTACGGCAGGTACTATGAGGAGAACGGGATCTCCTTCGAGGGCTTCCACCAGACCATGCCCCGGACCCACCACACCGTGCTGGAATACGAGCCGGACGGCCGCTGGACCGAGTCCTCCATCTACGGGTGGAACTACTTCACCGTGCAGAAGCGGAACAGCATGATCCGGGCGGAGCACCTCCTCCCCTTCCTGGGGCCCGAGACCAGGGGGCTCTACATCGACGCCCTCACCGACGACGGGATTATCGATGAGATCCACCTGCTGCGGGAGAAGGCCCCCGACATGAAGATCCTGTGGGAGCCGCCCACCCAGTCCTCCACCGACCCGGCCTGCCGGGAAGCGGCGCTGGAACTGATCCGGAAGACCGACATCTACTCCATGAACCTGAACGAGGCTTCCGCCTTCTTCGGAAAGCAGACGAAGGAGGGGATCCTGGCGTGCGCTTCCGAACTCGGAAAGCCTCTCTTCCTGCGGGAAGGAGAGGAAGGGGCCACCTGGTTCAAAGACGGGAAGGCGTGGCATCTGCCTCCCTTCGACCTGTCCTCCGGGGTGGATCCCACCGGCTGCGGCAACAGCAGTTCCGCCGCCTGCCTCTACGCCGTGTGCGAGGGATGCGAAGGCTATGAGGTGACCGCCGTCGCCAACGCCGCCGCCCAGCTCAACGCGGGGCAGCTGGGCCCCATGCCCGTAAAGAAGCTCCGGGAGGCGGGAGAAGCGAAGCGGATCGCGAGACTGCTCCTGGAACGGATCGGATGACCTGAGACGCAGCACGCCCGGGTGCCTGAGGCACCCGGGCGTTTTTCAATCTTCAGCTCACGAGCAGGCGTACACGTACAGGCCTTTCTTTCCGTACAGTTCCTCCACCTTCCAGCCTTCCTCCCTCAGATGGCGCAGGGTGCTCTCCGCCCCGTGCTTCTTCCGGATGACCAGGAACAGCCTGCCGTTCTCCTTCAGCCGGCCCCTTGCTTCCGAATAGAGCCGGTAGCAGACCTCCTTGCCGGCGTGGATGGGAGGGTTCAGCACCACGGCGTCGAAATCCCCTTCCAGCCCCGCGAAACCGTCCGACTCGAGGATCTCGGTCTCGAGGCCGTTGGCGTCCCGGTTCCTCCTGCACAGTTCCAGGGCCCTGCGGTTCACGTCGCTCTGCAGGATCTCCAGTTCCGGATGGAGGGCCTTGAGCCACTGCCCGATGAAACCGTACCCGCATCCCAGGTCCAGCACCCTCCCCTCCAGCGGGGGAAGCTGCTTCACCAGCAGAAACGAGGCCTCGTCGATCTCTCCCCGGGAGAAGACCCCGTTGTCCGTGAGGAAGGAAAGCTCCCTCGGACCGGCCCAGCAGCGCACGGTGACCGGCGCGCTGACGACGGTCTCGTCGTTTTCGAAATACTGGCTCATTATCGCTCCTTTCCGCAGGCCTTTCCGGCTCTCATGCGGCTTCGATCATTCCGTGTAAGGGATCCTGAAATAATCCAGATACCTTTTGAATCTGTCCTGTGCCGTGAGGCAGGTGTCGCGGAGATAACCGCGCTCGCGCTTCCACTCCTTCAGGCCCCGGTAGTAAAAGAGCTTGAGGTCGTCTTCGATGATGAAAGGCACGATGCCGTTCCGCAGGCACTCTTTGAAGAGGATCAGGCGGCCGACCCTGCCGTTCCCGTCCTGGAACGGATGGATCCGTTCGAAACGCCAGTGAAAGTCCAGAAGATCGTCGAAGTCCTTCTTCCTTTTCGCGTTGTATCCCGCCAGCAGTTCCTTCATCCGGGCCGCCACCTCTTCCGGGGCGGCGGTATCCGTCCCGCCGACTTCATTGGGAAGTCTCTTGTACTCTCCCACGGCAAACCATTCCTGTCGGGAATCGGACGTGCCGTTCTTCAGCACCGCGTGCAGCTGTTTGATGAACGCTTCGCTGGGAGCGTACGCAGCGTTCTCGATGACCAGGTCAACGCACTTGAAGTGGTTGGCCGTTTCGACGATGTCGTCCACATTCACCGCGGCATCCGAGAGCCCTATGGTATTCGTTTCATAGATGTAGCGGGTCTGTTCATGCGTAAGCTGGCTTCCCTCCATGTGGTTGGAATTGTAGGTCAGTTCGATCTGGACCTTGTGATAGATCCCGCCGCGGAGCTTCGACGCCTTCTCCGCCCTCAGGACCTCCAGAAGGGATCTCGGGGCATCCGCCCGCTCATTGAGCCGGGCCGGCTTTTCCGCGTTCTCCGGGATGCGCCACGTCTTGCCGTCCAGGAAGGCACCGTCCACTCTTCCCAGGGCGCAGTAGTTCCGAACGCTGCGTTCGGAAATACCCCATTTCACTGACGCTTCCGCGACCGAAAGATAGTCCATCCAGAGCCTTCCCCCTCTCCGATCGCATTCTACCACGTTATCGGCAATATTTCAAGATTTTGATATACATGCGAATCGAATTTTGCCGATATGACGCAGCTCCGCAACAAAAGAAAACCGCCACCGGCAAAAGCCAGTGGCGACATTCTCTGGTGCGGGTAAGAGGACTTGAACCTCCACCGAGTTGACCCCGACTAGAACCTGAATCTAGCGCGTCTGCCAATTCCGCCATACCCGCATGTCTCAGCGACGAAAGTCATTATAACGAACGGGAACCTGCTTGTCAACAACAATTCGGTTCCCGTTTTCCTGTTTTTTGAAGAATCGGCGCGACAGATCCGTCAGTTCTCTTCCCTGGCCAGATGGTTGCCGATGCGGTCGAAGATCATCTCCAGCGCCACCAGGTTGTGGCCGCCGCCCAGCACCACCATGTCGGCGTTCCGCTTGCTGGGTTCCACGAACTGCTCGTGCATGGGCTTGACGGTGGTGAGGTACTGGTCGGTGACCGATTCCAGCGTCCTGCCGCGGCTGCGCACGTCTCTCAGGATCCTGCGGATGATCCTCTCGTCCGCGTCGGTGTCCACGAAGAGCTTGATGTCCAGAAGGTCGCAGACCTCCTTGTTTTCGAAGATCAGGATGCCTTCCACCACGATGACCGGGGAGGGCTTGAGGGTGATGGTGACGTTGCTGCGGTTGTGCACCGTGAAATCGTAGGTGGGCGCTTCCACCGTCTCGCCGGCCTTGAGGCGGCGGAGATGGTCGATGAACAGGTCGGTGTCGAAGGCGTCCGGATGGTCGTAGTTGAGCTTGCTGCGCTCTTCGTAGGTCATGTCGTTGTGGGCCTTGTAGTAGTTGTCGTGGCTCACGACGGTGACTCTGTCGCCGAACTCCGATACGATCCTCCTGGTGATCGTGGTCTTGCCGCTGCCGGTGCCTCCGGCGATCCCGATGGTCATCACACCCATAGCTGCTTCTCCTGAGGTTTTTTCTTATTCTAGCACTTTGCGTTCCCGATTTGAACGCTTAGCCGCGTTTCTTTCGGTTTTTCTTTACCACGTTCTCCCGGATGTAGGCGCAGGCCTCGTCCTCTCCCCGTTCCGCCAGAATCCGCAGCAGGAACTCCAGGTCCTCCGCCGTCTTCTCATGCATCCGGTAGTGGCCCCGGTTCCGCTCGAAGTAGCCCAGCGGCGCGGAGGGGTCGTATCCCTCGCCCATGTAGACCTTGGTGGCCCCCACCCTGTCGCAGAACATCTCGGCCAGATACACCGGCGGCATCTCGACGGGCACCTCTCCTTTCCCGGAGACGTAATCCCTCCAGTACTCGAAGTGGTGTTTGTTCCTCCCCTGGTGGTGCATCCAGGCGGCGGAGTATCCCTCCACCTCCCGTTCCTTCACCTGGGGGCTGGCGGTGCCCAGCCAGTACCTGGCGCCGGGAAGGAACTCTGCGGGCGAGAACTTGGACAGGTCGTGCAGGATCCCCCTCCAGGGAATGCCGCACTTGAAGCAGAGCCTTCTCACGGCCCTTCTGTGCCTCACGACGGTCTGCAGATGCCTGAACGCGTTGCCCATGTTCCCCCGCTCCTCTCCGGGACATTATACTCCTTTTCCTCTTCTCCGGGGAACAAATTTCCTTTGACACCCGGATACAACATGAGTATAATAGGCAGAGTCACGGGCCTATAGCTCAGTTGGGAGAGCGTTCGGTTCGCATCCGAGAGGTCGAGGGTTCGAATCCCTTTAGGTCCACCAGAAAGTCCTCACTTGAACCCTTTCGCATGATAGGGCGCCAGGCGAGGGCTTTTCCATTTATCTTCCCCCATTGACAGGGACGTCGGTCCCGTTGTTTCATAACCGTGAGGTGATGAGAATGATCCTGTACAGACCCGTAGGCACTGCTGAACTGGAACTGATTGAACAGAGCGGATATGCTTCCTTCCCGCCCAGGCTACCGGATCAGCCGATTTTCTACCCTGTCCTGAACGAGGAATATGCCTGCGAGATCGCCGAGAAATGGAACACGCGGTCAGCAGACGGAAAGGGCTATGTGACCCGTTTCACCGTGGACGACGAATATGTCAGGCGGCACGCTGTCCAGACCGTCGGCAACCGCAGGCATCAGGAACTGTGGATACCCGCCGAGGAACTGGACACCTTCAATGACCACATCATCGGACCGATCGAGGTCATCAGGGAGTTCTCCAGAGACGAGCGGTATCTGCGTTATCGCGACGAACTTCTGAAGGCCGGTTTCTCGGAAGCGAAGATGCGGCGCGGCAATTTCTTTCTGAAAACTGCGGAGCAGACCGCTTTCATCATCGGTCTCGACAGCGACGGATACGGCGTATCCGTCCTATACGGTTTCGCCGCCATTCCGAACATGGGGGATGAAACAGAGAAATGGTTTTCCGATCATGGTTCGGACGATACCACCTGCCACGTGAGGAGCATCCTCTACATCCACGATGGGCAAACGGAAGCAGCTGTCAATGAAACGATCAGCCGATTCTATTCTCAGTACAAGGACTGTTCCAAAGACGAGATTCTTACGCTGAAAGAAGAAAAGCAGAACGCTTTCCTCGATCGCTTTGCCTGCGCCTTGAAGCCGCTCGGCTTCAGGAAGAAAAGGGCCAGGTGGACGAGAGACCTGAAGAACGGGACATCACTGGTCTTTGAGGCACAGAAATCGATGTGGTCGGACCAGTACTATTTCAACGTGATCGTCCGGGATGCGGCCAACGTTTATAAACAGCATTCTATCCAGCGCGTCGCAAGGAACGGCAAGGACATCTATAACTGGCAATTGATGACGGAAGAACAGATCGACGGCCTAATTGAACTCATTCTGACGCAGTACATAGTCCCCAAGATAACGGACTGAAAGCACAAAAAACTGCCATACGGCAGTTCATTTACGTCCAAAAAGGCCATCCGCGAGGACGGCCTTTCCGTTGTTCTCATTTCAGGAATCCGGCGATGATCTGCTCCTCCGCCTCCGCCTCGGTGAGGCCCAGGGTCATGAGCTTGATCAGCTGCTCTCCCGCGATCTTGCCGATGGCGGCCTCGTGGATCAGGCTGGCGTCGATGCTGTTGGCGGTCAGCTCGGGGCTGGCGCTGACGCTGGCTTCGTCCATGATGATGGCGTCGCACTCGGTGTGCCCGGCGCAGCGGGCGTTGCCGTTGATGTGGGAGACGAAGAACTGCTTCGAGCGGTCCCTGGCCACGCTGCGGGACACCACGTCCGCGCTGGAATCCTCCCCGTCCAGATCCACCGAGAAGTCGGTCCGCGCGAACTGGTCCCCGTGGGTCATGATCTTTTCCTTCACCTTCAGCGTGGCGCCGGGCCCCACCGTGCCCCGGGTGGTGCGGACGGTGGAATCCACCCCCTTGATCTGGGTGGTCTCCATCTCCAGATAGGAGCCCTCGTCCAGGTAGACCTGGGTGGTGGGGTTCAGCACCCTGCCGCCGGTCCCGTCTCCCTCACCGTAGTGCTTCTCCACGTACCTCACCCTCGCGTTCTTTCCCACGTGGAAGGTGTGGACGCCGTCGTGCTGGGACAGCTGGGTCCCGCAGTTGTGGATGCCGCATCCGGCCACGATGACCACATCGGCGTCCTCGCCGATGTAGAAATCGTTATAGACCAGCTCGGTGATCCCGGTCTCGCTGATGACCACCGGGATGTGGCAGGATTCGTTCTTAGTCCCCGGCTTCACCGTGATGTCGATGCCGGGCCTGTCGGTCTTCCTGGTGATGAGGATGTTCTCGCTCGACTTGATCTGGGCGCTCTTTCCGTTCTCCCGCAGGCTGAAGGCCCCTTCCGGCACCTTATGCAGGTCCGCGATCTGGGTGAGCATGTTCAGTGTGATCTTGTCCATTTCCCTCTCCTCACTCCACCAGTTTCCTGCACGCGCCGGCGATGGTGCCGTTCATGAAGCCGGGAAGGATCTCCTTGCCGGCGCCGTCCGCGGCGATGCTCCCGTCCGCCAGGACGATGATCCGGTCCGCGATGTCCAGGATCCGCTCCTGATGGGTGATGATGACGATGCTGCCGCTGGTCTTCTCATGCAGCTTCTCGAACACCCGGATGAGGCTCTGGAAGCTCCACAGGTCGATGCCGGCCTCCGGTTCGTCGAAGATGGAGAAGGAGGTGCCCCTGGCCATGACCATGGCGATCTCGATCCGCTTCAGTTCCCCGCCGGAGAGGCTGGCGTTCAGCTCCCGGTCCACGTAGTCCCGGGCGCAGAGCCCGACTTCCGACAGGTAGTCGCAGACGGCGGTGAGGGGCAGGTTCCTGCCCGCTGCGATGGAGATCATGTCCCTCACGGTGATCCCCTTGAACTTCACCGGCGCCTGAAAGGCGAAACTGATGCCCAGCTTCGCCCTCTCGGTGATGGAAAGGTCGGTGATGTCGGTATCGTTGAACCAGATCTTCCCTTCCGTATTCCTGCAGATGCCGGCGATCACCTTGGCCAGGGTGGACTTCCCTCCCCCGTTGGGCCCGGTGATGGCCACGAATCGTTCGTCGATCTCCAGGTTGATATCCTTCAGTATCTCTACGTCCCCGGCCTCGTCGTTGGCCACGTATGAGACGTTCTCCAGTCTGAGCAATCCTCTTCCTCCGGTCCTGTCAAGTATCGTATTTGCTCGCGCCTTCCTCTTCCGGCGCGCCGTTCCCGCTTTCCTCTTCCGACGGTTCCTCCGGTTCCTCCAGCAGTTCCGCGTACTTCTCGCTGGTGGATTCGGTCTCCCGGGCCTCCTCCGCTTCGGCGTCCTCCTTCCGCTTCTCCTGGTATTCTTTCCAACCTGAGATAAAGGCCATGACGCAGAAGGGGATCATGACCACCGTGAGGATGACCAGCACCCAGTGCACCGTCTCGAAGGACTTCACGCCCCCCTCGACTTCCAGGAGCCGGCTGATGTTGTCTTTGATGGCGAAGGCGAGGGCCATCGCCAGCAGCATTCTGTACATCCGGGACCTCCGTTACCGTTTGCACGATTATACCACAGTCCGCGGTCCCTCCGCCATCCGTATTTCTCCCCCGCCGCGCCGGAGATTCTGTAACTTTTTCTTCATTATTTGTAACCATTTGGGAAATATGGTACAATGTCGGAGAATCATCTCCTGGGAGGGCGACGTGAGAAGACTGCTGTCGGTACTGCTCATCCTGGCGCTGGCCGCTTCGCTGACCGGCTGTCTCGGCGACACTTCCATCGACGAACTGCTCACCGCCCCCACCCTCAGCGCCCGGCAGAACGCGGTCATGGGCGCCCTGGAACGGGAACTGGGCGAACAGATCGCCTTCGTCTTCCCCGCCACCGGCAACAGCCGCGCCGCCATCCAGTTCATCGACCTGGACAGCGACGGGACCCAGGAAGCCGTCGTGTTCTTCAGGGACACGCACGGGGGCATCAACGCCTCGGTGGCGGTGCTGCGCCAGGAGGCGGACGGGTACGCCGTCACCTCCATCACCGAGGGACTGGGAGACCGGATCAACAGCGTCCGCTTCCTCCGTTCCGAGGGCGGGAACACCGGGAGGAGCGTGCTGGTGGAATGGGGCAGCCGGAACGCCGCCACCAACAGCATGGCGGTCTACACCTACACCGGCAGTTCCCTGGACCTGGGCTTCGAGGAGAGCGGGACCAACCTGCTGGTCATCGAACACCCGGAGGACGGCGGTTTCAGCTTCTGCTACCTCCTGCCCTCCGCCGGCGACAGCATGACCGTGAAATCCATCCGTCTATACAGCGGCACCTCGGTGTCCGGACATTACAGCCTGGACCGCTCCGCCCGCAGCATCCGCCAGATGGTCACCGGCGAGACGGCGGACGGCGTCCTGATCTTCGTGGACGAAGCCACCGATTCCGGCTTCCAGACCGAGGTCCTCCGCTGCGACCCCAGTTCCCACCTCGGCAGCGCGGTGACCGCCGAAGGATACGACATCCTCTCCCTCTCCTCCCGCGGCGTCGACGCCCCGCCCGCGTCCGAGCTCATCGGAGGCGTCATGTGCTTTCCCTCCTCCGTGGCTCCCTCCGCCGACGTGCTGGCCAAGGACGCCTGGATCTACTGGTACTCCCTCAGCGGCGGCGCCGTCACCCTGGTGCGCTCGGGCTGCTATCTGGGCGATTACTCCTGCTTCGCCGCCATTCCCCAGGACTGGCTGTCCCGGGCCGTAGTCGTGCGGAGCGAGGAGGCTCCCAATTCCCTGCTGATCCGGGACGCCGGGACCGGAGACCCCCTGATGACCATGGTCATCCTGGCGGTAGACGAGGACGCCCAGGGATTCATCTCCCAGGGATACAAGCTCGTTTCCGGCAGCGGCGCATTCCGGTACTACGTATACTTCGACTGCAGCTCCGAAGAGGAGCTCTACATAACCCAGAACTTCAAGATCATCTGAAACACCGATTTCTGTGAGGAAGAAAGGAGAAGGCCGCGGGGACCGCCGCGGCTCCCAGCCAACATGTACAAGATACTGGTCGTTGAAGACGAACCCTCCATCCGGGACCTGATCGCCATCAACCTGGAAAGGGCCGGATACGAAGCGGAACCCGCCGCCAGCGCCGAGGAAGCCCTGGCGCTGTTCGAGGCTTCCCCCTCCTCCTACTGTCTCGCCCTGCTGGACATCATGCTGCCCGGGATGAGCGGGCTGGAGCTCTGCTCCATCCTGAGGGAGAAGAGCGCCCGGCTGGGCATCATCATCCTCACCGCCCGGGTGCAGGAGCAGGACAAGATCACCGGGCTGAAGGAAGGGGCCGACGATTACGTCACCAAGCCCTTCAGCATCAACGAGCTGCTGGCGAGGGTGGAGGCGGTGATGCGCCGGGCCGGCGCGGACGACCCCACCGCCCCCAACAGCGTCACCCAGGGCATCTTCACGCTGGACAAGAAGGCCCGCAGGATCCTGAAGAACGGGGAGCCCCTGGACCTCACCCAGGTGGAATACCAGATCATCGAGTTCTTCTTCAGCCATCCCGAGACCGCCCTGGACAGGGACACCATCCTCAAGGCGGTGTGGGGCGACAGCTACTACGGCGACGTGAAGATCGTGGACGTGAACATCCGCAGGCTCCGCATCAAGGTGGAGGACGAACCCAGTTCCCCCCGGTACATCCAGACCGTGTGGGGCTACGGATACAGATGGTGCACTGACTGAGGCAAGCGTTGGAGAGAAAGAAGGGCAACCGGATAAAGGGCGGGATCGCGGAGAGATGGGTGTACGTCACCCTCATCCCTACGCTGATCGCTTTCGTGCTGGCCTTCATCTCCATCTACTTCACCAGCCGGCAGAACTACTACTACTCCGCCGAGCAGGCCATCGGCTTCCGCATCGGCAGCACCGTGCAGAAGCTCCCCTCCCAGTCCCTCACCTCCCGGGAGAAATACGCCTCCATGGTGGAACTGGTGGAATCCTTCTCCGAACGGGACCGGTTCGAGTTCATGCTGCTGGACCCCAACGGCAACGTCCTGGTCACCTCCGGCGGCTTCGCCTATTCCCTCTCCCCGGACGAGACCGACTTCCGCGATTCCCTCACTTCTCCCGATGGAAGGGCCTCCTTCATCGGGAGGAACAGCACCAAGGAACACGTCATCGCCGTCACCCAGCAGCTGCCGGGAAACTACGGGGACGTGAGCGCCATCCGGTTCGTCAGTTCCCTGAAGGGCGTGGACCGGCAGCTGAGGAGCATGGTGCAGCTCTCCCTGCTGGGAGGCCTCCTGCTGCTGCTGATCATCTGCCTCACCGGCAGCGTCTTCATCCGCAGCATGACCGTCCCGCTGGGCAAGATCGGCAGCACCGCCCAGCAGGTGGCCGCCGGGGACCTGGAAGTCCGCATCGACAACGCCTACACCGGGGAGATCGGACAGCTCTGCGAAATCTTCAACGACATGGCCACCGAGCTGGAACGGAGCAGCAACTTGAAGAACGACTTCATCTCCTCCATCTCCCATGAGATCCGCACCCCCCTCACCTCCATCAAGGGATGGGGAGAGACGCTGGCGGACCTGAAACCGGAGGAGGAGAAACTGCGGTCCAAGGGACTGGAGATCATCATGAGCGAGACCGACCGGCTCCAGTTGCTGGTGGAGGACCTGCTGGACTTCTCCAAGCTGGAGGCCAACCGGGCGCTGAGCCTGAACCGGGCGCGGCTGGACCTGAGGCAGGAGTTGAACAACGCGGTGCTCACCCTGGAACAGCGGACCCGGCCCCTGGGCATCTCGGTGGAATACGCCGCGGACTGCGACTCCGCCTTCGTGCTGGCGGACCGGAACAAGCTGCGGCAGGTGTTCACCAACATCGCGGACAACGCGGTGAAGTACTCTCCCCGCCGGGGAAAGATCACCGTGGAACTGCATAAGACGGAGGACGGTGCGGCCTATTCCGTCACCGACGAGGGCCCCGGCATCCCGGCGGACGAGGTGGACAAGGTGACGCAGAAATACTACCGGGCCAGCAACTCGGTGTACGGCACCGGGCTGGGGCTGGCGCTGGTCAACGAGATCGTGACCGCCCACGGCGGCACGCTTCGCATCGAGAGCGAGATGGGAAAGGGCACCCGGGTCACCGTGACCCTTCCCCTGGACGAAACAGACTGACAGGAGCAGCAATGGCAAAGTTCAAGGCGTCCATCGGCGGCCAGGCCGTGATGGAAGGAATCTCCATGAGAGGCCCCGAGAAGACCTGCCTGGCGGTACGGCTTCCGGACGGGACCATCCTCACAGAAATGTCCCGGACGCAGCCCAATCCCCTGGGCAGGATCCCCATCCTGCGGGGCGTGGCC
>JAEEGL015291544.1_pt1 | contig 11870 bp, 7 predicted proteins | sample 9134231 | NCBI WGS metagenome assembly JAEEGL01 (sample SAMN16246548, study PRJNA631951) | gut metagenome | biome: gut microbiome; feature: rumen; material: fiber-attached | host: Bos | place: Iran: Karaj | collected 2018-10 | reverse complement strand
CCATGGAAAAAGGTTGTAGCTGATCCCTTGTAATAACGGCCATGACATCCCCCGAAATTGGCTATAACCGCCTCATTCTAGGAAAACGAAATCCCATATCACAAGTAGAAAATTATTAAAGCGATCCGTGGTTCACATTCCGAAGATAAATAATTTTTATACGTATTTTTTGTGACAAACCCCTATATTAACAAAATTCGCAGCATGCTAGTCTCAAAAAAGAATCTAATTTCTTCCATCCTGGTACAGAAGGTGGTAATTAAGCACATTCCAACTGCGAAATGTAAGCTTTATCGTAAAAATAATCCGAAGAAAAGAGGACGGAAGCCAAAGACGACTCAGCATTGACGGGGTGTCAGGCAGAAATACCACCGCTGCTAACTGTAACAGGCAGTGGTGTTTCTACATAGAAATTTGATGATTTTCGGAATATGAATGTATTAGGGAAAGAGAGATGAAGCACCTACCTACCCACCCACACATACTACAGAAGAAGCAAATTAAAGTATTCGCCCTCGAAAGCGGAATAAAACTAATGCTATCTAATCCAAGGAAAATTCATCTACCAGTTTCGCAATTTCCTTAGAATTAGTTGAAGACGCAGTATACTCTGGTTTTTCTAAATATGATGAAAGTAGTGATTTTTTAATTCTGTCTGCAATAAAATCGATGTCCATTGCTTTGTTTGGGTTAGTTTCCATTATTTTTTTATATAGTGCTGAGACTATAAGTGCTATTGATGTTTGAAATTTATAGCTCTTACTTGAAATGCCATACAACTCCCTTGAAAAGGGATAAGGAGTATATTTCGTAAAATTTCTTACCCAATTGTTAAAATTAGTAAACCTTTTCTTCATCGCTTCTACATCCTTGTTTGTTTCTTGATCTTCCTGATTAGTAGCAAACTCGGCCTTTTTTTTCATATATTCAGTAGCATATATTGTCGAATCTTTGAAAGAATCATTTATTCCATATTCTAAAACATACAAAATGCAAAAAATTCCCTCATGAACTTTCTTTTTTAAGAACCTATCTTTAGTTACATTGTATATTTCTTTAAGTTCTTTACAGGAATCGTCATTATTTTGAGATAATTTACGTACGAATTCAGAAATGTAATCGTTATGAGGTGAAGAATAAACTGCATTACGAATTTCCTGAGGCGTTAAATTTTTAGTTCCTTTGTTATATCTGTTGAATATTTCTAACTCAAATTCTTTACCAGGAAATTCTCTAAAAACAAAGGCTGGCAACTTGTGTGCTAAAATTAATTCTTGTTCTCGATCTTCTAGATCAGAGAATTTTTTTCCTTCATTATCTGTAAGCAGTGGTAAGCCTGAAAGTTTAAATTGCCCCGTTCTGAAACGGTATAAAGCATATAATCGATGTTGTCCGTCAACAACATTCAATACTTGGACACCTTTCAGTCTTGTTGAACATAAAAAAACAGGGGGAATAGGAATTCCTACAAGGATAGATTCTATTATCAAACTTTCTTCTACTATTGTAGACCGATACTCTCTTTGATAGTCTGGCTTAAGAATTAGACTATCCATATATTTTAGTTTATCGTCTTGCGGCAAACTATCAGATTCTAAATTTTGTAATGTATACCCATTGTTTATATCTCCGACAATATCCTTTATTGTCTTATTTAATTCCGTAGGTTTTACTTTAAATTCAACTTTATTCATCTCCTCCCTCCTGATCGCAAAATTCTTTAATTTTATTTTTAAGTAATATATCCTTTGAGATTGAAGATAGTTCGGGATAAATATCAACAAATCTCATCCCTATAATAAATAAACTCTTTAATATTCTTCGTCCATATGCATGTGGTATTATTACTTTATTTAAAATATCATTCGAAATATCTATTTCTTCCAAAGGACTTTCGTCCTTGAAATATACAAACAACCCATTTTGAGCTGCAATTCTAGGATTATTTTTCTTTGACGTAATTGCCAATGGGTATTGAATTACACTTAGATCAACGTCTTTATCATAGGATATGTTTATTATTTCAGCACGATGTATAGATCGTTGATTTAACTTAATAGGATTCAGAAACCATATTACTGAATTATCCTCGTCATCATCTGAAAAATTAAAAGCATTTTCAACTGCAAACATTGCAGAAATTAGATGAGAATATGTGAAGTCAAGTAAGCAAGTAGGTACACCAAAATGTTGAGCGTACACAAGCCACTCATTCTCATTAAAGTGAGAAGAATCAACGTATCGAGCTGAATTAATTTTAAAATCATCAATAAAACTCTTCCTTGTCATAGGAGAGTAAAGCCTCATTCCTTCGTTATCCCTCCTCATCGCTGAGGGCAGTAAAGGTAAATCTTTCTCTTGTCCACGTGATAAATATCCCACAGGTAGATTATCAATAAATGATATGTAATCAGCTAAGCTTTCTATTTTTACTTCTTCCATTATTTTTGTCCGGATTTGTTCTTTGACTGCATTATATCTGTTTATTCACTGAATATTTATGAGTGAAGTGCAAAAAGTCCAAAAACACCATTTTTGCCGAAAAGGACTATTTTAAAGGCCTCTTTGTATCGAACTAAGGTAGGATCGACTTTTTATATCGGACACTCATGTATTACTCATAATCACCACAGCAGAAATCGCTGTTCAAAATCTTACTCTGCCGCATAAATCGTCAGCAAAAGTTCCGAATTATTATCAAATGTCTGATACACCGGAGCAATCCCGGATAATGTAACACTGTCCTTTATGATTACGGGCACCCCTTCCCCGCGGCGATCCATTATACAAGTTCGCTTATTGTCCGGAATATCCAAAGGCACAGGACATCTTGACAGCAAACTGCTGATTAAAACGTTCCGCGAAATCTGCCTGAATGGCAGGGTTTCCACAGAAAGAGAATTCGGTATAGCCCCCGGCGAAAATATCTCAATGCGATCGGCAAACATGTGAATGCGAATTTTTGAACCGCTGATGGAGTAATCACGATGAGCCACGGCATTCACTACAGCTTCAAAAATGGCTCTCATGGAATACTGCGGGTGATCCTCTCTGCCCCATTCTTTCTTTTCAGCCCGTACCTTCATGTTTCGTCTCACAAATAAACAGGCATCGCGGATCTGAACATCCAGAGGGCCAGTTATATCCTGAGCATCAAGCTGGTCGGCAGAATCCCGCTCTGCGCCGCTGTAGGCCACAGCCTGAATGTAAGCGCTTCTTAAATACTCCTGAGGCGCATCAGATACCATCAGGATCCCGGAAACCGTAGGAACAAAAACTCCGGCTTCATATTCAGTTATTAAATTCATTTTAACCAGAAATTCATTGTCATCAACAGGAGAAAGCGAAGATCTGAACTTATCCCACAGTTTTTTATCAAGCGAGTTCACAGATGCGCCAGGCACCGCCTGCTCATCAAAGTATATCAGCCTGGTCTGACTTCGCTGCTGAAAAAGCCTGGCCAGGAATTCCGATGACATCTCCCGCTTGGAACTCCCAATTCTCTGAAAATATCCGTCCGGCCCCTTATGAACAAAGAGACTTCTTTCGACGTCAACCCTGATAACAGTCTTTTCGTCACCATTGCTGTCAAAAAGATGCACCTTGGCAATCTGACAGCATAGCAGAGGCTCAATTAAATCATGACAGATGTTTCGTATCCAGGTCTCCGCAATATCAAGTTTGTCCTCGGGAATACCGGTAATCATTTTTGACTTGTCGTCTACACCCAATACAAAGACGCCGCTGCACGAGTTAGCCATGGCTGCCAGTTCATCTGCCATGCTTCTGCTATTCGGGGAGGACACGCTGTTGCCGTTAAAACGCACATCCTTTAGTTCAAGTCTGGAATCCTCGCCCAGTTGAATATGCTCAAGTAATTCGCTATCAGTATCGAACATCGCCATTCCGCCTCAATCATTCCTTGCCATGCATAATTATCTCGTAACGCTTATTAAATGCCTCAGTGCCGCCTTCCATTATGCTGCAGATGGCATCTCTGATTTCTAATTCTTCTAATCCGCCGGAACGCGCTACCCTAATCTGCCCTCCGGAAAACTCCAGCGCTGTAACCAGTTCTGAATCACCGTTAACAACAATATTGGGATTATGAGTGACAAATATCATCTGTCTCCTGGGCTTGTTCTCTAAGATCTGCTTAACTGCAAGATCATATACCAGAGCATTGTCCAAATCATCCTCGGGCTGATCCAGAATTAAAGGACAATCGCCATAACTCAGTAAAAAGGCCAGGATTGCCGATGCCCTCTGCCCGGCCGAACCTCTGCTGATATCCTTATAGGCGTCTTCCCGGGCATTAACTCTGTATTTCACCACCAGCAAATCATCAGGCCACCAGGAAAGAAGCTTATCGATGCACTCAGGATGCTCTTCCAAAATCCCCTTAAGCCTTTTCGCGAATAACTTGCCATAATCACTGCTGCCATTGGCAATTGCCAGAGTTTTCTGCTTCAATTCCTGAACAGCTTTCAGCACCGCAGTTTTATCTTTTATATCACAGGAAACAAGTTCTGCCAGAATCCCGCCGCATTGGCTGTCATCCGTATCTAAGATCTGACTTCTAAAAACAGAATTTTCAATATTCAAGATTGAGCGATACTCTGATTCGGCTGAAGCTAAATCACCAAACTGCACAAGCTCCATCCTGACATATTTGTTATCTCCTATTGTCTTATCTATAATTTGTTTTCTTTTGCTGAACAGTTCGGAACGAAGCTCAATGAGCTTTGCTGATGTCCGCTGAAGTTCAGAATCAATATTTACAATCTGTATTTTTTTGCGATCTAATTCTTTCAGCTTCTGGCTCAGGAGACTGCGCCGCTGTACTGATTCTTCAAACAAGGAAAGGTCAGACCGCTGACTGGCGTTACTCTGAGAATTAATCAAATTATGATAATCTTCCCGATTCTGCTCTAGTTTTTTATACCATTCTGAGGATTTGATTGCTTTTTGAAATTCATCGTCATAATTCTTAATGTTGCTGGCAATATTCAGGATGGATCTTTTGGCCTCGTCAAACTTTTCTTTAAACTTATCATATATCTCAATGATTTCATCCCTGACATCACATTTCGCAAAAAGCGTTTCCGGAAAATCAGGGAAATCTGAACTGTTCTCTGCAGCATCGCGCAAGCTCGCTGAAAGACTTTGAAAATAGTCTGAACGAAGGATGGTTTTTTCCTGAATGTTAAACTGATTATAGTTCCTTATAATGTCGGCAACGCCATTGTTTTCAAAACGAGAAATAACATTTTTAACATGTTCAAGTTCGTTTTTTACTGTAAGATAGTCAGATACATCCTTTTCCAGGGCTCTCTTATCAGCGCATAACCGGAAAAATTTTTTCCGGAGATCGCTCCATCTGTGATCCCAGTCTTTTTTGTCCACATCCGGAGACTTGTCAACTATAAACAGCACACCCCGCGTATTGGATGCCAGTTCATTAATTTGATTCTGACTATAGATACAGACAGGACATAAGCTATGGATGACAGAATCATCACTTTGAAGAGATTCATAACCATTATCACTTTTTCTCTCAAGAGAGACCTTGTTGCTTGAGAAGTTCCATGACAGCTGATACTCCACTTTGTTGCTGACATATGAAAGGGAAATTTTTGATTCCGGCAGCATGACCCCATCGGTCTTCTCACCAATAAAATTCTGAAGCGAATCATACAGCCTGGGAGACTCATTTTTTAGATTAGCAATACTGGCTGTCGCTATCCGCATTGACTCTATGGCCGTTGATTTGCCGCTGCCCCGCCCTCCGATAATTGAATTAAACTCCGGATGAAACGCAAGCTGAAATGATGACTGCGAGTCTCTGCCGCAATACTTCATGCCGGAAATTTTTAAGCTTTTAATATAATGCCGGGGGTATACATTAGGATCTTCGGAACCGTTATTAACGCAATAACTGCCGTTTTTCAGCGCCAGCTTCAAACTGTCTATGCTCCTCATGCTCATTTTAATCCAGGTGTATTCGGAGCCAATAGCTTCCGGTGAATGAGCGTCCGATCCTCTGACCTTTGAGATCCCTTTCAGTGCTTTTAAGAATTCCTCGCTTTTGTCCTGGAAGGCATCCAAATTATGAAACTCAGCAGCATAAACACTTTCCAGAGCTTTTTTCTGAAAAGGCTGGAGTCCTGCTTTTAGCTGATCTTCACCAAGGAATCCCTTTGCATAATCTATATGGGCGGGGATTGGAATCCCTTTTGCTTTCTTTATTACGGAAATAATATCAGGGAAGCTTTTGCTGGAAAATGTATCAGCCTTGCCAAAGCGGTCAATGATTTCACACTGAGCCAGTACGGATACAATTTTATTGCTGTCGCACGAAGGATCAAACACTCCCAGGAGGTGAATGCCGTGATCAGCAGTGATTTCCACTCCGGGGAAAATGACCAGTTCTCTGAAGCCTTTAATGCCACTGGCATTGCTTTTGAGGCTTTCATACACAGTTTTCAGTTTATCAACCCATTCTCCGGAATTATGATCCGTTACAACAACGGCATCCAGCCCCTTGCTCATCGCAGCCAGTAACCATTGTTCCGGTGTCACATTCATATCCCGGTAATCCGAAGACATCGGGGTATGGACATGAAAATCAAATTTGTACCACTTACTGCCTAAAACTTTATTATCATCACTCATATCAACATCCGCTTCTGCATGGTATATAAGGTAACCGCTACCCCCTGATCACCGCCCTATCCCACTCTGCGCGCTTGAAGGAGAACAAGGTTTTTCCTCTCAGGAAAGTATTTCGAGTGCAGCCTTTTTCAGGGTGCAAAACTAAAATGGCAGCCCGCTGTTTGCGGGCTTTTGCCGTGAAACAGCAGGTCTGGGAACAGATGGTCATCACAGCCCCGCCCCATACACATACCCCCGGAACAAGACAAGTAAACATGCCGTGCCCTGTAACCAGTTATAAAATCACCGCAGGTTTAGCAGGAGGAGCATCCTGAAAAGGCGCTTTGCTCATCGATGCCTCCAGATTTCTTTGAAAGAAAAATCAGGCACTGATTCAAGCCTTTCAAACTTAATCCGCATACCTACTGCCAGATTTACTGGATCACTTTACCCCGCACTCATTAAGAATCTTCGGCATGTTCCATTTTACCCCCTTTGTAGTTTAATGGCCAAAAACTTGAATTTTGAGAATAAGTGGGCCGCCCCCTTCAAATGAGGAGTTTCAGGAAACTTAACTATTCAGCCCTACAATACCATCATGTAGGGTTGTTTATTTTAAAGTTTATTATGCAGCTTTCTTTTGACCAAAGAGAATTTCCAAAAAGCTTCTCGTGTCACCTGTCAGTCTTGACAAAGGAGACGTCCCGAAGAATTCATCCTTTGTTGTCCTTCGGGCCTTTTTGGTATTGAAGTACAGGCACAGCAGATCCGCCTGAGTCTGGTTCATCCCTCTGAAATCATTGATTCCGGCGCGGATTCTGGAATTGATACTTTCAATGAGGCTGGAGGCCCTGTGAGAATGATCCCTGATGCTGATGGCGGCATGAACAATTTCATCCCACTTATCGAGGACGTCATCCGGCGCGACAGGCCATTCTTCATCGAACAGGAGCTCTTCGATTCGTTTGTTCACCCGTGCAAAATCACGGGTGCCTGCGTGATAAGCCGTCAGATTGTAAGCAAGACTGAGCAGTTCCGGATTGCAGCCTAATTCCTGAGCTTTTAACTCAAACTTGCGCGACAGTTCCTGCAAATATGAAAGAGCATGAGGGAATCTCTTTTCAAGATGCTCCGCCCCTGTTTTGAGATGCCATATCCCGCCAGGCAAAGCCTTGTTTTTCTCATTGCCGGCCATGGCTCTGAGTTCTTCGAGCACCCATTTGAGCAGATCCATGGTTTCACTTTCGGAATAACCGGTAAAGTCCAGGAGATGCCGAACCATTTGCATGAGAAACTCCACGTTGTCATGAATCTCCAGAATGGCATTGATGTTATTGTGCATCTCAAGAAACTTGTCAGCTGTCTGTTTATGACATCTGCCGGGATAATCGCCCCGTTTGATTTGCTCGATTATTTCCGGGGTAATCTTCCTGACTCCCTCCGGATAAAGACTTTGCTCAAAATTCAGGTACTCGCGAAGATGCTTCTCGCAGGAGCGCATTACCGCCGACAGTTCACGCCCGAATTCCCGCAGAATGTGAAAGACATCAATCTGCTGAACAATGCCCGGAAACGCTCCTTTGATTCCGCTCATCAGCCCTTTGCCGGCATCGTTGATGCTTACATTCAGATCAAGGTTCTGACTCTCGCGAAGAGCCGACAGGTGTTTATTCCAGGATGTGCCGGAAGCATCATCGGCAATCCTCATCAGGTAGATGAACTGAGTCACGATATCAGCTCCGCCGAATATCGGCTGGCCGCAGGCGTATATTTCGTCATGGACTCCGGTTTCTATCCCGGACAGATCAACCTGACTCAGCGCCTGCGCAGCTATCATCGCGTACTTCTGGCGAATATTGCTGACTCTGCTGTCTGAGATATCGTAATCAAAGACCTGCGATAAATATTCCTCCACGTCCTGCCCTGATGCCTGACATATCGTGGTGAGCGAAATAACCATCTTCTCCACGGTCAGGCGATCGAGAAAAAACACCGGACAATCACGTTTCTCGGCTAGCTTCTTCATGGTAAATTTCCCAGATATCCGGGGATTGTAATTCCAAGGGGAATAATCTACACTCAAGTGGGGGCGGTATATCCCTTAAATAGCATTATCGGAACGTAGAAGACAAGAGAATAGACAAGGCCGGAAACAGTGTTCCGGCCTTTTTTGATGTCTTATTCCTGAGATGCTGATTTCCTCCTCATGCTGTGGCAAACATCCAGTTATTCCTTCTGATTGCAATGAGCCTTATATTGCCTTTGACGGTGTTATTGGAGATGCCGTAGTTGTGTTTCCTGAAGTGTGCCTGCGCTCCGAACTGCGGCATATTCCTGATCCCTGCCGGAACTGTATTGCATGGGGATTAAGAGAGAGGATAACAGCAATTCCTTCATGAAGTGCCCGGGATATTGAGATCCGCCGGGGCAGATGCTTCAGAGGTAATGGCCTGACAGGGGCGGTCATTTAGTTTGAGGAAGGAAGTGAGAGCAGGAAATAAAAAGCCGGAAACAGGGTTCCGGCTTCTGATGGATATCATGCTGTTATGTTGTCGGGTCTTGCCTGCCCAGCAGCCAGGCGGCTGTATTGCGTACGCCGTTTACGACAGCATTGATGATTTTTCTGCCTGCTGATGCTTCGGGCGGCGTTTCCGGAGATTCGTGACATCCCGCGCCTGCTGCAACACAGTTTTCTTCAGTGTGATCCGACTCCGGCATTGGCGTTTCGGTCTTGCAGGCCCGCACTACTCCGGGACACCATGGGAGCACCACGTTATCAAGCCTTTCAGGGTGCTTTCTGTATCCGGGAACCTTTTGGATGTTGTCTGCCACATACTGAAGGTATTTAACGGGATTCAGTCCGTTCTGGACGGCTGTCTCCACCAGAGAATAACCGTCAGCCAGCGCCACGGCTCCTGACGGCGCGGCTCCTGACGGCGCGCCGGCGAACATCCAGTTCTTCCTTCCGATGGCTATAAGCCTAATATTGCTCTCGACGGTGTTATTCGAGATGTCGCAGTAGCCATCATTGAGAAAAACCTTGAAATTATCCTCGAATTTCAGAGCGTAATTGACGGCGGCCATGAAATCGGATTTGGGCAATATCAGTTTTTCATCCGCCAGCTTCCGGAAATATGCAAAAAGCTCCTCTACCAAAGGCTTGGATTTTTCCTGACGAACCTTCAGTCTTTGCTCTGCCGTCATGTTTTTGCACTCTTTCTCAATGGAGAACACTTTGGCTATAAGAATTATCACATGCGCCAGCAATTCCGGTTCTTTGCCTGTATATGCGCCACGCTCAGTCTTCATGCACGTCTTAAACTTCCGATCCAGATGAATCCAGCAGAGCATCCTGTGGGTAAAATGGTTATAGACTTTGTATTCATCGGTTATGATAGTCCCTTCGTAGTCATCCAGCAGATCATCGGCATAAGTCCCCGCTCTGCCAGGATAGTACGCAAAGAAAGCGATCCGGTGTTCCGCCCATTTTACGGACGCCGCAGCCCACAGGTACGATGGCTTTCTCGTCCCGTCTTCTCGCAGACTTTCGTTTCGAAGCACCAGCATAGGCGTTTCATCTACGTGTATGGCATTCTGCTGCTTCAGATGGTATAGCAATCGGTCAACTACATACCTGAAAGCTATCTGATCCACTTCGATTATCCAGCTGCTCATGCTTTTGTTCGGTATTCGGAAGTCTTTTGATTTTTTAATTTCACCGGCTTCCAACCCGGCTTCCATCAATTCGTAAAATATTCGTTCCTGCCTGTACAGCGGCAGAGATGCGGAGCATTTCAGCCAGATGATGGTTGCCAGAAGCTTATTGCCGCAGGCGGTATGGGAAAGCAGCTTTGTATGCTGAGCTTTCGGTCTTACTATTTCCGGAGTTTCAGCTTTATGATTTTCGTGATTCGGGCAGGCATAGACCTTGCGAGTATGCCGCTCCAGCACGACATTCACCTCAATGGAAAGCTCTCGGCTGTACACCTCTTCGCCGAGGACTTTCATTGGTGTTCCGCAAACAGGGCAGAGAGCATCTTCAGGATGCTCCTTATCAGCGATATCAACTTTCTTTATGAGGGAATTGTTTTCAAGGTCATCAAAATTCAAGATGTTCCGGCTGCCAGATTTACGGCCCTTTTTTCCTTTGGATTTCTCAGAAGAGCCGGCATCGCCGCTGTCAGGAACTGGAGGATTGGTCTGATCCTGCTCTTCTTCATTATCGGACGGCTCTCCCGATTTCTCGTCTTTGTCAGAAGAATCAAGTCCCGGAACTGTTTTGTCCTGTCCGGCAAACAAATCGAACAGGCCGCAATCACCGGCTATTTCTTTTAGTTTGTCAGCACCCAAACCTTTTCTCAGAATTTTTTCAAGCTGTTCGGAACTCGAGCCAAAAATCATATCCCGAAATTTTATGGCGGCTGTGCGAGTATGCGTCAGCTCATCATTGAGCCCCTTGATATAGTCAAACGTTTCCAGAAACAGCGTGATTATCTGAACAGCGCCGTTTTCCTCAGCCTGAACGGCCCCGAGAATCTCTGCCCGGGATTCTCGGGATTCCGCTCTGAGGAGTTCAAGCAATGTTGATGATACTTCCATATCACACCGGTTATCTGGATAAGACTGTTTACATACCTCCTATTATACCCCTTTCCACGCAAAAGGAATATATATTTTCTACAGTATGAGATATATACCAAACTATTATTTACAGATTAGACGTGTCAAAGTCTCTCGTACAATGCTTTGGATCGATCGTAAGACCATCAAGAAGCCATCTTAGCTGCCTGGGAGTGATTTCCCTGGCTTCTCCGGCATTTTTGGGCCATTTGAGAGAGCCGTCCTCGAATCTCTTGTAGAGCAGACAGAAGCCGTCGCCTTCCCAGACAAGCACCTTCAGCCGATCCTTGCGCCGTCCGCAAAACAGGAATGCGCATGACTCATAGGGATTAAGCCCGTGCTTCCCGGACACAATGCCTCTGAGCTCCTCAATGCCCTGCCGCATATCAGTATGCCCGCAGATTATGAAGTATTTCTAAACCCTGGAAATATCGCCTAACATGATGACACCGCCCTGATTAACATTTCCAGCTGCTCGGAATCAATATTGCCGCTGATATCCAGAGTAGCCTGATTTTTAAAAGTGATCGTGCCCAGAATCCCGGCAGATAACCGGGGCGGACGGGAAACGGAATGCGCGGAGATCTCGACGATCT
>JAEEGL015157853.1_pt1 | contig 11870 bp, 13 predicted proteins | sample 9134231 | NCBI WGS metagenome assembly JAEEGL01 (sample SAMN16246548, study PRJNA631951) | gut metagenome | biome: gut microbiome; feature: rumen; material: fiber-attached | host: Bos | place: Iran: Karaj | collected 2018-10 | reverse complement strand
TTTGTCTCCCGAAGATATCGTAATTTGAACTGAGGAGAAGCATATGAAGAAACACCGTTTGCTGATCATGTCGATCCTTTTGCTGCTCGTATCTTTTGTCACAGCATGGTATAACGACCTGATTTTCCATCGTTTGTCTTTTCTCGTTTTACCGATTTATATTATTCTTCCGGTCTGTTTCATCGCGTTGCTGGTAATAAGCATCAAGCGGATCGGAAAACGAAAAGAATACGTCAGCTTTTTCAGCATTGCAGTCCTGGTTTTGCTGGTCCTTCTCCTCGTATTTTTCCCGTTCAGAGACGCAAAAGCAAAAGCTGAACTCGCCCTATATGAAGCTGACAGGCTTGAAATTATCGAGATGATCAAAACCGATCGGCTGCAGCCGAAGGACACCATCGGAAATGTCGATTTGCCTGCGGGTTACCGAAGATTGTCGTCCGATGGCGAGGTGTTCGTTTATCAGAATGATGTATATGGACAGGTTATCGGGTTTTGGGTATTCAGAGGCCTGTCGTCCGGCTCTGTCGAATTGATTTATTCCTCCGGGGGAGAAGAACTGATACGGGCAAACGAGTCCGGGCATCCAATCAGAAAAATTGAAAGGCTAAAAGAAAACTGGTATCTTGTTGAAACGGATTATTGAGCTGACAGCAGATGATTTGCTTGACAGCTCCCGTATAAGCGGATAAACGGCGTGTACCTTTTGGGCGTACTTCGGCATCAAAGCAGCCGCTTTTGTCTGTCAGGGCAAAGGCGGCTGCTTCTTTTTTTCCTTTTTCTGAGGATCATGGAATCATCACCCCGGCAAATCGGGGGGAATGGCAAGGTCTGTCTGCGTTCAGGCTCCCGCGTCTGTCCGGAAAAAAATGACCGTCATGCCCCTCCCGGCGGAAACCTTTCTGCGCGCACACCGTCTAACGATTCAGCACCGCAGGCAGGCTCCTTATCCCCACGAAAAAGGGATAACCGCTTGCCGCGTTACAGAAATTTTCAAAAAACAGGAGGAATCCCCATGAAACGAATCATTACGATCACGGTCTCCGCCGCGCTTGGGCTTGCGCTCATGCTCGGGCTGACCGTCTGCGGTACGGCGTCTGACGGGGCTTTTACCGCCGAAGCGGCAGACGCGCCGGAGACAGAGGAGACGGTCACGGTTTCCGCGTCCGACACAGTCCGTCTGGTGCCGGATAAAGCGACGGTCTCCTTCGGGGTGACGACGCAGGAGAAGACCGCGGAGCTGGCCCAGAGCAAAAACAGTGAGGCTGTGAAAAATGTGATTGCCGTGCTGACCGAGCGCGGAACCGAAGAGAAGAGCATCCGCACCACAGGTTACAGCATGTACCCGCGATATGACTGGTCGGACTACGGAGACCAGCGAATCATCGGCTATCAGGTGACCACGACGATGACGGTACAGGATCAGGACATTGAGGATTTAGGCGCTCTTCTTTCCGCCTGCGTGGCTGCCGGGATCAACGATGTCGATACTGTGAGGTTCCTCTGCAGCGACTATGACGAGGCCTATCGCCAGGCGCTCGCGCAGGCAGTCGCGGCCTCGAGGGAGAAGGCGGAAGTCCTCGCTGAAGCCGCGGGGAAAAAGCTGGGCGGGGCGGTCAGCATCGTTGAGGGCTGGCAGGACAGCTCCGCCCGCTACGGTCGGAACACGGAGGTATCCCTTGCCAAGCAGGAATCCGCGGACGCCGCCGGCCCGATCCTTCAGCCGGGCGAGAGCGAGATCCGGGCAAACGTGACGGTCACTTACCGGATGGGATAAGCGCGGCGGGCTTTCCCGGAATTTCCTTGTCACAATGCGCGGCGCATGGTAGAATCGGGGCAGACCTGCAAACCGGCGAGGAGGTGCAGCGCATGAAAACCGACCGCAGGAGCCTGCCTTACGGCGTCTATCTCCTGTCCATGCTGATCTTCGGCACCAACGGGCTTCTTGTCGCCCATATCTCTGTTCAGAGCAGCCAGATCGTTCTCCTGCGCACCCTGATCGGCGGCGCGCTGCTCACGGCGGTCGTCCTGCTGCGCGGCGGCTTCGACCGTACGGCCATCCGCCCGGAGCTCCCGATGCTCCTTCTGGGCGGGATCGCGCTGGGGCTGAACTGGGTCGCCCTGTTCGGGGCCTACCGTCTGCTGAACGTCAGCCTCGCGACGCTGATCTACTACATCGGCCCGATCCTCGTCCTGCTGTTTTCCCCGCTCCTCTTTCGCGAGACGCTCACGCCTGCGCGGATCGCCGCCGCGGTCCTGGTCGCGGTCGGCCTTGTCTGCATCAGCGGCAGCGTCCTCGCGGCCGGAAGGAACGCCGCCGGCCTTGCTGCCGCCGTCGCCTCCGCGCTGTTTTACGCCGCGCTGATCGTTTTCAACAAGCGGATCACCCGCACGGAGGGCCTTCAGACCGCCGCGATCGAGCTGGACGTCGCCTTTGCCGTCGTCCTCGTCTACTGTCTTGCGACCGCCGGCCTGCCCCGCCCGCTCCCCTCCGACCTGCCCTGGCTTGCCCTGATCGGCGCTGTGAACACCGGCCTCGCCTATCTCCTCTACTTCTCCGGCCTGCAGAAGCTGTCCGGGCAGTCCGCTGCGATAATGAGCTACGCAGACCCGGTTTCCGCGCTCCTTTTCTCCGCGTTTTTCCTCCATGAGAGCCTGTCGCCCGTTCAGATCGTCGGCGCGGTCCTGATCATCGGCGGCGCCATGCTGGGGGAATCCAGGCGGCGAAAGGCCCGATAACGGCCGTCAGATCAAGACAACGCCCTTGAAAACCAAGCGTTTTCAAGGGCGTTGTTCCTTTTTCTCCGTCGGCGCGGCGGCCGCGCGCCGTTCGGATCGTCAGCGCCGGGACGCCGCAGCGCGCGCCCGCTCCCCCGCTTCGAGCGACCGGTTCCGGAAGTAGATCGCAATCCCGCCCGCGACCATCAGCGTATTGATCACGTAGAAGAACATCACGTACCAGCGGACCGTCTCGTACCACGGGGCGGGCGCGTGGTACGCGATCAGCAGGCACTTGCCGGCGAGCGCGCAGAGATAGCCGAGAAGGATGAAGGAATAGAACAGCAGGCTGATCCCCTTCGTGCTCCTGGCCTTCCACGCTTTCACAATGTTGATCGGCCAGGAAATGCCGAAGCAGATGACCATGAGCATCTCCATATAACTTGCAGCAGCCAGCACGTCCCTTACCTCTCTTTCTCTTCCTGTTCCCGCATACTTCCCGTCTCCCGCAGGCGCCGGTGGAAGGAGAAGCAGCGGTCGAGCAGATGCGGGGTCTGCGCGCCGTTCGTGGCGGCGCAGGCCGCTTCGAAATACGCCCGGAGCTGCGGACGGTAATCCGGATGGGCGCAGTTTTCGATGATGCGCCGCGCGCGCTCCTTGGGGCAGAGCCCCCTGAGATCGGCGTAGCCCTGCTCCGTCACCAGCACGTCCACGTCGTGCTCGGTGTGGTCCACGTGGCTGACCATCGGGACGATGCAGGAGATCCTGCCGTCCTTCGCAACCGAGCCGGTCATGAAAAGGGAGACCGAGGCGCTGCGCGCATAGTCCCCGGAGCCGCCGATGCCGTTATACATATCGGTCCCGTTCACCTGGGAGGAGTTGACGTTCCCGTAGATGTCCGCCTCCAGCGCGGTGTTCATCGCGATCACGCCGAGCCTGCGGATGACCTCGGCGTTGTTGGAGATCTCGGAATCGCGCAGGACGATCTTGTCCCGATACCGCTCGAGCTCTCCGAGCAGGCGCGTCATCCCCTCCTTTGACAGGGAGAGGGAGGTCGCGGAAGCCATGTCGGCCTTGCCCGCGTCGATCAGATCCAGAATCCCGTCCTGCATCACTTCCGAGTAGAAGGTCAGATGGGAAAACTCCGTGTTTTTCAGCCCCAGAAGCACCGCGTTGGCCACGGAGCCGACGCCGGACTGCAGCGGCACGTCCCCTGCGGTCAGGCGTCCCGCCGCCTTCTCCCCCTCCAGGAAGGCCACGAGGTTCGCCGCGATCCCGCGGCTCACCGCGTCTTCCCGCGCAAGGGCGCGCGGCTTTTCCTCCGCGCGGCTGATGACGACGGCGGCCACCTTCCCGACCGGGCAGCGCAGCCACGGCCGCCCGATCCGCTGGCCGACCCGGGTCAGGGGGATCGGGTCCCTGTGCGGGGGATCCTGCGGGGCGTAGATATCGTGGAGGCCCTCCAGCTCCGCGGGCTGCGCCAGATTCAGCTCCACGATCACCCGATCGGCCAGATCGATAAAGGTCTGCGCGCAGCCGACGGCGGTCGTCGGGATCAGGTTCCCGTCCTCCGTGATCGCCGCGGCCTCGATCAGGGCGACGTGGACGGCCCCGTAACAGCCGTAGCGGGCGTTCTGCGCGAGCTTTCCGAGATGGACGTCCGAATAGGCCACGGGCGCGTCCGCTTTGCCGTTGACCGCGTCGCGCAGCGTTTTGCTGGTCATATAGGGAAGGCGGCGCGCGATGATGCCGAGGGAGGCCCACGCGGAGTCGATCTCCTCCCCCGTTGAAGCTCCCGAAAGCAGGGTCAGGCGCAGCGGCCTTCTCCCGGCGCGCACCTGCTCCGCCAGGGCAAGCGGGACCGCCTTCGGGCAGCCGGAGGGCGTAAAGCCGCCGACGGCGACCGTCATGCCGTCCCCGATCAACAGCGCCGCCTCGGACGCGCTCATCACGCGCGCTTTCAGCGCTTCACAGCGGATTCTCTTCTCCCACGCCATCGGCTCACTCCCACTTCTGTGCAAAGGCCTCGCTCATCTCCGGCGTGATCAGCGCCTCGCCGGCGGCCAGCGCCTTTTGGTTCAGCTCCTCCGTCCCGGCGGGAACGTGCCGCCGGACGGCCTCCGTCAGCGTCTCCGGCTCAAACAGGCGCAGCGCCCTGTTGATCGCGCCGACTGCCACGATATTGGCCGTAAAGGCTTTTCCGACCGTCTCCCCGGCTGTCCGGAGGATGGGGACGGAGATCACGCGCCCACGGTCCAGCCCTTCGGGAACGACGAGGCTGTCGTCCGCCATCACGATCGCGCCTTCCGCAAGCGACCGGGCATAGCTGTCCAGCGAATCCTGCGTCAGCGCGAGCAGGAAGTCGGGCCGGGTCACCCTGGAATACCAGATCTGCTCCCGGCTCAGGACCGTTTCCGCCCTGCTGACGCCGCCGCGGGCTTCCGGGCCGTAGGCCTGGGACTGCACGGTTTCCAGGCCGCTGATGACGGCCGCCTCCGCGAAGATCACGCTGGCCAGGATCACGCCCTGGCCGCCGGAGCCCGCGAAGCGCATTTCATATCGGCTGCTCACCCTTCCGTCCCCCTCTCAGCCCTTTCCTTTTTTCCGGACCGCGTCGACCACCTTGGCGTATTCCTCCGTATACTCGGGGTAATCGTTGATCGACAGGATGCCGATCAGCTTTTTCCCGGCGCGCTCGCCCTCGGGCATGCTGTAATACCGGGCGGTCGGGATCAGGTTCTCCCGCTGCCATTTCAGCATATCCACGGCGTCGCCCTTCCTGTTTTTGCGGCCGTAGTAGGTGGGGCACACGGAGTACACGTCGACCAGGGAGAAGCCCTTGTGCTGAATGGCCTGCTTGATAATGTCGATGGTCTCGCGGGCATGGAACACGTCGCCGCGGGCGGAGAACGAAGCGCCCGCGCCGGTCGCGAGGTTTGCGATGTCGAAGGGCCGGTCCACGTTGCCGTAGGGCGCCGTGGTCGCCCGCTCGCCGTTCGGCGTGGTCGGCGAATACTGCCCGCCCGTCATGCCGTAGATGTTGTTGTTGAAGGCGATCACCGTCAGCCCCATGTTCCGCCGCGCCGCGTGGATCAGGTGATTTCCGCCGATCGCGGAACAGTCGCCGTCGCCGGTCAGCACGATCACGTGCAGCTTGGGATTGGCGAACTTGATCCCGGTCGCGAAGGCGATGGCGCGGCCATGCGTCGTGTGGATGGAGTTGAAGTCCAGATAGCCGGCCGCGCGGGAGGAGCAGCCGATGCCGGACACGATGACGAAGTCCTCGCGGTTGAAGTGCAGATCGGGGTCTTCGATCAGCTCCTGGATCGCCACGGCGACGTCGCGCATGATAACGCCGTTGCCGCAGCCGGGGCACCACATCTGCGGAAGATGGTCGATCCGCATATACTGATGGATCAGATCACTCGGCATCGTCCGTCGCCTCCATTTCCTCCAGCTTTGCAAGAATGTCCTGCGGAGAGATCACCGTTCCGTCGATCCTGCCCAGGAAGTGCACGGGCCTGTCGCGGCCGACCGCCCGCCTCAGTTCCAGCAGCATCTGCCCGTGGTTGTGCTCGACCATGAGGATGCTTTTGAGCTGCGGAAGCCGCCGGCAGAGCTGCTTTTCCGGGAAGGGCCAGACCGTCACCGGGCGGAACATGCCGACCTTCTTTCCGGCCCTGCGCGCCTCCAGCACGGCGGACATGACGGCGCGGGCCGTCCCGCCGAAGCAGACGACCGCGGTCTCGGCGTCGTCCATCGCGTATTCCTCCACGCGCGTGATGTCGTCCGCGTTCCTTTCCACCTTGTCCAGCAGACGGCCGACAAGCCTGCCGGCGATCTCATGGCTGTTGGTGGGGAAGCCGGACGCATCGTGGGCGTTGCCGGTGATGTTGTAGCGCTCCCCCTGCCCGAAGGGCTTCATCGCAGGCACGTACCTGCCCTCCGGCACGTAGTAGGCCTGCTTGTTGGCGCCGTCGTGGAAGGACATCTTCCGCCGGTTGATGATCAGGTCGCTGGGCTTCGGCAGCTCCACGCCCTCGCGCATATGGCCGACGATCTCATCCATCAGGAAGATCACGGGCGTGCGGTACTTCTCCGCCAGATTAAAGGCGCGGATGATCAGCGTATAGGTCTCCCGCACCGAGGAGGGCGAGAGGGCGATCACCGGATGGTCGCCGTGGGTCCCCCACCGGGCCTGCATATAGTCGCCCTGCGCGGGGCTGGTCGCCAGCCCGGTCGAGGGGCCGGCGCGCTGGACGTCCACGATCACGCAGGGGATCTCGGCCATCGCCCCGTAGCCGATGTTTTCCTGCATCAGGGAAAAGCCCGGTCCGGAGGTCGCGGTCATGGCCTTCATGCCGGCGGCGGAAGCCCCCAGGACGGCGGCGATCGACGCCAGCTCGTCTTCCATCTGGATGAATTTGCCGCCGACCTGCGGAAGCCGGACGGCGCTCCCCTCCGCGATCTCCGTCGAGGGCGTGATCGGGTAGCCGGCGAAGAAGCGCATTCCCGCCGCGATCGCGCCCTCGACCGCCGCCTCGTTTCCCTGCATCAATACGGCCTCAGACATATGCTCCCTCCTACTCTTCCACGTTCACGAGATAGATCGCATAGTCCGGACAGCGCAGCTCGCACAGTCCACAGGAAACGCACTGTCCCCCGTCCCTGACGGCCGCCTTCCCGCCGCGGATCTCCAGCACCTGCCCGGGACAGAAGGCCGCGCAGATGCCGCAGCCCTTGCACCAGGCCGTCTCAAGCACCAGTCTCTTCCGTCCGATCATAAGCGTCACCTCTTTCGCACGTCTTGTTTCCCCTTGTATCCTGAATCCATATTACACCCATGCGAAAAAAATGAGAAACACTTCTTTTCTTGCTGTTGCCACAGGTTTTTTCCTGTGGTAAACTGGGGATACTTCACCGAAGAAGGGATGAGGCCCATGAATTTTCGGAACCTGCAGTATTTTCTGGCTGTGGCCGAGGAGCGGAACATCACCCATGCGGCAAACCGGCTGTTCATCTCCCAGCAGTCTCTCAGCGGGCACATCGCAAAGCTGGAGGAAGAGCTGGGCGTGCCGCTGTTTTCGCGCGGGCAGGAGCTGACGCCGACCTATGCCGGGGAGCGGCTGATGCTGATCGCCAAAAGGATCTGCGCGCTGGAGCGGGAGATCTACCGGGAGACCGACGAGATCCGCGACCGGCGCAGAGGCAGGCTCCGCCTCGGGATCTCCTATACCTGCGGGCGGGTCATCCTGCCCGCCATCCTGCCGGCCTTTCACAGGACGCACCCGCTCGCGGAGTTCAGTCTGGTGGAGGGGAACCATCACCAGCTCAACGAATGGCTGCGCCGGGGCGAGATCGACGTGCTCATCGGCTATCTGCCCATCGACGTTCCCGGCGCCGAGGTGTCCGAGCTTTTGCAGGAGCGGCTGTTCCTGGTCTGCCCGAAGGCCGTCACGGATTCGCTGTTCGGGAGCGAGGCCGGGCGGATGAGGCGCCTGTTCCGGCAGCAGCCGGACCTGCACCTGTTCCGGGACCAGCCCTTCATTCTTCTGAAAAAGGGCAACCGCATCCGCGAGACGCTGGACTCCTGCCTGGCGAAGCTGGATTTTGAACCCTCCGTCCTCCTCGAGACGGAAAACATCGAGACCGCCTTCGCCCTCGCGGAAAAGGGCATGGGCATGACGATCTATCCGGAGCTGTTCCTCGCCGGGCTGCACGCGGAGGCGCTCGCGGAGGACTCGCCCCTCGATTTCTTTCCGCTGCCGGGCGCGGACACCCGCGGCTCGCTGGCGATCGCCTTTCTGGAAAACGGCTACCGCTCCCCCGCAGTGCTGGACTTCATCGCGCTGTGCCGGCGGCACGCCGCGCTGGGCTTCTTTGCCGAATGACGCCGCGCCGCCCGTTTGCGCGGGCGCACCGGGGACGCGCGAATCGGGGCTTTACCCGGCGCCGCTTTTGGTGTAAGATAGGGCAGGAAGAGCAGCACGCCCGCTGTGCGGGCAGAACACATCGTGACCGTCACAGAATGGAAAACGCCATGAGGATCGAAACCGAACGCCTGCTGATCACGGAATTTTGTGAGGATATGGCTGAGGCCGTACATCGGAATTCGCTGGACGAGGACACGCGCCGTTTCGTACCGGACGAGGTGTTCGAGACCGTCGAGGACGCCCGGGAAACCGTCGAGTTTCTGATCAGCCGCTACGGCGAAGAGGACGGCCCGTTCGTCTATCCGGTGCTGCTGAAAACCGGTGAGAACATCGGCTACGTTCAGCTCGTGAAGGCCGACGGCGGCTGGGAGCTCGGCTACCATATCGCCAAGGCGTATACCGGGCAGGGCTACGCCACGGAGGCCGTGAAGGCCTTCCTGCCGGTCACCGCGGCGAAAAAGGAGCTGCCGGAGATCCTCGGGATCTGCCTCGCGGAGAACGCCGCCGCTGCCCGCTTGTGCTATACTCTCACCGGAAAGGCATTCCGACAGAAAGCGTGATCGGCTCATGAAACCTTTGATCGCATTGACGCCGTCGCTCGAGAAGAGCAGCGGCAACACCTATATGAACCCCGGCTATCTCCGGGGCGTAACGATGGCGGGCGGGCTGCCCCTGATCCTCCCCCTCTCGTGCGAAGGCGAGGATCTCGACCGGCTCCTCTCCCTCTGCGGCGGCGTTCTCTTCACCGGCGGGCCGGACGTCGACCCCGCCGTGTACGGAGAAGCGCGGCTCAACGAGAGCGTGGAGCTCTGCCCGGAACGGGACGCGCTGGAGTTTTCGCTGCTGGAGAAAGCGATGCGGGCGGGTCTGCCCGTCCTCGGCATCTGCCGCGGCTGCCAGCTCATCAACACGGCGCTCGGCGGCACGCTGTACCAGGATCTTCCGACGCAGCGCCCCGGCCCGATCCAGCACCGGCAGCCCGAACCCTTTACCTGCCCGCAGCATGAAAACCGCATCCTCCCGGGCACGCCGCTCGCGGCAGCGCTTTCGCAGGCGTCGATCGCCGTCAACAGCTGCCACCATCAGGCGATCCGGACGCTTGCCGACGGGCTGCTCCCTTCAGCGGTCGCCGGGGACGGGCTCATCGAGGGCTTCTGCCATGAGAGCTATCCCTATCTCTGGGGCGTGCAGTGGCACCCGGAGCGCCTGCTCGGCGATCCGGCCAGCCTCCTGCTGTTCCGCTCCTTTGTGCGCGCGGCGGAGGAGAGAGCCCCCCGCGCCTAAGGGGAAAACCGGCTCCGGCTTGGGCCGGGGCGGGAAGGAGAGCGGCCGGCTTCTCCCCCGCCGAACAGGGCGAGACGATCATGCGTCTCACGCTTGACCGCAGCTTCGCCGCGGCGCTGCCGGAGGGCCTCCGCTTTACCGAGCTCGATCCGGACACGCAGGCCGTCGAATACCGGTGGCTGCTGTGGCGGGGCTTCAACCACGGCGAGGACCGCGAGGCCTTTGAACGGGCGGAGACGATCGTCCCGCACAGCAGCAGGCATTTCGACCTCCGCCTGAGCGTCGCGGCGGAGGACGGCAGCGGGGATAAACGCGCCTACTGCTGCCTGTGGTACCGGCCGGACACCGACTACGCCTATGTGGAGCCGGTCTGCACCGTCCCTGCCTGCCGGGGCAGGGGCGCGGCCAGGGCCGTTATCTTCGAGGCGCTGAACCGGGCGAGGGCGCTGGGCGCGAAGAAGGCCTATGTGATCTCGGATATGCCCTTTTATGAAAAGCTCGGCTTTGAAAAGGTCTATCATTATTCGTTCTACTGGAAAAAGGAAGCGTGAGCTGCCCGATATACGGAGAAACCGCCGGAGCCAAATGGCTCCGACGGTATTTTTTTCCGTGTTCCCGGATTCCGTTTCGCGCCGGGAAAGCTTCCTTCCGACCGTCGAGGCTCTGCCAGCGCTGCTTGGCCTTCCTCCATCGTCATGCCGGAGGCGATGCACTGCCTGAACTTGCCAAACGAGGAGAAAAACAGGACAGGCCGCAGCCTGTCCTGTCTGGGGTAACGGATGAGCTTCAGGGCTTGAGCTCGAGGTACAGGCCGCGGTACTGCGCGGCGGAGGCGTCCCAGGAGACGTCCTTGGCCATGTCGCGGCGGACCATGTCGTCCCAGCGGCCCCGCTCGGTGAAGTACAGCGTCTTGGCGCGGTTGATGGCGTCAAGCAGCAGGCCGACCTCGTAGCGGTCAAAGGTGAAGCCGTTGCCGCTGTTCTCGTACTGGTTGTAGGGCGCGACGGTGTCCTTCAGGCCGCCGGTCTCGCGCACGATGGGCACGGTGCCGTAACGCATGGCGATCAGCTGGGTCAGGCCGCAGGGCTCGAACAGGGAGGGCACCAGGAGCGCGTCGGAGCCGGCGTAGATGTTGTGGGCGCGGCCCTCGTCGTACATGATGTTGGAGCAGACGCTTCCCTTGTAGGCGTACTCGAAGTAGCGGAAGGAGTCCTCATAGCGGCGGTCGCCCGTGCCGAGGACCACGACCTGGGTAAAGCCGTCGATGAGCTGGGGCAGGATCCAGTTGATCAGATCCAGGCCCTTCTGGTCGGTCAGGCGGGAGATCAGGCCGATGACAAACTTGTTCTCGTCCACCTCAAGACCCAGCGACTCCTGCAGGGCCCTCTTGTTGGCCTTCTTCTGCTCGATGACGTTCTCGATGCTGTAATTCGCGGCGAGGCGGGCGTCGGTAGCGGCGTCCCACTGCTCGGTGTCGATGCCGTTGACGATGCCGCGCAGCTTGTAGGCGTGATGGCGGATATGCGCGTCCAGATTCTCGCCGAAGAAGGGCGTCTGGATCTCCCAGGCGTAGGTGCCGGACACGGTGGTGACCATGTCGGCGTAGGCGATGCCGCCCTTGAGCATATTGGCGTCCTCATAGCCCTGCTTGAGCACGTCAATGTTGAACAGGTAGGCGGGCAGGCCGGACCAGTACTTGATGGTCGGGATGTTGTATACGCCCTGGAAGCGCAGGTTGTGGATGGTGAGGATGCTCGCGGCGTTGGCCACGGGCGTGTTGGCGAACAGGGTGCGCATATAGATGGGCACCAGAGCCGCCTGCCAGTCGTGGCAGTGGATCACATCGGGAATCCAGTCCATATAGTTGAGCGCCGCAAGCGCCGCTTTGGCAAAGAAGCAGAACTTGGGGATATCGCGCACCAGATCGGTATAGGGGTT
>JAEEGL015156774.1_pt1 | contig 11870 bp, 11 predicted proteins | sample 9134231 | NCBI WGS metagenome assembly JAEEGL01 (sample SAMN16246548, study PRJNA631951) | gut metagenome | biome: gut microbiome; feature: rumen; material: fiber-attached | host: Bos | place: Iran: Karaj | collected 2018-10 | reverse complement strand
TGATCGGATTATGCACTGATATCTGCGTTATTTCCAACGCACTTCTCATAAAGGCATGTCTTCCTGAGGTAAAGATTACCGTGGATTCCTCCTGCTGCTCCGGAGTTACACCACAGAGCCATAGTAATGCACTGGAAGCCATGAAGAGTTGTCAGAGAAATGTAATCTGATATGCGAGGGTAAATCCAACAAGAGTATTTTTCGAAACAACGGGGACGACGAGGGGACGGTTCTTTCGTCCCAAAGCTTTGGGACGAAAGAACCGTCCCCGATGTTCCACAAAAGAACCATCCCGGTTAGTTTTCTTATAATTCTCAATTATAATAAAGCGCGGAATCATCTATATCTTCAGGCTTTTCAAATCCTGTACAGCTCATGATGAACCGCAGTTCATTGCCTACTTTTCTAAGAAACTCAGTAACTCCTTTAGTCCCATCTTTTTCCAGAGAAGGCATCATGGAGCGTCCTACAGCCGCAGCATCTGCTCCAAGAGCCAGAGCCTTGTAGACATCAGCTCCGCTTGAAATGCCGCAGTCCACAATGATCTCCACATCTTTATCCGCCAATGCCTCTTTTATCTCAGGAAGCGCCATCATCGGTGGTACTGCATATGGAAGTCTTCCGTGATGATGACTGACAATGATAGCCTTTGCGCCTACTTCCGCGCATTTAAGGGCATCCGTTACACTGAGGACTCCTTTGATCACGAAAGGAAGCTTCGTGGAATCTACATAGGCCCTTAACATATCCATGGTCTGGGCAGCCATTTCTTCACCCACTACAACGTCATAGCCGTTATCTCCAAAAATGTGATCAATATCCATTCCAACGCCGAAAGCTCCGACTTCTTCCGCAAATGCTATCTGATCTCTTATCTTTCCGTTATCGGCGTAGGGCTTAATGATCCTGACTGTCTTTGCTCCTGTTAAGGCGATCTTTTCGAACATATCGTTTTCCATCATGCCGCAAAAATTCAGGATATTGCATTCTTTTGCCGCAAGTGAATACTCCTCGAGACCGGTGAGCTCTCTTCCATCATATTTCCCCAAATGAGAAAAAGCCGGTGTCATAACAGGCATATCAAAGGTCTCACCAAGGAACTTCATGGAAAGTTCAGCTTTTACAGAGTCTATAAGTCTTTGTTCAAAAAGAATTGAATCCATGAATCTTTCTGTTATCTCATTTGCATCAGATAGTCTTGTATAAGCCATTTAATTCCTCCTTAAGATATCCCATAAAACCGATGTATTCCTCGTCTGAATCCAGATGTTCAAGGATTACCGGCATATCGGCGTCTATTTCATTCATCTTTGTGACATAGTACCTGAGCGGAAATTCCCCATCTCCCGGACCGCATTCCTCAAGGCGCAAAGTGTAGCCGTTATCAAGATGTACATCCTTGATATGACAGCTTCGAATTTGGTCCCCAAGGATTTCAGCGCATTCATCCACAAATTCTTCCGGATGAAAATATCTCTCCGAGGAACTTATCATATTTATGATATCCATATGAACCGCAAACCTGTCCCTGTCCACATCTTCGAGAAGCATCGCGTACTCCTTCGGTCCCGTGGGTATCATCCAGGGCATGGGTTCCAGGGAAAAGAATGTGTTCTTCACATTTGCTCTGTCTATTATCTCCTGTACCATTGAGACAGTTTTTTTCCAGGCTTCATCAGTAAAATTGGCTTTATAACCGCCGTCCCATACAGGGCCGAAGGCTCCCGCCACATTTACGGCGCATCTGGCTCCAATAAAGTCCGCAAGTCTAAGCTGCTCCACGCAGTAATCCATGTTCGCCTTCCTCTCGGTTGGGCCCGCTGCCAGAGCATTTCTCCAAATGCCCACCTCTGCTATGGAAAGACCTGCCTTGTTTGCTGCCTCTTTATATGCAATTATCTTACTCTCAGGTTCACTGCTCTGTACCGGAAAAACCACTGTGGAACAACCGAGTTTTACCTGATTTGCAGCCCACTCCTGCGGGGAACTGTGCTGTAATGGTGATGATGTGCCAAGCCTCATATCTGCCTCCTATTAATGGGACGGTTCTTAGGTGGAACAAGGGGACGGTTCTTTCGTGGAACAAGGGGAAGGTTCTTTCGTCCCAAAGCTTTGGGACGAAAGAACCGTCCCCGATGTTCCACCTAAGAACCGTCCCCGATGTTCCACCACACAGCATCAAGGAAGGAATTTTCCTGATGCCAGATACAGCTGATACCACTCGTTGTGAGTAAGATCAACCTTTGAAGCATCGCAGATGTCCTTAAGATGCTCCGGGTTCATGGTCCCGGCAATGGCCTGCATCTTGGCAGGGTGACGAAGGATCCATGCGATTGCAATGGCAGTCTTGGAAACACCGTACTTCTCTCCTATCTTTCCAAGAACGGCATTCAGCTCGGGATAATCAGGATGATCCACAAAACATCCCTTAAACATGCCAATCTGAAGTGGTGACCAGGCCTGAATTGTAATGTCATTTAATCTGCAGTAATCAAGGATACCGTTGTCTCTGTCTGTGGAGCGATCGGTAGTAGTATTATTCAGATAAAGAGCCGCATCAATAAGCTGTGACTGATCCAGCGAGAACTGAAGCTGGTTAAAAATAAGGGGCTGCTTTACATACTTTTTCAAAAGTTCCAACTGTCCGGGTGTCACGTTGCTTACACCAAAGTGCTTAACCTTGCCCTCTGAATGGAGCTTGTCAAAGGCCTCGGCCACTTCTTCAGGATCAAATAAAAGATCCGGACGATGCAAAAGAAGTACATCAAGATAATCCATCTTTAATCTGGATAAGCTCTCCTCAGCGGATTTTAAGATATCCTCTTTACTCCAGTCAAATTCCTTGCGATCAAAATGAAGTCCGCATTTACTCTGAATTATCACATTTTCTCTCTTTATGCCTGTCATGGGAAACGCATCACCAAAGCGGGTCTCCGCCTCTCCATCCCCATAGCATGTGGCATGATCAAAGAAATTGATTTCCTGCTCAGAAGCGCAGTTTATCATTTCTGCTGCTTTTTCAACACTTAAGGCCGGCATTCTCATACAACCAAGAATTATCCTTGATACATTCTGCGGGCCATTTACTACATTCATCGTTTTCATTGTCTGTCTCCCTTCTGTAGTCTCTTTATAATAAATTCACATACTATAATTCAAACATCTGATAAGAGTCTAGCAGTTACGAATTTTCATCACCACTCATATTTGGGAAGGGAGCTTCTCATTTTTCGAAGCAACAGGTGAGGCAGGTGGGACAAGGGGACGAAAGAACCGTCCCCCTTTCCAATAACAAAAAAGATGTGAGTACCGAAAACATCCGATACTCACACCGTTTTTCAAATTCCACGTAATATTCTATTTCTTCTTAAGATTATATTTGCATATATCCTTGAGGCAACACCTTTCGCAGTCCGGGCGCCTTGCGACGCATACGGCGCGGCCGTGGACCACAAATCTGTGGCATAAACTGTTTCCTTCTTCAGGAGGAATGATCTTCCACAGCTCTTTTTCCACCTTCCCGGGCTCCTTGATGTTGTCCACAAGGCCAATCAGGTTACAGAGCCTGATACAGTGGGTATCTGTTACAATGGCGGGCTTCCCAAAGACATCTCCCAGCACAAGGTTGGCACTCTTTCTGCCAACCCCGGGAAGTGCTAAAAGCTCCTCCATAGTATCAGGAACATTCCCGTTGTATTTTTCATGTATGACCTTCATGCAGGCAGAAATATCTCTGGCCTTGGAATTGCCAAGACCGCAGGGACGGACTATTTCTTCAATCTCTGCCACCTCCGCATTGGCCAGAGCCTCCACCGTAGGAAACTTCTCATACAAAAGAGGCGTAATCATATCAACTCTTGCATCGGTGCACTGAGCTGCAAGCCGTACGCTTACAAGAAGCTGCCAGGCCTTGTCATAGGCAAGCGTGCAGACTGCATCCGGATATTCCTTCTTAAGCCTCTCTATTACCTCCAGTGCCAGTTTCTTTTTGGTCATAATGATCTCCTGATTGTTTATATTTACAATAGCTTCTTAGTTACTATACCTTAATCAGTCTTTCTTTTTAGTCAGAGCCTCTATTGACTTACTGTCCAGTGTCAGCACATTTGCCGAGAAAATAGTTTTGACCATCCATACCAGGAACACAAAGACCAGCGCAGGGACTACGCAGCTGGTGACGATCATAACTGCCAGTGACTCTAAAAGACTGCTCACAAATGAAGTGATCTTATCAACAGTATTATTGGTTATGGTAGTAAAGTCACTGAATATTCCTGAATCCGAATCCCCTTCTATCTCAAGATCGTTGTATTCATTGATAGTCTCCGCCACCTTGTCAGACTGGGTCTGATAAATCTTATCCGACAAAAGTACACTGGCAGGCACAATCAGGAATATCACCATACCGATTAAAGCCAGCTTCCCTGCGGTTGTTCTGGCATTCTTATCATCAAAAGCCACATACCAACTTAGAAAACCACACGCTACAGGAATTAGTACTCCAAAAGTAATGAATCCCGAAAGTGTTATCAAGAACTTCTCAAGATGAAGTGCGCTCAGCACCAAAAGAAAATACTTGGCAAGTTCTGCCAGCTGCTCTGCCAGGGGCGTGCACATGTCCCCCGGAAGCAGGGATAAGGTTGCTGAAGTTGCCGCTGCTCCCGCAGACAATGTCATGACTGAGGCTATCTTATCCTCCGTCTGCTCTATGCAATGGGGATGCGTAGCCGCGCTTGCCGCCCATGGCGCGATTTTGGTAAAAGAAATAACGGCAAACAGAAGGATTAAACTGATGATCGCTGCTTTTTTCAGATTCATTACTCGTTCTCCTTGAACTTAGTCCAGAATCAAATCTTATTTTACTGATTGATTGTAATAAACTTAACTTCTATGCCATAATCTGAAACATTAGGAAAATTCCTGATAAAATTAGTGACAAGAGTCTTTGCCTGTTCATCCGACTTATCAAGTATTCTGTTATCCAATGCCTTTTTCTCTGCTTCTTTTTCAAATTCAGCCAGTGACAGATTATAGTCTTCCAACTTAATGGGATTCCACAGAGAGTCTTTTTCCGAATAAACCTTGAAGGTACCTGTATCCACGTTGACATTCTGAATGGTTGAATGAGGAAGCTCAATTATAATCATCTTTGCATCCTCATCCTTAGAAACATCAATCTCACCAAACTCAATTCCCGCAGTAACTGTACCGTCATAGCTGTAGGTAAAGCCTGACTCGGAATTGAAAAGACTAAGCACTTTCTTTTCCTTTGTGTAGGTCTCCACCTGGGTAAAGTAGTACTCCTGGGTGATCAGGGTTCCCATATCATTAAGACCGTCCCTGATGGTCTCCACATTTACAGATATTTTCACATCCTCTTTTTTCTCAAGAGATGGCCTGTCCGTCGCTGTTTCCGGCACATTTTCTGTTTCTTTACCCTTCATAAAGCCCACAGAAAAAACGATCATAAGCACTGCGGCCACAGCGATGATACCTATGTAAATATAATTTGTAATGTTTTTTGAATCTTTCATCTCGAGCTCCTTGGATCATGATCAGCCCTATCCGGCCAACAATCACTAATCTCTTCTGCCAAATCTCAGGGCTGAAATTAATAAGTCCCCTGCCCTTTTCATCACATCTTCGCCATAAGTTCCCAGGAATAAGCATCCTTTTTCTGCTCCTCATAGGGAAGGTTCTCAAAAGGAACAATCAGGTTGTGCTCCCTTACTGCGTCATTTCGTTTTTCCGCAAAATGCCAGTTATTTACTATATGGAATCTCATCCATCTGTCATGCTCCAGATGCCAAAGTTTTAGTTTCTCCTCATCAGACAATTCAATATACTTGTAATATGCATCCCCGGCAGATGAAGCGTTAACAAGCTTTAGCTTAATATCCATATGGTCCGCCACAGCAAGATTCGACTGTCTCTTAAACTCTGACAGCTGGTTCCACTCGCAGGCACCCTTGTTTTCAATCTGGTAAACAGAGTGCATATCCATTGCCACGCGGCTTAGCTTTTCCTTAAGAACAAATTCCTCAGAATAGACTTCTTCTGCTGTTCCGAAGGTATCAACTCCTGTGTCATTGATCATTTGGGATGAAAGAACGTGAACCTTCGCGTCAGGATTTTTAAGCACAAAGTACTTTCGAAGCTTACTGAACACCATGAGATTACTCTTTTCATCATCATCACAGATTATGATGCGGCTGGCCTTTTCAAGGACCTCTTTTTCCTCCATCCAGGAATCATCATGGAAAAAGAGCGAATCTCTCTTTTCACTCTTTTTATCCAGAGAAAAGAACTCGCTTAGCCGGTAATGCTCCAGCTTAAATTGCTTCCAATCGCCAAAGAGATGGTATTCAACGCTTTGGTCTACTCGTACAACATTTCTCTCCAGTGCGTGTTCCAAAATGTAGCTGCCAAATTTCCCGGTTCCTATGAGTACAATTTTTTCATCATAGCCAAGGTCGGTACGCAGTGGATATTCATTCCAATAAAGTCTGCTTATGTTCTCATATTTATTGAAGCATATCAGATTTACAGGAATTGTTTCAGGCACAAACTCTGTCAGACAGTAGCAATGAAAAGGAAGCTCATTATCACTTATATAGGACTGGCATGCATTGCGGTAATCGGAAAAGTTCTCAAAATCGTTGTCGCATTCCTTCATGAAGAAAAGATACAGCTTTGACTTGTCGGGCTTTAGGCTGATCATTTTTTTCAAAGAATAATTGATGCTGAAAATCCCATCTTCCGAGCCGGCTTCGTTTTCTCCCAGGCAAATAAATAGTCCCTTGTGAGAGCTTTTAAGGTCACGGATAAGAAACCTTGTTTTCTCGTTTAGTTCGGAAAAGATGTACCAGTCCTCGTTTTTATGGATTTTCAAATATAAGGCCGGGATTATACCTGAATTAAAAAAGGATATCATGGTTGCCAGAATTGCGCCCAATAATCCCATGCTTGATAAGACAAATAATACGCCAATGAGCTTACCAAGTGCTGTCACCGGATAAAGATCACCATATCCGACGGTGGTAAGAGTAACTATCATATACCACAGGGCATCACCGATACTCTTTATCGAAGCGTCGTCAGCCCTGCTCTCAGTCAGAAATAGCAGCCCTGTGAGAGTCAGCATAACTAAGCATATTATTACAATAAGGTTCCCCTTTTTCTTCATACCTTTTTCATTCCCTCAATTTCGTTTTTTAAGATTTTTAAAAATCATATCTCTTCACTTCACAATTTTTTATACCGAAGGACGAGAATTGTTCATTATCCATCTCCCTAAAATATGATTCCACAATCCTGGCTATTCCATTATGTGCTACGAGAATATATCTCTTATCCCCTGCCTTGATATCATCTAACAGGTTATAGATTCTCTGCGCCAGTTGAAGCATCGACTCTCCTGTTCCAAATCTGCTTGCCATATCTTTTTTGGCCTCATGGAACTCCTTACCATCTCTGGGCGTTGATTCATATCTGCCAAAATTCTGCTCTATAAGCCTTGGCTCTATCTTCATAGGGATTCCTGTCATCTCAGAAATATGCCTCGCTGTCTCAGAAGCTCTTTTCAGGGGAGATGTAAGGATATAGTCTGCTTCTATCCCCATCTCCAGGATCTTTTTTCCTGTATCTATTGCCTGCTCGTGTCCTCTATCCGTAAGCTCTATGTCAGTTGCTCCACAGATCTTGTTTTCAACATTCCAGACAGTCTCTCCATGTCTGATAAAATAAAAATGATCCATAAAATCTCCATTCACCAAGTCATTTATATCCATATTTTATCATTATATTTGTATCACTTCCTGGGACAGGGGGACGGTTCTTTCGTCCCAACTGTCATGCAATCATCCCCTTGCCTTCTTTGCAGGGCATTTATGTGGCGTAAATGGTCCGTACTGGCACCTTGGACAGTTAAAGCACTTAACAAATGGCTTGTCTTCCAAAACAGCTTCGCAGAATGTTGGATCTGCCAGTATGGCTCTGCCGAGATCAACCGTATCCACAAAATCATTCTCTATGAGGAAATGTACCTGAGACGGCTCAAAGATACTGTTTACGCAGGATACCGGAACTCTTCCTTTAAAATGCTCATGGAAACGCACGCCAAGAGAACAAATCAGGTTATATGGGGATTCATCCTCAACAAGAGTTGCGTCATCCCACTCAATTCCCGTAGACACCTGAAGATAATCACAGCCGGCATTTACATATTCTTCCGCGATTGAAATGGCTGTCGCCACGTCAGGCTCAACTCCTGCGGTTCTGACTGAAATAATGAAGTCATCTCCACATTCTTTTCTTATCATCTCTATTATTTCGCAGGCAAATCTGGCTCTGTTCTGAACATTTCCACCATATTCATCCGTTCTGAGATTGGTCTTTTTTGATATAAACTGATTTATCAGATATCCATGACATCCATGGAGCTGCACACCGTCATAGCCGGCTTTTTTAGCACGAACCGCTGCATCCAGAAAGGCCTTCTGCATATCATGAATTTCATCTACAGACATCTCTATTGACAGCACATTCTCATCCCTTGTGGGCACCGCTGATGGACCGATAGCCGGTCCACACTCAGGATTGGCAGTTACTCCGGTATGGTTTATCTGGATCAGCATCACTGCTCCGAATTTATGGCATTCTTCTACGATTTTCTTATGTCCATCGATCTGCTCATCCTCCCATAACCCAAGATGAGTCTTGCAGAACCTACCCTCAGGTGTCACTGCGGTAGCTTCCACACAAATAAGTCCGCACTGATGCTCTGCTCTTTCCCTATAATGCTCAACGTGCTTTTCTGTAACCTTTCCATCAGCTTCAGCGTAATCAAATTTGACGGTAGGCGCCATTGTCAGCCTGTTTTTTACTACTATATTTCCAATTCTGATTGGATCATTTACTCTGGTCATATTGTTACTCTCCCCAAACATTACTTTTTCCGATTTAATTACATTATTTTCTCTGCTTCAAGCCTTACCCCGGTATTTACCATTCGGTATATTTCGAATTCCAAATTATGTTTCTTCTTAAGTGATATTATCTCTCTATCACGTTTTCCATTTTTTTGACATCCCAAATAAACCTTTTTGATTTTTACAGGAAGTAACATTCCGTCTTCTCCGGGTTCCCCGATTCCTATCATTCTCCATTCTTTTTCAAATGCCCAGTCCTTATTCTTAACGAGCGCATTCCGATAGAGTGTCACCAATTCACAATCTTTATTAAAATCACAGCATCTGTACTTATTACCTTCCTTATAATCAGGGTAAATTACAGGAATCAATGGTTCAATTGTACTGCTTACATCATACTCAATACATATTCCTGTATGTTTTTTTGCATAGTAATACCACATGGGAACATTATTGTTATTTTCAGTAAAACAGGCGATTCTAAAATAGTCATTAGCAAAAGTATTTATTTTTTCAAAATGTGCTTCGTATGCCCGGATATTTTTATTTATTTCCTCGTTATCTGTAAACTTGTCCGCACAGAATTTCAAAAAATCATACGCTACAGATGCTTTCTCTAATGAAGCAGCTTCATCCAAATCCGGAATAACAAATCGACAATCATATATATCATCAAGTTTTTCCGGTTTGCATAAATAAATGTGATTTTTTAATATTTCATCTCTTGTGAACTTGTTATATCTTCTGTACCTGTATAAATGCTTTCTGATAGGCTTGCATCTGTTATCAAGTTCCCACAATGCTGCATCAATACCGTCATTGTTCAAATGCGGATTTAAAATTTCCAGAAAATCTTTTTTATACTGTGCTATAGAATATTTCCCCATAATCTTGTCTATGCTGCTCCCCTTTTTCGTAATGATCAGATATCAAGTAATATGATACAACATACAGGAATAAGGTAACAAGGGATGGATACTTGCTACCTGAAGTGCTTGGCTTGCAATCTATTAAATCGTGAGCAGCCACATAAATTTAGCGAAATGCCTAGGAAATCGTATCTATCGACTTTGCTACGTGTAGATTCATGATTTCTATCATACTGCACGTAGCCATCTTTGACCATCTCCTCTTCCCTACGTGTGATTCAATATTTCTATCATATCGCACGTAGCTGTCTACTAACCTTCTGCTCTTTCCTACGTGCGGTTCAATGTTTCTGTCAAACTGCACGTAGCTGTTTTCTCACCTCCAGCTCTTCCCTACGTGTAATTCAATGTTTCTGTCATACCGCACGTAGCAATCTGCTCAACAATCTGCTTTTCGCTACGTGCTGCTTAATGATTTAGCCATACTGCACGTAGCATTACACTCACCATCTGCTTTTTGCTACGGGCTGCTTAATGATTCAGCAAGACTGCACGTAGCGTTCAACTCACCATCTACTTTTTGCTACGTGCTGCTTAATGGTTCAGCAAGACTGCACGTAGTAGTCAATGATCACTTGTTTTTCACTACGTGCATGTCAATGTTTTCTGTCATATCTCACGTAGCAGTCTACAAGCATCTGCCCTGTCTGCTCCTTCGGTCATCACCAATCATGTATACAGCGACAAGTATATGCTTATCAGAATAAAATTCCCCTTTCCTTGTTGACCATTTTATTACGAGCCCCGCTTAGCGCGTACGGCGGGTCCCATGGGGAATTGGGCCGACGCGCTGGGGCGACCGGCATCAAATACTTACACCCAGCACCGCGCTATAACAAGCAAAAAGGACAGCTTTCAACGAGGCAACATTACCCTACGAAAACTATCCAATAATTCATCGATTATACTTCATAACTTAAAATAACGGTTCTTTCGTTCCGAAAAATTCGGTGCGAAAGAACCGTTCTACTGTCTAAAATTGCTCGCAAAATGCATCCCTTTATTCCATCAAAAATGGAACTATATCAATCCTTCTTAGTCTCAGGGAAGATGATCTTATTTACAAAGAAGAATACTACCATGCTGACACCACCGTTAAGTACTGTAGTTCCGATATTGTAGATAAACGGAGCAACGAACTTGCCGGCAACTGCAACCCAGATGCAGTTGATGGAGTTAACGATGCAGGTAATAACTATGAATGCCAGTACATACCATGCAATCTGCTTGCCGGGCTTATCGTGATTACGGAAAACAAACAGCTTCTGGATTGGGAAGTTGATGCACTCTCCAATTACCATTGCAATCATGTAAGCTGTAAAATATGCCAGTCCGCCGTGGGCCTGATCGTAACCAAGGATATTCCACTGGAAGGTCTCACCGGCAATGGTGAGTGGGATTCCCGGCCATCCAAAGGACTTATCACCCAGAAATGCAAAAGCTGCAGGTAAGAATGTAAGTAACAAGTACTTAAAAACTGTGATCAAATTACTTACAATCACGAAAAGTCCGCCCTCTCTTACCCACTTCGCTACCGCAGGGTGCTTTTCAACAAAATCGTTCCAAAACTTCATCTTAAAAATCCTCCAAAAAATTATGTTAAGAATGGCGTCCTAATTATTTAATCTTGCTCTCATACTGCTTGTTGAGCTTGCTGTTGCGGAAGTAGCCGCTGATGATCTTGCCCAAGCCCTTGAAGAATCGACCATTAACAAGAGTCACGATTCCGTCCACCATGTCCATGCTGACAGCGCCACCGGTCATTTTAGCCATAGCTCTGAAAGGCATGTTGTAGATGAAGAGAATATTTAGATCCGGCTTACCTGACTCGTCGGCCTTTTTCTTTATGGCAGTAAGGCGCTTATACGCAAACCTTGCAAGACCGCTCTTTGCGTAGTACAGCTGACAAATAGCATCGTTGGCTGAGAGCTGTCCGCTCCACTTTCCGTCAGGAATGCTTCTTCCGAGGAGCTTTTCAAACTCGGCATCCGGTACTGTCTGAACCTTTCCG
>JAEEGL014470541.1_pt1 | contig 11870 bp, 17 predicted proteins | sample 9134231 | NCBI WGS metagenome assembly JAEEGL01 (sample SAMN16246548, study PRJNA631951) | gut metagenome | biome: gut microbiome; feature: rumen; material: fiber-attached | host: Bos | place: Iran: Karaj | collected 2018-10 | reverse complement strand
TATTTTAAGAAGAAGACCCGGCCTGTTTTATGTTGACGTGATCCATGTTGTGTTGTACAATGTAACGCAACAAACCAAATGTTGACGTGTAACATACTGCGGGTTAGTCATGGCTGGATAGCGACACGAGGAGTGTACCGGCGGCTAGCGTAACGATAAGCAAAAGTTACAGCCCAACGGGTTATATAGTCCAAAGCGTGCGTTGCACAAAGAATTATGATTAAGTACATACCTGTAAAAAGTGAAGATTTAAAACACGACCATATTGTATTATCCAAATTGCTGTCGTTTTCATGGGCACGCATTTTTGCCGTTATTGGCGCCCGTGATTATGGCAAAACGTTTGGCTTTAAAAAGATACTAGTAGAAGATTTTATATACAACCATAAAACATTTAATGTTGTACGTGATACACAAACCGCATGCGACGAGATCGCAGCAAATGGTGGTTTAAAATTTTTTGGCGATATATTCACGTTTGTAAAAAAATTTACAAAACACAAATACGACGTTGCAAATTATAAAATTAAAATTGACGGAAAACATGCTGGCGAAATAATGCCGCTTGCTGCATATTACAAATACAAAGGAAATTACTACGACAGTGAAAACGTTTTATTTGACGAATTTATAGCCGAAGCGCAGCAAATGTACCGTGGCAACCGTGCACGCCAATTTGTTAATACTATTGAAACAATTAGCCGTAGCCGAACAAATAGCCGTGTTTTTATGACGGCAAATGCTCTGGAATTAGGCAATGACATTTTGGAATTGTTAAACATAAATATAAAAAATGGCAAATATGGGTATTATATTAACACAGACAAAAAAGTTGTTGTATTTTATGCGCCAGATAGTCCAGGGTTTAAAGAACGACGCAAAAAAAGTTTGGCGGCCAATATTGCCAAAGGTACATTTTTAGATGCAAACTTTAATAATAACGAGTTTGAAGATCAAGACTGTATTGTATTTGAAAAGCGGCCACCGTGTAATTTATACGGTATTTATTACAGCAGTGAAGGGGAGTGCGTGCGCTTGTATAAATCTAACACAGGCAATGAGTATTTTGTATGTAAAGACATTAACGCAAAATCATACAGTTATATGCGTTATTGTTTTAATATATCACAGGTTGGATCAAACCGCACGTATGCGCCGGAGAGTGTGCGCAAATTTTTAACCAAGATTTTAGAATTAAAACAAGTAAAATTTGAGAGTAGATACGTATTTGGTATTTATTGCGCTATTTGTCAAAAGACATTAAAAAAGTGTTGACGGTTTATTGATTAAGTATTAATATAATATTGCCCGGTTGTTAGTGCACAGCAAATTAGTTGGAAATGGCAACCGTTGTAAGTCCTGGCGTTATTGGACATACGGCAACGTATTACGAGAAGCGACGGGCTAACGGCACACAGTACAACAACGCAGCGTTAATTTGTTTAATGGCCGGGCACCACGGCAAAAGCCGTTAAAAGAAGTAAAAATGAAAACCGAGTTATACTATTACATTGCGCTGGCTGTATTCTATATTTTATCTGTTATATTTATGTTTGTCCGTAATAATATTACGGCAAAAGTAAAAGCGGCAAAAGCGGAGACGGCAAACGAAAATAGACACGAGCAAATTGATTTGGTTAAAAATGCAATTAACCAATTTATTAAAGATGCAGAACAAATGAAGAATTATACGGGCGCAGAAAAAAAGAATTATGTTTTAACACGTGCTATGCAAATTGCAAAAGACCTGTTGACAAATGAACAAATAGACTGCTATATTGAAGAGCAAGTTAATTTAACAAAAGAAGTTAACACGCAAAAAAATAAAATTTAAAGGGAGACAAAAAATGGCAGAACAAGAAAAAATTGTGGAAACACAAAGCGACGAACAAACAAAGGAAGCGTTAAAGGAAAACAATAGCGCAGAGCAAGAAAAACTCGTTGCACAGATTAAAGCGTTGGAAGCAGACAACGAACAATTAAAAAAAGAGCGAGACGAAGCAAACGCAATGGCTAGGGAAGCAACCGTAGAAAAAGAAGACGAAGTGCTAGAATTTGACCGCATTTTTAATGGAGAAAAAGACAAATGATTATCCAACCATTAAGAAAGAAAAACGGCGACGTTTATAGCAATATTGAATTAATTAAAATTTACTATGAAAAATTAGTTGCAATGCGAGACGGAAAGGGATATAATAATATCAAGGCAAAAGAGCGAGCGGAAGACGAGTTCTATCGTATTTGTGGGGGGAGCGGGAACGCCGACCTACTTATGCGTTTTATGAAGCAGATTGTTGACGAGCCCGACCCAGACAAAGCACAGAAGTTGTTTGCCAGGGCTTTGGAGCCAGTAGTATTAAAAAAGGAGAAAACTAAATGATCACACTAGCAGCAAACGTATTCCTGGGAGCGTTAACAAATTTGATTGCATATAGTCAAGTTGCTAACACCACGGAACGTGGAAGAGTTGGCGATTTTGTTAACTCATTCCAAAACATTAACGTTGAAGATGGCGACGGTAAAGTGGTTTTGGCCGCCGACTTGTTAAACGTTAATAATTTAAGCGGTACAAGTTCATTGTTAACCGCTAATTTGCCAACAGTTGACGAGCAATATGTTAGCGTAGAAAACTACAAAGTTATTCCAATGACGATTAACAAGTATTTAATGCGCAACGCTTTTGTCGCAGAAGACCAGTTGGCTAATTTTACCGGCTATTTGATGTCAATTATGCCGGCAACCAAAACCGCATATTTAAGTGCTGCAATTATTGCAGAGTTGGAAGCATACACACCAACACAACCAACCCAAACCGTAACGGTGCATACTATTAACACCACCGGTTTAGTTGATCCAGCACAGTTGGAAGCAGCAAACCGTTTTAACGCAAATGCTGTCCAAAAAGCGTTTATTAACACATTAAACGCTATGGCATTCCCAACCGACAAATACAACGATTTACAATTTAAAGAGATCATTGATTATTCAAGTTTAAAATTAATTGTTAAATCAAGTATGAACAATGACATTGTTGTAGATAGTTTGGCATATTTGTTAAACAGTGATAAGATCGCCGAAGCGCAAAAATGGAGCGACACTTATGTTGTCCCAGACGAACAATTTACGGGCGCAGGTACCACGGTTGCATGGTTAATGCACAAAGACAAGATCCAATTTGGTTATTTTTACGAAGTTGCTACCGAGTTCTTTGACGGATCCACTCTTAACCAACAAAACTGGTTGCACTTTGCATACTATTTGGATACAATTAAAGCATTCCCGGCTGTTTGTTTTGAAATTAGCGCAGATATTACACCAGCAGCGTTGCAATAATAGTGGGTGGTAGCGTATGTTAAATTATCAAATTGCTTTAACTAACGCTATATTTGACGACACATACCGCAATGTATTACGTTTTAATACACGGGCAGAGCAAGAAGCGTATTTTAATGTAAATACGCTTTTTGCAAATGACCCAGATTTAAAATGCAATTTCCATGTTGGGGCATTGTACGCCACTAGCGTAGTTGTAGACGTAGCCACCGGCGATTTAAACGAAGCGCTAAATTATAACTATTGTATAGTAAAAGATACAACAGCAGGCGCAACGTTAAAATACTATTATTATTTTGTTAAAAAATCACAACAAGATAACGCAAACCGTTTAGTTTGTGATTTAGAGTTAGACGTATACCAAACATATTATATTGATTTGACTTTTGGAGATTGTGCCATTGTCCGTGCACATTTAAACCGTTTTGTTGATAATGGAGACAACACGGTTAGTTTTGATGCAACACCGCAAAGCAAATTATTTGAACGTGAACAAATAACAGACGTTCCCAAACGTTTAGTTAAACGTGATAAATTAACACTTGCGCCAAATAATACTTATTATAATGAAAACATTTTATGTTGGTTGTATTTATATTTAGATCCAACACATGATTTTACATTTTACACGCCAAATGGTACGTCTGTAACACGTAAACCAAATAGAATTGCAGTTGCTGGCGATTTGCCAACAAATATTGGCTGTTTGGCTGTACCAATTTATACACAACGTTACATATTCCCACCATATCCAGATCCAAGAATTACAATTAATGATAGCGATACCGGAAGTACTATGCTTGTAAAAATTGGCGGCACGTCATTTTTAAAAGAATTTGAAAATTTAAACAATGGTTATGCGTACGTATATAGTGCTAAATTGTCATTGTTGCCACCGTCAAAAGATTTTGCAAATATTACGCAAACAAGCACAATGAGTTTTGGTGGTGGTGGTAATTTATTAAATGCACCAAGTGAATTAGGTAAAGGCGTTATCGTCTCATTATATAGTAATGGACAAAGTGATTGTGCTATTTTATTAAGTGAACAAACAAGTATTAATATTGACTGGGAAGAACAAACAATAAGCAAAAAATTTACATTTAACAAAACCGATATTGTGGGGGCAGATGCAGATGCTAAATTTAACCCAAAATTAAACAATAACGATTACTACGAATTAAACATAGTTGATACGGCAGGAAATAGTTTTACATACGACTTGCAAAAATTTAATAGTGATAAAATTAAATTACGTATGACGGAGCCATTAACGCCAGATTTTACTAAAAATTATTCCCGTTTGGTGCCACCGGCCAATAATACATTGTATATACAAGATACAACACAAAATTTGTTGGGTTTAGTAACAAGTAATGACAACACTATTATTTTACCAACTACCGCCTATCAATCAATGATTGCAAATAATAAAAACTATTACGTGCAAAATAGTTTTAACCGTGGAACAACACTTGGTAAAAATTTATTATCAGTTGGAACAAATGCAGCAAGCGGAAATTATGGGGGTGCTGGTATTCAATTACTTAACAGTGGCATTGACTATGCACAGAGCGTGGTAAACCAAAAATTTGAAATTGACAACTTGCGCAATGCACCGGCTGCTATTGAAGCAGCAAACGGTAATTTTATCTTTGGATCGTTATATACAAACCCTGGAATTTATATGGAACAATACGACATTATAGATAATAACAAAAAAGCCGTTAATGATTATTTAATGCTATATGGTTTTAGTTATAACCGAATTGACAATATTAAAAACGTTGACAATATACGCAAAAACTATAATTACGTGCAAGCATACGTTGAAGAGATTAACACAGGACTTGTCAATATCTCAAATATAGTGCATAATAAGATTAGGGAAATTTTTGCAAAGGGTATACGTATGTGGAATTTGCAACAATTTACCTACGAAAAAGAAAACTATGAAAGGTGGTTAGAAGAATGAGAAAGACAAAACAACAAATGTTAAACATGCAAGCACAGTTGGAGCACTTGGGTTTAAGTTTGGCAAGATTGAGCAAATTAAATTTTAATGACAACAGATGCGAAACAATAGGCCTAGAATTTGACCCAACAATAACCGATTTAGACGGACAACAAAACTGCAACAAGTATGTTTGGAAACATAAAGGCCAAGACGGTTTGACAGACTATTTACCGTCGTGGCTTGTTGAATACATGTTATACCAACGTGGCAGTGTATGCGGATTTATTAAAGGCGGCGCATTGTATATTTTACCGTACGCACAATGTAAAGGAATTAATATTTATGGTTTGCCAAATGCAGTTAGACCAATAACATTTAATGGACAAATGGCCGGTGGTGGAACGCCAGTTGGAGACTTTGCAAAAGAATTGCCAATTAACAATTTTGGAGATCCAAACTTAAAAGCCACTGCTTGTATTTTATATGATCGCATACCAGTTTGGAGTACAAATAGCAGTCCAATATCACGTGCGCAATTAAACCGTAATTTAGTTTTATATCAATGTGAAATTGTGGGTAGAATTAAAAACCAATTACGTAACATTGACAAAAAAGTTGTTTTTTATGTAGATAGTGAAACACAAAAAAACCAAATGATGCAAGACATAAGAGAAGCATACGGAACAAACGACCCATTTATTGTTGCAATACGTGGATCTAATTTTGAAAACAAAAATACTAGTGATACATTGCAGGGCGACATTGCAAATGAGATGCAGTCATTATTTGAAACATGGCAAAGTATTAACAGTATACGTTGCATGGTTAGTGGTATTGCAAACGGTGGAGCGTTTGAAAAAAAAGAACGTGTGATTACTAGCGAATTAACAAACGATAACGTGCAAACGGATATTGTGTTAGACGGCGGATTAAAAATGCGTAGATTGTTTTTGGAACAAATGCGCCGCATTTATCCAAATGAAAAACTATTGCAAGATATTACAGTAGAAATTAACGAAAAGACAATAGAATACGAAGAAGAAGATACAGACGAAAGCACAGAAAACAAAACGGAGAATGAACAATGAGCACAGCGATAACATTTTATTTTAAAGAGATATTCCCAACATACGACGAATTTGACGATTTTTTAAATGATTTTAACATAGTTAGTACTGTGGGAGCAGGGAACGCCGCAAACTTAAATTTTGCGCAATATTTATACAAAATACTGTTTAGACGTTATCACAACAGCAATGTACAATATGACACAATAGAAGACTTTAAACTAGACTTTGCTAATGTGCTAGAAGATTGTTTTACAAAATACAAACAACAAATGGATATTTTAACCAAAATACATGCGTTGACAGAAAAAGAATTAATTACACTAAATACAGCGCTAGCCAATAATAGTTTAAACCCAAACACTGTTGTTGACGATCCAACAGAGCCGTTGGAATATATTAGCGCACAAGCATATAGTTACACGCAAGACAATAAATTAAATGCGTTTTTGCGTGCTATGGAAAACATACCAGGTAAATTGATTGACACAATGCTACGCCGTTGTGTAAACTTATTTAAGACGGTTTTAACAAACCAAATTTTTATTTATGAAGGAGAAGAATAAAAAATGGAAATTACAAACACAAACTACAATAGTTTACCCGAACAAGTGCAAGAAAATAAAAACAACATTAAAAAGATTGCCGATAATATCACGGCAAACGAAGTTTGGAATGCAACTGTGCAATTAGACCCAACCGACACAACTATTGATATATCAAACATTATGGGAACACCAGCAGCGCCAACTGGTTACATTATGGATACAATAGGACAAGTATTTAAAATTATCTCACAAGTTGATAATACCGTATATATTACTTATGTAATGGAATTACAACAGGGACCAACTGGGCCACAGGGACCAACTGGGCCACAGGGACCAACTGGGCCACAGGGAACAAGAGTTACAAATGTTGTAGTAACATTTAAAGAAGTAGATGCAAATGGCGATAATGTATATACGGTAACAACCACATTAAGCAATGGACAAACTATTAATAGTGGAGAATTGACCGCACCCAAAGGTATTGACGGCACGTCATTTACTGTTATTGGAACAGTTGATACCGCAGGCGATTTACCAGATATTAATACAACACCGTTAGGTACTGCATATTTTGTTGGAACAGTTGACCCAAAAGACGTATACGTTGCTGTAATGGATAATGGCACAAAAATTTGGGATAATATAGGAAATATACAGGGCCCACAGGGAGAGCCAGGAACAACGGCAGTGCAATATTTACATTGTATTAAAATGGAAAAACACGACACCGGTGCAAAAAAAATTTATAGTATAAATATAAATTTATATACAAAAAATAATAGTGCAATAAATAGTATAACAAAATTAAGTACGGCGCTTGCATTTAGTAGTACGTCTACACCAAATGGTGCTTTTGCTGTGGCAAGTGGTTTTATTGCAAATTATACTAGCGGAAGTGAAAAAACCTATATAGTAACAAAAGTTTTGGGAAATGGTTTGAATGCAAACAGAGTACAAATATATTATTATGTAACTGATATTGCATTGCAAGGATCTATTACAGAAAGTAACGAAATAGCAGAGAGTGGCTTTACTGTTACAGATACAGTTTTTACTGTCAATTATCAATAAAAAAGTTGTTGACACTATAATACGCAAGTGCTATATTGATACTAGAAAAACAAGCAAAGTGCGATTTTGCGGAAAATTGGCGGCCGTCTCTCCCAAACACAGCCACGGCGTAAGACCAACCTATACCCCCGGCAATAATCGCACTATTGCTGGGGTTTTTCTTTAAAGGGAGAAAATAAAATGGTAAAAGTAAAAATTGAGTTAACCTACCAAGAAGTATGCGACGTTGCAATGGCGCTAAAACGTGCATACAATGACGAAGAACATTTTATACAAATGTTTGAGTTTAACGATGCGCTAAAAAACAGTGTGCGAGATGCACGCAAACAGTCCAACAGGTTTGACGACCTACACACCAAGTTTTTAGAATACATGCAGGGGGTGGCGAAATGATTAAATTTAAAAGAGTTAATATTATCAAATTAGCAAGTAAATATGGTTGTCATTATTTGAAATTGGATATTTTAAGACAAACAGGAATAGAGCGATTAATTGATTTTGGCAATATTAAACATGTTAAAAAGCAACAATTTATAGATGCCATGTTGGTAAATGCAAAACTTTTGTTAAATGAAATGATACAGGAGACAGAAAAATGAAAAATATAATTAAAAATTTTGTTGTTGATATTAATAAAGACATTGACGAATGGTTGGAAGATTTGGCCTACAATACAGAACACCAGGACAAGCCAAAATTAAAAAAGTTTAAAAAAGATAAAATGACGTTAAAAGAAAGAGAAGAAGAAAGGCGGCAAACGAAATGAAAGTTAAAATTGATATAACAACATTATGTAATTATGACGGTATGTGTCTGTTAAGTGATTATTTATCAAATGAATACCAGCACGCATTTTGTTACGGAATTAAATACGATAAAGGTTGCAAAGAGTGCCCATTAAAAGATAAAATTGCAATTATTGACATAAAAGACGATAGAGTAAACGATATACCAGAAGAAACATTTATAAGTAAAGAAACAACAAAAGGAGAAATAGAGCAATGAGAAAAAATTTATATGTTGTGAAATTAATACCCACACAGCGTGTTTACACCGTGAAATGTGGAATTTAAAAAAATGTTTAGTTGGAGCCAGATACGGTATAGTTGACGTTGAAAGAATGTTAGATGCCATATATAGTATATTTTTATTAATATTACCAAGTGATGCAATACCAGTAAAAAATGTTAGTATGCAGGAAGTTTTATTGGAAAAAAAGTTGGAGCGGATAAACTATACCAAACAATAAAAACATGTATAGAAAAAATGCAAAAAAAGGAGAAGAATAAAAAATGAAAAGAACACACAAAAAAAGCATTATTGATTTATTAACATACGGACAATTAACAGAATTATTATATGAAAATTATGAAAACTATTTTTTACAAGTAGAGCCAGTTGAAGATAGATATTTTTTAGTTGAATATTTAAAAACCGAAGATGCAGAAGAATACATTAACAGCAGCGCCACCGAAACCCCAGCAAAAAACACACTAGACATGGAATATGAAAACGCATTAACTACCGTATTAAATAATGACCCACAGGGAAAGTATAGCGGCCGAACACTAGAAGAAATTTTTAACGATCCAAACGGCGCACAGTGGGTAGATTGGGCATTAAAAAACATGCACAATAAATTTATACTTGACCGTGTTAAAATTATCTATAACAAACGGAGTGCTAAATAATGGCAGTTATTGAAGTAAAGGGGGCACGTGGCCGCCCCCTAAAAATTGACCCAGATAAAATGCTGGCAGAAATGATAAACAAAATTGCGCCAGCAAAAAGACGTTTGGAGAGTTTACGTAGACAGAGTTCGGGAGAACGCCGGGAAGAATTATTGGGTAGTGAAACAACATTGCCAAAGGAAGTTACAGCAGCAAAAGATGCGTTGGAAGCATTAACAATGGGTGCGCACATCACACACGAAACAGCCGTTGCAATACGCAAAACATATAAAATGCTGCAACAATTAGCAAGTCCACAAAGACGTGTTTACGGCCGTGCTTTAAGTGAAAGTTTACAAGAAGCATACGAAAGCGACATATCATACTTGGAAAATAGGGCGCTAGTTAGTAGATTTGCAACAGATTATTTGGAAAAATTAAAGGGACTTGTTAACGATATGACACCAATGCAACGTCAATCATTTTTATTGTCAAAAGGTTATCAAAGCCCACAAACAGCAACAAAGCAATATAACCGAGTGCGTACCTGGGCAGAAAATGACTACCTAGAAAAAACCGGCCATACTGTACACATGAGTATGGACGAAGCATGGGCTTATACTTTATATAGGCGTGCACAAGACGCATTATAGTAAAACATAAAGGCGGGGAGTATGAATTACGACTTATTAGAAATTACAACGGAAATTGTAAAAAATGAATACCGCATTATTGATCCAGATATTAAACAGTTGGTGCGCAGTTTTGAAACAATAACCGACGAAACAACATATTACTGCAACAAATTAGATATTGCATACATTTACATAATTAAAGAGTTAATACGTAACGAGTACTACCAAACCAGGAAAGGCAAAAAATGTTTTAGTTTTGTCTATAAGAAAGGCGTAGTGCCAAATATTAAAATTATTAACAGTAAAGGCATAAAGATTTATTTAGTAAATTTTAACAAAAAATTTGGCATAGACTGGGAAGAATTAACCCAGGAACAACGCAAAGAGTTGGTTGATTATTCCATTAATAATGGCCGTATTGGTTTATCACTTGGCGCAGATGCGTACACCGAGTTTGTAGCCACAGTGTTACACCCAAACAAATACCGTAGTGCATTTACCCGTGCAAAAATTATGCGCAATGATAATCACTACCCTATATTTATATATGATAAATGGTTATTAGATGCAAAAGACAATGTTAGCGGCTATCAATTTTGCAAACCAGGTATTTACAAAAATATATTTGATATTGACAAAAGCGCAAGTTATCCAAGTCAGTTGTTATGTGATACACCGTGCGGACTACCGCAATACTACACACAATTAGAAGACGTACCACCAACATATTTTAAAATAATAACATTTACATATTTTAATTGTGAGTTAAAACCAAATGGAATAGACTTTATTGTAACGCACGCTATGGGGTTGTTAACGTTGCCACAATCAATGTTTAACTTGTTTATGGATAATTATAAAGCCAACATTAAAATAAAGCGTATAATGGCATTTAAGACACAAAAAAGCCCATTTATAAAATTTATTAATCAAACAATTATTGCTGGAAAAACAAAAGAAACACGGCCGCATATAGCACAATATAACAAGAATATTGGCAACAGTTTAGTTGGTTATTTTGGCCGGAATGATTACACGACAAATTGCCAAATATGTTTAGAAAACAAGCAATATAAATTACAAGAGATTGGCACGTATATAGATCCAATTTATTTGCCAGTTTACATTTTTGTTTTAGACCGTGCAAAAGCCGAGTTCATAAACACAATTAAAAAATACTGGGACTGCATTATATATGCAAACACAGACGGTTTTTTAACGACTAAGCAATTACCAGTTGGCTTGTTAAATCTCGGCAATACCAGTGAAATGCTTGGCAACTACCGTATTAAACATGAGTATAAAGATATATACATTGAATGCATGAACGGCTACACAGCCGTAACAGTTGACGGCCAAATTGACAACACAATTAGTGGCATAACGCTAGCACAGGCGATCACACCCGAACAGTACCGCAGTAAACAGTACACGTATTACATACACGAGCAAACGCCACGTGGCACGATACGCCGCCGCATAGTGAGACCGTTTAAGCCCGCCAAATAGTGCGGGTTTTTTTTGTTGGTTAATTCCGCCGCTTCGGCAATGGGAAAACTGCCCGGCGCCACCCAGCAGCAGTCCGC
>JAEEGL014428513.1_pt1 | contig 11870 bp, 11 predicted proteins | sample 9134231 | NCBI WGS metagenome assembly JAEEGL01 (sample SAMN16246548, study PRJNA631951) | gut metagenome | biome: gut microbiome; feature: rumen; material: fiber-attached | host: Bos | place: Iran: Karaj | collected 2018-10 | reverse complement strand
TACTGTATCACGCCCCTGGTGTAAATATCCACGCCATTCTGCATCTTGCTGTACAGGTTAATGTCGGTATATTCTGTACCCATTAGTTTTATTATTGGCAACAGAGGATACGATCCCATCTCGAACATCGAACCACCTGCCTGTTCTGCATCCAGTTCTCTTGTGAACTTGTCCCCCCAAAGTTTTGATTCGGATGCATTAATGTCAACCACATCACCTATTTGGCCGCTCTTTATCATTGTTATAAGATGATTAAATGCAGGACTGTGGGCAGTCTTGTTTGCTTCCATCAGCACAACACCTTTCTCCTCTGCAAGTCTGAACAGCTCCCGTGCTTCGTTGCCATTCAGGACAAGAGGTGTCTCGCACAAAACATGTTTCCCTGCTTCAAGTGCCTTCTTCGTAAGTTCATAATGACACAGATGTGGTGTTGCAATATAAACAGCATCAACACCTTTCAGCAACTCATCATATGATTCAGCAATGCCATCTATTTTATGTTTATCGGCAAAAGCACAAGCAACGTCTTTATTGATGTCATACACAGACACCACCTTGGCTGCACTTACCACCTCACTCTCTGGAGCAAAACGCTGTGCGATTCTTCCTGCACCTACAATACCGATATGAATGTCTTCCTGCAACTCCTCTCTTAACATTGTTGAGGAAATCCCTTCTGTTCGGGGAAGATAAACCACCTTGCAGAACTCATTAAGATAATCAAACTTGCCCACCCAATCAGAGCCAATGGCAAAGATATCCACATCATATTTCTGAATGTCATCAATCTTCTGACCGACATAGTCCTCAATGATAATCTTATCGGCAAGTCCAGTTGCCTTTACAGCTTCAACGCGTTCCAGTACGTTGTTTCGAACGTTCAGTTTCCCTCGCTCGCGGTCAAAATTGTCATTGGTGACTCCTACTATCAGATAGTCACCCAATGCTTTAGCACGTCGCAGAAGATTAATATGTCCTTGATGCAGTAGATCGTATGTTCCGTAGGTGATAACTCGTGTCATATTTATCTATTAATTACTTTTTTGTATTCTTCAATATACCTTTTTGCGGTAATAGAAACATCGTAATAATTTTTTACATACTCGTAAGCAGGTTCAATCATGTTATAATCATAACCGCCTTTCAAGACTGTTTCCAATTCATCTGCAAGGTTTTCTGTATCGGCGTTTTTGAAATGCATACCATATTTACCATAGGCGATGATTTCCATTGGACCTTCTATATCGCTTACTAAAACAGGAACTTTTGCTGCCATTGCCTCTGCTACGGTAAGACCGAATCCTTCATATCGAGATGGCTGTATAAACACATCATATTTACAAAGGTTGCTCTTTATGAAATCTTGATCTTTAAAACCCTCAAAGACAACATAATCAGAAATACGAAGTTCACTTGTTAATACTCTTAAGTCATCCTCAGATTTCCCTGTTCCTATAAAATGCATTATAAAGTTTGTGATCCCCCTCTTATTTGCTAATATTCCTAAAGCATTCAGTAAAATATCCTGCCCCTTTTGAGAAGAAAATAATCTGCCTACTTGAACAATGTGATACACACCATCTTTAGGCGTACTGTTTTTCTTTGTAATAAAACTATTTACATCTATGCCATTGTCAACAACGGTTACATTCGTAAAACCTTGTTTTGCAGTATAATCCTTAACTGCATTGGATATTGCATATAATGCATCCATTTTCGGATACTCATCAGTTTTATTATGTGTATTATGGATTGTCCGTACAATTCTCCATTTTCCCTTTAATAATGTTGATACCTGATACGAGTGAACGTGTATAATATCTGGTCTGAATAATAATAGATGGAAATTCAATTTGGCAATTTTATAATAATCTTTTGTCCCCGGTTTTCTATTTATCCTCTTAATTAAACACTTGGATGATATTTTATTAATGATTGTTTCTTCTACAAAATCATTGATGATGAAAAGTGCAACTTTTTCAGTTCTAACTTGTTCATTTATGATGTTCACAAGCATCGTCTCCACTCCGCCTGTTTCCATTCCCCATACAACATGTGCGATTCTCATTTTAAATAATACTGTAGTTACAATTATACAACCAGTCCATTATTTGTTTGGTACGAGAGTTCCAATCGCCAAACTTTATGGCAACGCTCCTGTTCTTGTTAACAAGATTTTGATAATTGTCAATATGCTCAATTATATCTATAATTTGTTCTTCTTGATAATCTTTGTCTATTTCGATTACGGGATTATAACCTGTTAGGTCAACGAGTTCTTTGGGTGCTCGTCCAACAATTACAATCTTTGAAAGCATAGCCTCCCAATAGCGTTGTGTAAGGGTTTCTATATCTCCCGCTTTTTGTGGCTGGGTATCACAACGAGGAAAGCATACAGTAATTTTAGAATCTGAAAGGCCATTTACTAAGTCTTGTTCTGTCTTAAATAGATGCTCTCCGTTTTTACTATAGAGATGCTTGTAATTCGATGGGAGGTTAACATCAAAAACCTTTTTATTTCTTCTTCCGAACTCTAACAAGTCAATAGAACGTTCATTTAAATCCTTTCCTTCTTTATATTTGGATGTGTCAATGCCTTCTGTAATAGCCAAGATGTTCATCTGTGGAAATCTTTTTTTCATTCTGTCTGCAGTTTGAGACGATGTAAATACTGCAGTCCTTACATGGTGCTTTATTAACCAATGGCAAGTCTTCTCAAAATACATTGGCCAACAGTCCCACACTAAAGGTATTATTTCGTACCGAGCATAATCTGGAAATGTATCAAAACTTAAACTTACGGGCTCAACAAATCGAAGTTGGGCAATCTTCTCATTCTTATGAAAAGTCGGCAGTTCGTAATTAAATGCAAACTTATGAAATACTCTCCATGGATAATGGGTAGGCATTGTCTTACCTCCCATTTTCACCCATGCATCATACACCTGCATTTTAAAATTTATGCCGTGATTATATGGAGCAACCGCAAAAACTTGTTTCATTTTAATCGTTTAATTATTCGGGCAGGATTACCTGCCGCTATGCAATCAGCGGGAATGCTTTTAGTAACTACACTCCCCGCACCGATGATTGAACGCGCTCCTATTGTGACACCTTTTAGCACAATAACATTAGCACCAAGCCAAGCATCGTCTTCAATTACCACAGGAGAAGAATGAACTATTCCATTATCTGTCCGTCTTTCTGCATAATCAATTTGATGAACATCGTTGTCCATTATGATGCAGTTTCCTCCGATTTTAACGTTATCTCCAATAGTTAGGCTTTCTTTTATCCACAAACAAGGAGAACTCATTCCAACATTGTTACCTATTGTTATTTTACCCCTATGAGTGATAAAAATACATGCACGAATATTGCGACAGAGAGGGTTGATACAATCACCGCTCGTTAAAGTGAAGTTGTCTCCAACAGACATCTCTCCATTTCTTATTTGTAAGTATATTTTATCATATACTTGCAAATTCCTTCCAAAAGAAATTCCTTTTCTTTGGAAAAGAAGCCGGTTATATAACCTGTAAAATTTAATTTTGAAGAAGTTGATCAATTTTGTGTAATATTTGTTCGTTAGAATATTCGAAATTCATAGCGGTTTTTTTCTTTCTGGTGTATTCACCATCCTCGTTGCCAATTATGCGTGCCAACACCTGAGGCATATCTTTTATGTTAGCAATCCATCCCATCGTTTCATCCACGACTTCATAGGCTACGGGGAAATCATTTGAAAGGACTGGGGTGTGCAATACTTTAGCTTCTGCTATAACGTATGAGAAACTCTCAGAGATAGAGGTACACACGACTAAATTGGAATTCCTTATGAAAGGATATGGATTATCTTTTGGACCAAGAAAGGCAACATTGTCTTGTACCTGATATCTTTCTATTTCTTTTTTCGTTATTTTTTCGTATGCAGTACCAGATGCTATTATATACCATTTAAATCTATCATGGTCAACTATTTTCGATAGATTATAAACTATCTCTGGTATGAGGTGGAACTGACTCTTTTCTGCAAATCTTCCAACGGAGAGTATCGTAAAATGTGATTTGTTAGGAAAACCAGATGTAATATCATAAGAACTATTACGAATCATTTTTGTATCGAGTGTGTTATAAACTGTAACAAAATTAGACGAAAAGCATGGGAACAATTTTTTCATGCCGTCGGCAAAAGTCTCAGAAACACATACAATTTTCGAATAATCTTGGTATAAGTTTTCGAAATCTTTTTTCTCCTTTTCTCCAAACGCCATATATGGACTATGATACCATGCAATTTTAAATACATTATTCTTAATAAATGATACGAATTGAGTTGCAAGACCTTCTTGGTACGCTATTATTGAATCATACTTATATTTTTCTTGTATAAGGTTCGCTTCTCTTCTGTACAGCCATGAATAATTATCTCGTCTGGTTATTCTGTTAAGTAAGCCTATGAATTTCCTCGTCACGATATTGTCATGGAGCCAATAGTATAGACGGGACTTTTTAATGATATAAGGTTTAAATATGTTTTTATAATAATCTCCTCCATCCTCATAAAGACTGTATATGCTAATATCGTATTTCTCCTTATCAAGGAAAGACAATAGATTTTCCAATGACTTGTTGGTCCCGCCATGAGAATACTCGGGAATTACAAAAAGAATTTTCTTCATTTTTTTAACGGATGTTGTTTTCTGCAAATATCTTCTTTAATGTTTCTATTGAAATCCTGGCTTCTGGGGGATATAGTTTTTCTTCATGACGGATAATGTCGTCAAGTGGAAATACTGGCTTTATAATTCTTGCGGGATTGCCCGCAATAACCATATATGGAGGCCATTCTCCAGAAATTACGCATCCTGCCCCCACAATACACCCTCGACCTATATGTGCACCATTAAGTAATGTGACATTAATGCCGAGCCATACATCTTCTTCAACGATAATGTCCCTGTCATACTTCCCTTCTTTGTCTAATTTGTCTTTAATGGCATCCGTCACGTCATGTTTCCACATGCCGACGAGTGGCATGTGATTACCAGGACATACACATAGGTTATAGCTTGAAAAGGAACCGCGCTTCATGATGAACTTACTTCGTGGATTTAGAATCAACCCTCCTTCTGGGATGGATGTGTTCTCATAGAGGTATAAGTTTTTCTTGCAGAAAACGATAACATCTGATGCCAAATATGCATCCTTGGCCATATACCCATATTCAGAATGCCTGTCTATGTGGAGCAATTTGTCTATATGATTCCTTATCCTCTGTTTAATACTTACATAGTGCATATAGAGTCTATATTATATTTATATTATATTAATGCATTACACTAACTGTTGCTTTCATTGTTGTAAGATTCCCAACACCCTGTCGTTTGCATTCTTCGTAAAGTTGTGGCATAAGAGACTCTATCTCTGTTTTATCATAGATATAACCATTGTAAAAATAAACACTTGAATTAAATAGAATTATTTTGTCAAATCTCCATTTCATCAGAATGTATTCAACAGGGATATTAACTTCCTTTGCAACGACTATATAATGTAGTCCAAAACTTTCGGCAATACTAATTATTTCTTTCCTTGCATCGTCATGTGCACGTGGATGAAATTTAATATAAAGCAGGCTTCCTTTAGGTAATTTTGAAAACCGTTTTCTTATTATTGCATAAAAACATTCGTCTTTTCGATGACCTTCGTCGTGTGATTCTGACAAGAAAAGAATTCGTTCGCAGTTATTGTTGAAGTCGAATTGTTGAAGATACCCGTTAAGTTGCTCTGAACGTAAATCCTTGTCAACATACAATCTTTTGTCAAATGATTCATGGTAATAACCGGGAACTATACTATATCTTTCGTCAATGGGTATGTGGTCTGTCAGTAATCCATAGTTATATCTAAACATGGCATACTTAACATGATAAATGGGAAGATAGTACAAATAATCTTGTATTAATTCTTTGGCCTTGATAAATATGCCTTTTCTTTTTATTGAGGGCTGTTGTAGGTAATGACTTGAGCCTTCTTCAAAGTATATGATTTTGTAACCACGATGGTGAAAAACAACAGCAGTAAATCTTAAGGCATCGTTTTTTATTTCCCCTAAATATATATTCTTTATATTGTTTTCTTCCAGAATTCGCTTTATTTTCTTATAATTAGCATAACAGTTCCTAATATCTGTAAAAGAGTGGGTGTGCACCCCGTTCCATATTGCGATGTCATGGAAATCAATTTTCTTTTTCCACATATCATCAATGCATATCATGTCATATATCTGGGAGAAATCTCTCAGTTCTCGATATCCTAACAATAGAACATTGTCTTTTAATCCCTCCTGATGAATTATCTGTTGCGCGACAAATAATTGGAAAGGCATAAAAACTACGAATAAGTTTCCCATATTATTCTCATTTGTCGTTTTTTCACTCTATTTCTACATTTTGACAAAAGATTTCACTATAGTCCCTGAACTCATATTCTCGTTTCAGTTTGCTAATGTTTCTTCATTATCATCTCTGCCATCTCCTTATTACACATCATCTGTGTCGTCCAGCTGAGGTTATACCCATACATTCAATCTTGGTAAAAATGTAAAATCACCACTTTTTCGGCAATCTAAAGAATACCTATCCTTCTTTGCATACCTCAATAACCAATAATCCTTATCCAATAACCATTTCCAAGGCGAACCTCTCCCCCTTCTCACAATCCTTCACAAACCTCTTCCCAAGCACCTCAGGCAAGTACTTCGGATGTAATCCAAATCCAGGTCTTACACTGCGTACATTTTTTTCAGTTACGACATCCCCAGCCTTCACATTTTCTGCCACATAAAGAGACCTTCTACGCCCCTTATCTTTCTCGGATACGTCATAAGTAACGGTGCCTAAAGAGGCTTCAACTTCGCGCACGACCTTAACCATTGAAGCAAATTCTTCAGGATTTAAAGAAAATTGTGAGTCAATTCCACCCAGTGAACGGTCAAGTATGAAATGCTTTTCAACAACAGTAGCCCCAAGTGCTACAGCTACCATGGGGATAGTATTTGTCATAGAATGATCAGATACACCGACCTTAACACAATAGCGCTCTTTCATATCTACCATCGTCTGTAAGTTCGCTTTTTCAAGAGATGCAGGATAGTCAGAAGTACACTTAAGCAGTGTTATATCAAAGTTCTTCTCTTCACGGCAAATTTGTATTGCAAGTTCTATGTCTTCTTGTGTTGCCACTCCAGTTGAAATAATCATTGGCTTGTGTTTGCTTGCAACATAACGTATCAGATTAACGTCCGTTATTTCGAATGAAGCTATTTTATAAATAGGCATATTCATCTGCTCCATAAAGTCAACTGCCTCATTATCAAAAGGTGTTGAGAAGCATGTAACTCCCAAGTCTTTACATACCTGCTGTAGTTTTGGCTGCCATTCGTAAGGCATAGCCCCTTGAGTGTATAGGTCTATTGGGCGGTATCCCTTCCAAAGGCCATCTTTACGAGGACCAAAATCCTCAGTTCTAGCGTCCATTGTGAAAGAGTCAGGCCTAAATGTTTGAAACTTAACGGCATCAGCCCCTGACTTTGCCATTGCTTCTATAGTTTTAACCGCAAGGTCAAAATCGTTGTTATGGTTTGCCGAAAGTTCAGCAACTATCATCGTCTTATTCATTGTTTAATACTATATTTTGAATTAATAATTCTCATAACATATATGTGTCCTTTATATATTTTACAAAGATTGGATCGCTATATATCGTACATTGTTCAGGATTCGCCATCCAATTTCTCGCATCTGTATGATTCCTTTCTTGTTATATGGTATGGTTCAGTCCTTTTGTCATATTACATAACTTACAGAATGGAAATGTGGCGACTCTCCCTTAAAAAATGTCTTATAATGCTTCAAATATAGACAAAAGATTCTTCTTCGGGTTGACAGGAATAATCGATTGTGAGAGGTGTGAATATCCGAAAGTACCGTTTTCAATTATTTCTTTCACTTTCAATAGATTAGTTCTTTTATTAAAACTACCACAACCAATAATCGCACCAGAATCAACATACTGGTGATAGTTATAAATTTGGTTATCCATGAAATAACCTCCGATAATCGGTATACTACATGCTATTGCTTCAAGAGTTGTTGTGCTAGCTGGTAGTATTGCTACATCATTGGAAATAAAAGCATCTCGCATTTCGTTTGCTGTCAAATTGGTTTTCAACTTTATTTTACTACTGTTGTTTGAAAGTTCCCCCCTTGAATAATTGCCTATGACAGTAATTTCACTTACATTTGGTGAATTATCTAATATATCCGCAATAGATACAGCTATTCTCTTACGGTCAGCACCTCCAAATGAAATAACCACTTTAATATTTTTTTTATCTTTAATAGGTGGGTGTTTCTTGGCGATTTGACAAATAAATGGTTCTCGTAAAAGAGAATATGAGGGGCCCAAATACAGTTTCGTATATGGTTCTATAGAATAGGATTCTGCTTTTAGTCCTATGGAAAAACCAATAACTACGTCGGCATTACTGTGTCGCGCATGAAGGTTATCTATTAGGACAACAACAGCCCCTTTGCTTCGCAAAAGATTCTCATATTCAGAATCATAAAAATAATTATCGAGAACTACAATGTCACCATTTTCAACCATCTCCGAAAAAAGCGTGAATCGCGTCACATCAGGTGGCAATTCTATAAGTTCGCAGACATCCATCAGACATTCTTTTTGGAATGCAGATGGTGACTGAGTTACGAAGATACAATCATAATCAGTGGATAAAACTTCAGCTAAAGCAAGGGTGCGCATGAAATGCCCATATCCAATTTTGCTGTCGGCATCAGCACGAAGATATATTTTACGTTTGCCAGCTATCGCCATTATTCAACCTTACCAATTACACGAGATGGATTTCCAACCACTTTAGTGTATTCTGGAACATCTTTTATTATTATCGACCCCATACCTGCTAACGACCATTTGCCCATGCTCTTAAATTCTATTATTGCACTGTTAGGTCCCATATATGCTCCCTCATGCAGCGTGGAATATGCACCAACATAAGATTTTGGGGCCATATAACAATAGTCTTCAAGAGTTGCCTGTGTACCTAAAAAGGTTTGAGGCAGGAGTTGGGCAAAATTACCGATTACAGAGTACGCAGATATGCAACTTTGTGCCATTACAATAGTGCCGTGACCAATTTTTACATTTTCAGCCATAATCACTGTTGGATGAATAAGTGTTGCAAATCTTTCGAGCGGAATACAAAGATTATGTAATTTCGATAAGAATTTGAAATTGAGTTTTACAGATATAAGAGCATAAAAGAAAAACACGTTGGGGTCTGTTAAATATTTTTTTATTACATCATGTTCAACTTTCCCAAGAACTGGGTAACCCATAATAGGTTCGGTCTCACGGTCATTCAGAAAGCCAAGAATCTCCCACTCCTTTTTTTCCTTATTGATATCAGAGATTGTGGACAATGCCAATGTCCCATTACCTTTACCACCAATAATAATTATTTTTTTCATCTTTCTTATTCTTTATTTTTTTTCCAAGCTTCATACTTAATTTCAGCCAACGCCCAATCTGTAGTAGTATCCAAATCCTGTACTTCTAATTCTGATAATATGAACCCTAAAGTGTTATTACCCTTCAAAGCCTTTCTTTCCACTAATTTATATACCTCAGTTATATAAAATTGACCTGCATCATGGTATGACTTCTCAAGATCCTGAGATCTAGATCTCATATATTCGGGCCATCTCATACTAACCTTACCATCTTCGATTTTTAAGCTACGTTGAATGGGATATGAATACTCAACAATAGTATATGTCGAATCAAATCCACCGTCTATCATGTCATGGTATGCAGATTGTAGTTTTTGGGAGGTAACAAAAGGTGCTGTTGAATACAAACAACATATGTAGTCAAATGTTAGGCCTAATTTTTCGTACCCTTTTAGAACCTCTAATATAACATCAACCGTTGTGGCATAATCGTTTGCGGTTTCTTTAGAGCGCATAAAAGGAACTTTTGCCCCATAACTTCTTGCGACGGCAGCAAATTCCTCATCATCAGTTGAAACCATCACTTCATCAAATAAACCACTTTTCATGGCGGCTTCTATGCTATATGCAATAATAGGCTTACCCATGAATGGTTTAATGTTCTTTCGAGGAATACGTTTACTACCTCCCCGAGCAGGAATAATACACAAGTTCTTCATATTTGTTATATTTGTGCCTCAAATGTTAGTTTCGCTTTGAGAATCGTATTAAAACCGCGTTGATATTTTACGATGTCATTTGCTTTGGGGTCTTCTCTATCTGTTACATTTCCGACATTGAATATTTTAAACCCCTTTTCCTTTGCTAAATAGATACATCTTAATAACGTCGCATGACCGATTGGTTGTTTTTGTGCCATTAAATCTCTTCTGTTGACACATACACCATAAAAGCATTCCTTTTCTCCAGATAAAATTAATATTGCTGTTACTAATTCGTCATGGAGCTTGCCAAAGACAACAAATCCCATCCCTTCTTTAACTGCTTTAAACTGAAGAAGCCAGCTCTCATGGCTACGCGTCCTTCTGCCAGATGTGATGATATGAAAGTTCTCAAATGTATCAAATACTTCTGGAGTTATATTTGTATTGTCATATAACTCAAAAGTCATTGAACGTTTTCCCCAATTAATAAGAGATTTATAACTCTTACGGACATTCATATAAATTTCTTCCTCTGTTTTTGAGAGGTCTATATATGAATGATATGTTATTTTCTCTTTGAATCCAGGTGTACTATAATATTTGAATACAAAATGTTGGTTATCAGAGAATCTGATAATTCTTACACCATAGGTACTCTTAAAACTCTCAATTTTTGCAAAAAGTTCTTGATATGCTCTGGCCATAACTTTTACAGGGCTGTCATCTATAGCAAACACTTCAATTGGACTGCCAAAAAAGGATAGCTCATTACCATCTGTAAACATATTCATACAGATGTAAAAGTCATCATTGTCAAATGCGATTAAAGACAGATCCTGCCACTTTTGCTGCCAATATTCTTTATAATATTCAATATGAATATCACAGAATATATAGTTAGAATGGACTCTGCTATATAATTCGGAGTTCTTATATCTAGAATAATCTTCCTCCGATAGATCTTTAAAAAAAACTATTTTCATTTTTAATTTATGTATGATAATACTTTGTCAATAACGTATTGTTGCTCTTCATCGGTGAGTGTGGGATACATAGGTAGAGCCAAACAATGCTTATAATAATTCTCTACAATTGGAAGCTTGTCATTTTTTGAACCGAATTGTCTATAATATGGCATAAGATGAAGGGGATAATAAAGCACTTGGGCATATATTCCCTGAGTACGAAGGTAATCATACAGCCCCTTACGGTCTTCCACCTGAATGATGTACAGATGATATGCATGATAGACATCGCTAGACTCAAATGGAGTCTTAATTCCCTGTATTCCATTGAATGCTTCGTTATAATGCTTAACAAGAACTCGGCGTCTAACAACATTGGCACGTGCCATTTTCATTTGACTAATACCGAGAGCTGCCTGGATATCAGTCATGCGGTAATTATAGCCGAGTTCTACCATTTCATAATACCATTTACCATCGACTTTTTCCATTTTGTCAGCATCATGAGTAATGCCATGGGTGCGATTAATCAACACACTATCATATATGTCTTTGCGGTTTGTAACAATCATGCCTCCCTCGCCTGTGGTAATATGTTTAACAGGATGAAAGGAGAAGATTGTTGCATCTGCATATTTACAATTGCCGGTGTACTGCTTTTC
>JAEEGL013830994.1_pt1 | contig 11870 bp, 10 predicted proteins | sample 9134231 | NCBI WGS metagenome assembly JAEEGL01 (sample SAMN16246548, study PRJNA631951) | gut metagenome | biome: gut microbiome; feature: rumen; material: fiber-attached | host: Bos | place: Iran: Karaj | collected 2018-10 | reverse complement strand
GTAGATCTTGGCTTCCTGATAAGCCTTCTTTGCCCACTGACCGGTAAGGATGTAACCGGCTTTCTTGTTCTTCATAAGGTTCATGGGAACCTGGGCAAAGAAAAGTGAAGCTCCGCCCTGAAGGAAAAGAACTTTGTAATTATCGGGAATGTTCATGAGTTCTCTTAAATCCTTCTCAGCCTCTTTAATGATGGCATCATAGGTTTTAGATCGATGACTCATCTCCATTACCGACTGACCGCTTCCGCGGTAATCAAGCATTTCTTCTGCTGCTTCTTTGAGCACTTCCTCGGGAAGCATTGCAGGCCCGGCTGAAAAATTGTAAACTCTGGACATTTGGGTAATCCTCCTTAATATTTGTTGCCCTATGGGCATATTAACATAAGAATAGTCGCATATTATTCATCAGTCAACGTTATAAATTCCAAATCTGATGAATAAATATACATTTTTTTGTAAATTTTTTTAACTCTCTCTCGAAGCAAGGTCGTCTCCGTCAAATACTTCGCTTATGGGAGCGCCTGCGGGAACCATAGGAAACACCTTATCATCCTTTGGAATAACTACTTCGATAAGTGCAGGTTTCTTAAGTGCTACGGCCTTCTTTATGGTTTCTTCTGCCTGAGACATATCTGTTATCTTAAACGCAGCGCATCCAAGACCTTCAGCCACCTTACAATAGTCTACCGCATCTTCAAGCACTGTCTGGGAATAACGCTTTCCATAGAAAAGTGTCTGCCACTGGCGTACCATTCCGAGTACTCCGTTGTTGATGACAACTTCAATTATGGGAATATTGTACCTGGAAGCAGTGGCAAGCTCATTCATATTCATTCTGAAGCATCCGTCACCTGCTATATTAATACAGATATCATCCGGTCTGCCGACCTGTGCGCCTATGCAGGCTCCAAGGCCATATCCCATTGTTCCGAGGCCGCCCGACGAAATAAATGTGCGGGGCTTTGTGTAGGTATAGTACTGAGCAGCCCACATCTGGTGCTGGCCGACATCGGTGGTGATTATAGCCTTGCCTTCCGTTACTTTATCGAGCGTCTCGATGATATAAGGGCAGGAAAGCTGGCTCTTATCGTATTTTAAAGGATATTTAGCCTTTAATTCCTCGATCTTACTCATCCATTCAGGGTGATCCTGCTTAGGGATAAGTGCATTTAATTCCTGAAGCGTGGTCTTTAGATCTCCCACAAGTGAAGCATCTACCCTGATATTCTTATTAACCTCTGCCGCGTCGATGTCGATATGTACGATCTTTGCACCTGATGCGAATTTGGAGGGATTACCGATTACTCTGTCGGAAAATCTTGCTCCAAGGGCCACCAAAAGGTCACAATCCGATACACCCAGGTTTGATGTCTTGGTGCCATGCATACCAATCATGCCGGTGTATCTGTGGGATTTCCCATCAAATGCGCCCTTGCCCATAAGTGTGTCACACACGGGGCAGTCAAGCAGTTCCGCAAGCTGTGTCACTTCTTCCGAAGCTTCAGAAATAATTGCTCCGCCACCCACATAAATATAGGGCTTATGAGCTTTACAGAGGAGCTGAACCACATTTTCAAGTTCCTGCTTGGTATATTTCTTTATTCTCTCTCCATTGTTGCTTATTACCTTAGGCTCAAATTCGGTAACCGCCGCGGTTACGTCCTTAGTTATGTCAACCAATACCGGACCCGGCCTGTCGCTTGTAGCTATTTTAAATGCTCGTCTTAAGGTGTCTGCCAGATTATCAATGCTCTTAACGATAAAGCTGTGCTTCGTGATAGGCATAACCACGCCGGCGATATCTACCTCCTGGAAGGAATCTTTTCCGAGAGCAGGCAGGTTAACATTTGCTGTAATTGCCACAACCGGAATAGAATCCATGTAAGCCGTAGCAATGCCGGTAACAAGATTGGTTGCACCCGGTCCCGATGTAGCCAGACATACGCCCACCTTACCCGTAGCCCTTGCATAACCGTCTGCAGCATGTGCCGCACCCTGCTCATGGCTTGTAAGAATATGCCTTATCTCATCGCTGTGTTTGTACAGAGCATCATACACGTTGAGGATAGTTCCTCCCGGATAACCGAATACGGTATCCACACCCTGCTCCTTGAGACATTCAATTACGATTTCTGAACCATTTAATTGCATTATTAACCTCAAATCATTTGTAAATTTATATTTGTACACAGATTTCTTTACATGTGTGCTATGTAAAGAAATCGTCACTCAGTTTTTATTTTATCTCTAATACCGCACCCCTGTTACCGCTTGTAACCAGCTCACGATAACGTGCAAGATATCCGGTAACTTCACCCTTATCAATAGGTTTCCACTCAGCTTTTCTCTTTGCAAGCTCCTCATCGGAAACCTTAAGGTCAAGCTTCATCTCGGGTATGTTGATGGAAATGATATCTCCCTCTTTTACAAGAGCAATAGGGCCTCCGACTGCCGCCTCGGGCGAAACATGCCCGATGGATGCTCCTCTGGATGCTCCGGAAAATCTTCCGTCGGTGATAAGTGCTACAGATGATCCAAGTCCCATTCCGGCTATAGCTGAGGTGGGATTAAGCATTTCTCTCATACCGGGACCGCCCTTAGGTCCTTCGTAACGGATAACGACCACATCTCCGGCTACTATCTTTCCACCCTTTATGGCTGCTATCGCATCCTCTTCCGAATCAAATACTCTTGCAGGTCCTTCATGAACCATCATCTCGGGAACTACAGCGCTCCTCTTTACTACCGATCCGTCAGGAGCAAGATTTCCCTTGAGTACGGCAAGTCCTCCTGTCTTGGAATATGGATTGTCTACAGGTCTGATCACCTCGGGATTAAGGTTAACAGCATTTTTTATGTTCTCTCCTACAGTCTTTCCTGTAACAGTCATGCAATCAAGATTAAGCAGTCCGATATCGGCAAGCTCCTTCATTACAGCATATACACCGCCTGCTTCGTTAAGGTCCTCCATGTAGGTAGGTCCCGCAGGTGCAAGATGGCAAAGATTGGGTGTCTTCTCACTGATAGGATTAGCAAATGATATATCAAAATCGAATCCTATCTCATGTGCGATTGCAGGAAGATGGAGCATGGAGTTGGTGGAGCATCCCAGAGCCATATCTACTGTAAGAGCATTGAGGATAGCCTCCTTTGTCATGATATCTCTGGGTCTGATGTTCTTTTCGAGCATCTCCATGACTTTCATTCCCGCATGTTTAGCAAGCTTAAGTCTTTCGGAATATACCGCAGGTATTGTTCCGTTTCCGCGAAGACCCATTCCAAGAGCTTCAGTCAGGCAGTTCATCGAGTTTGCCGTATACATTCCGGAGCACGATCCGCAGGTAGGGCATACCTTCTGCTCAAATTCACATACATCCTCTTCTGTCATTGTGCCGGCAGCATGGGCTCCTACAGCTTCAAACATTGAAGAAAGGCTTCTCTTCTGACCTTTTACATGCCCTGCAAGCATGGGTCCGCCGGATACAAATACTGTAGGAACGTTTATTCTGGCAGCTGCCATAAGAAGTCCGGGAACATTCTTATCGCAATTGGGAACCATAACAAGTCCGTCAAACTGATGAGCCAGCGCCATACACTCAGTTGAATCGGCGATAAGATCTCTGGTCACGAGGGAGTACTTCATTCCAACGTGTCCCATGGCTATACCGTCACATACGGCAATCGCGGGAAATACAACGGGTACACCTCCAGCCTCTGCTACACCGAGTTTAACGGCATTTACGATTTTATCGATATTCATATGACCGGGTACGATCTCATTGTATGAGCTTACGATACCGATCATCGGCTTTTTCATTTCCTCTTCGGTAAAACCGAGAGCATTGAACAAGGATCTGTGCGGAGCATGTTCTACACCTGTTTTAACATTATCACTTCTCATGGTTTTCTCCTCGTAATATATTTTATATAACAAGCTGATTTGCGAGACCTCGCGGTCATTCGGTTATCTCCGGGTTATATTCTCTCGCAGATAAGATCTCCCATCTGCGTGCAACCAACCTTGGTGGTTCCCTCGGAATAAATATCTCCTGTACGATATCCGTCTTTAAGCACCTGCTTTACAGCTGCCTCGATCTCATCGGCTTCCTTGTCAAGGTCAAAGGTATATCTTAGCATCATTGCTGCGCTGAGTATGGTTGCGATGGGATTTGCTATATCCTGTCCTGCGATATCGGGAGCCGAACCGTGGCTGGGCTCATAAAGTCCGAACTTGGTATCATTAAGGCTGGCACTTGAAAGCATTCCTATGGATCCTGTCACCATGCTGGCCTCGTCCGAAAGAATATCCCCGAACATGTTCTCGGTAAGAATAACATCGAACTGTGCGGGATCCTTTACCAGCTGCATAGCACAGTTATCTACAAGCATGTGCTCAACTTCCACATCCGGATAATCGGCAGCCACTTCATTTACGACCTTTCTCCAAAGCCTTGAAGAATCAAGCACGTTGGCTTTATCAACGGAAGTAACCTTCTTTCTGCGCTTTCTTGCTATATCAAATCCTTTGATTGCGATCCTTCTGATCTCTGATTCGGAATATGTGAGTGTATCAATAGCCTTAAGCTCACCGTTTTCTTCTACGGTCTTTCTTTCTCCGAAGTAAAGACCGCCCGTAAGCTCACGCATGATCAGCATATCGAATCCTGCGGCACTAATCTCCTTCTTTAACGGGCATGCATCGGCAAGCTCTTCATATAGATATGCAGGTCTGAGATTTGCGAATAATCCAAGAGCCTTTCTAATCTTAAGAAGACCTGCTTCGGGTCTTTTTTCAGGCGGAAGCTTGTACCAGGGTGATGTGGAAGTATTACCGCCGATTGACCCCATAAGCACGGCATCTGCGGCCTTTGCCGTCTCGATTGTTTCATCCGTAAGGGGTACGCCGTACTTGTCGATGGAAGCTCCACCCATAAGTACATCGGTATACTTAATGGTATGACCGTTCTTTTCACATACTTTATCAAGTACCTTCTTTGCCTGAGCTACGATCTCGGGACCGATCCCGTCGCCGGGAATGCATGTAATGTTCAGTGTCATTGCTTTTGACCTTCCTTTTAAGTATACAAAACGGGACAGCACGAGGCTGTCCCATAATAAACAAACAGATTATTTAGATTCAGCTCCGGTATTACTATCCGCTTTCTCAACCTTGCTGATGGCACTCTTGTCCATAGGAATGCGGCAGTTACGATTGTTTCCGAACTCAACGATGACTGTATCATCGGAAATATCGATAATAATACCATAGAAGCCCGATGTGGTGAGTACGCAGTCGCCTACTGCCATCTCATTAAGCATTTCCTTAACACGCTTCTGTTCTTTCTTCTGAGGTCTCATAAAGAAAAACCACATTGCAAAGATGATAACCGCATAGATAGCTATCATACCGATCATGCTGCCCCAGTTTCTTCCGGTGGGAGCCTCCTCCGCAGCAGTTGCAGCAGCATTCAAAAGCATCATATAATTCATAATACAGTAACTCCTCCAAAGATCTTTTAGTAATTTACAGTACTAAATCGCACTTATCTTATAATACACAAAAGTTATCTTCCATTCAAGCACTTTAGAATAATTTTATTATTTTCCTTCTCCTGAGTTAATATCCTCAAGTGCTTTCTTCTTAAACTCGGCAAATCTGCCCTCATCAAGCGCATTTCTGATATCTTCCATCAGATGATTGTAGTAATACAGGTTATGAAGCACGCAAAGTCTGAGTCCAAGCATCTCTCCCGCCACATGGAGGTGCCTTATATACGCTCTTGAATACCGTCTACAAGCGGGGCAATTGCAGCCTTCTTCGATGGGTCTGTCATCATCTGCGTATTTTGCATTCTTTATGTTTATCTTTCCGAACCTTGTATATACATGACCATGACGTCCGTTCCTGGCAGGATATACACAGTCAAAGAAATCGATTCCTCTGTCAACACCCTCTAAAATATTGGCGGGAGTACCCACGCCCATAAGGTATGTGGGCTTATCTTGCGGAAGATACGGGACTACCTCATCAAGAATATGGTACATCTCTTCATGAGTCTCTCCGACTGCCAGACCTCCGACTGCATATCCGTCCAGATCCATCTCGGAAATCCTCTTTGCATGCTCTATCCTGATATCAGGGAATACAGCTCCCTGATTGATTCCGAAAAGCATCTGATCGGGATTAACCGCACCCGGCAGTTTGTTTAATTCATCAAGCTTTCGCTTACATCTTTCAAGCCATCTGGTAGTCCTGTCAACAGATGGCTGCACATAGCTTCTATCTGCTTTGGAAGGAGGGCACTCATCAAATGCCATAGCTATAGTAGATCCAAGATTCGACTGGATCTGCATGCTTTCCTCGGGCCCCATAAATATCAATCTACCGTCAACATGGGAGTGAAAGGTCACGCCCTCTTCCTTTATTTTCCTTAATCCGGCAAGTGAGAAAACCTGAAATCCGCCTGAATCGGTAAGGATAGGTCTCTCCCAGCTCATGAACTTATGTAAACCGCCAAGTTTCTTTACAAGTTCATCTCCCGGCCTTACGTGTAAATGGTAGGTATTAGATAATTCCACCTGACATCCGATTTCTTCAAGATCCTGAGTGGATACTGCACCCTTTATGGCTCCGACAGTTCCGACATTCATAAACAGCGGAGTCTGAACAGTACCGTGAACTGTCCTAAACTCCGCACGCTTAGCTCTTCCTTCTGTCTTTTTCAGTATATATTCATTCTTCAAGATATTTTTCCCAAAACTCCTCTAACGTAAGATTCTCTTTATACATTACGCTCGCAGCTTCGACTCCGACATACCGGAAATGCCACGGCTCGAATTCTATTGTTGTTATATATTCTTTATCTTTAGGATATCTGAGTATAAATCCATAATAATGCGCATTTGCTTCAAGCCATTGTCCGCCTCTGGTATTGCTGAAACCGTCGTTAAGCGCGTGGTAGTCATCACTTATAATATCAAAGCATAATCCGGCTTCGTGCTCGCTGGCGCCGGGGATCGTAACCGCCTGACCTGCAAGCTTATAAGCTTCCAGATAGGTCATGCCGGTGTTCATAAACTTTGTTATCTTGTTATCATAAAGCATGATCTGCGTTGCATGCATTCTGTAGGGGCTTGCTATGGAAAGATTTACGCCGTCTTCTCTTGCAGCCGCTAGCATGGCAACCAGATCGGGGATAACTCTTTTATCGCAGGAATTATATCCCCCCAGAGATCCAAGAGGAAACTCATAATCATCCGGAATAAAATGAGACTTATTGATCAGCCTTAAGCGCCAGTCCTCGGGATCAAACTCGTAATCATCATAGTTTTGAGTGTAATCTCTCTCAAGCAGATCCTCTTCTGTTTCATCAACATTCTCAAGGTATTCTTTAATGATCTCGTCAGCAAAGGATTCCTCAGCTACAGGCTCTTCTGTATCGGACTCTTCTGCAAAAAATATATCCTCTTTGGAAAAATCACCGGATTCACTTACTTCGATCTCAACGTCTCCCTCTTCATAATGCTGCTCGGATTCATCTTCGGATTGTTCGATCCGGTGTTCCTCCGTTTTATCATCATCCGTGGGCTGCTGTGCAATATTATCTGCTACGGAAACAGGGCTGTCATTTATATCAAAATCAATGACCCATTCTTCTCCTTCGCCTTCTTTATTGCCGAATGCAAAGATACTGCTGAAGGCGGGAATAAGCAGCAGGACCATAAATGCCACACCAAGTTTCTTAACATTCCTGCTAAAAAATCTTCCAATACTCCATACAACAGCGAAAAAGCCTCTGGCGGGAAGCGAGATCAGTTTGCATATAAAGTTTTTCTTGCCAAAGCTTTTAAGACTAAGGCGGATCTTTTCCTGCCTTGTAAGTTGCATTATCTATTACCAGAAAACTATTTGATGCGGTGGAACAGGATACAGTTCGGTGTATGTACACTCATGGGCTTTCCGTTCATTATGAGCGTATGATGCTCAAGGTCAACCTTAAAGAATGTCATCGAATCTGTCTCATGATTAAGTGAAACTAGGAACTTATTGCCGGGGAAGATTTCGGCATCCTTGGGATACTCACCGGCTATGGGAAGAATGAAATTCTTTTTCAGCTTGCCTGTTTTTTCATCAACATCATATACTGCAACGGAATTATCACCTGCAATGGATGTGAGCAGGTATTTGTAATCCGATGAGAAGCTGAATGCGCTGGCAGCATTGATCCCGGATTCCCAAGGCACTATGATCTGGGTCTGTATCTTATTAAAGAAAGGCATATCGTTCCTGCACTCATATTCATATACATCTATATAGCATTTCTGCTCGTGAAGGATATATATGATCCTGCCGTCCTTTGAAATCTTGATATGACGCGGTGCGGATTCAAGCTCACTTCTTAAAATATCTACAAGCTTTACTTTTCCGCTCATTGTATCAAGAGCATAAATATTAACATGATCCATTCCCTGATCGGCGACCATAAGGAATTTGTTGTCATGAGTCATTCGGGCGCAGTTGATATGAGGCCTGAAATTACGGTTTGCAGCACTTCCCATACCTTTATGATAGATCTCATCAGTGATCTTGTTTATTGAACCGTCCTTATTAAGGGAAAGGATCGTAAGCTTTCCGTCATGATATCCGGCTACAAACAGGTATCTATCCGTATAATCGGTGGCCACATAGCAGCCTCTCATTCCGTTAATCGATGCCCAGTTGATGAATTCGAGAGTACCGTCCTTCTTGATCTTGAAAGACTCTACACCTGTATCGGTTATGGAATATAGGAATTTGCGGTTATGGGACTCGCACAGGTAGGAAGAGTTGGTTATCTCGATCTTATCTTTCTCGTAGAATCTGCCTTCATTCATATCCACATCGTAAATGCGGATACCGTGGCGATGTCCTGTAGTATATGATGATACGTAAGCAATGTATTTTTCTTCTGCCATAATTATCACATCCTTTGTGAAATCTATAGATACAGAGTTATATTACCACATTCCGGCTATAATAAAAAGAATATTTTAATATAATCGATGTTTTGATATAATAACTATCAGCGTGCAAATGTAACTAAGTTACGCGAGTCCGCACAAATGTATGCTTCGCGCACCGCCTCTCGGCTCTGGGTCCTCGAAGCAGCGGTACTAAACTCGTGCTACGCTACGCTTGCACTCGTTAAGTGCCGGCCTCGGACACATTGCTCTCAGCATAGCATTTGCACGAAATCGCTGTTACTGATTATATAATCATTATTCTTACTTACTTTGCGACAGGTATGGGCGATATGAGCTTGTGGTTTGATCGATTTAGGCGCCGCGCTTAGCGAGAAGCACTTTGCGTAAATCGTGTTATGTCGAGGGCAATGTCCGAGTAGCTCGCCTGATGAGGCGAGCGTTACGAGTTGCCCGAGACCGATTTTGCCCTTAGCAAAGTGTTTCGAGCTTAGCAGCAGAGCCCATGAGAGCAAACTACAACTCATATTGACCATGCCGTCACGAAGTCAGATAGTTAACTTGTAAATAAAAGAGGAGAAATACAAATGTCTGGTTCAATATACGGAAAGAATTTCAGAATCACTACATGGGGAGAATCACACGGTCCTGCACTGGGCGTGGTAATAGACGGCTGTCCTGCGGGGCTGGAACTGTGCGAAGCAGATATACAGGCATTCCTTGACAGAAGAAAGCCGGGAACCAGCGCTCTTACCACTGCGCGTCCCGAAAGTGATTCCGTTGAGATACTCTCAGGTGTATTCGAAGGAAAAACCACAGGTACACCTATTTCACTTATGGTACGTAATACATCCCAGAATTCTGCTGATTACAGTGAAATTGCTGAATACTACCGTCCCGGACATGCGGATTATGGATTTGATGCAAAATACGGCTTCAGAGATTATCGTGGAGGCGGAAGAAGTTCCGGACGTGAAACAATAGGCCGTGTGGCAGCCGGCGCCATAGCATCTATAATACTGTCAAAGCTTGGCGTATCGGTTGAAGCATATACTAAAAGTATCGGTCCCGTTAAAGCGGATGTTTCCGGCTACAGCCGTGAAGCAGTACTCTCACTTCCTACCGCTATGCCCGATAAAGATGCCAACGATAAAGCTATGGAATATGTTGCTAAAATGCGGGAAGCAGGGGATTCTGTAGGCGGAGTTATGGAATGCAGGATCAATGGACTTCCTGCGGGTATCGGTGAACCAGTATTTGATAAACTTGATGCAGAGCTCTCAAAAGCCGTTATGAGCATCGGAGCTGTTAAAGCGGTTGAAATAGGTGACGGAACGGCGGTAAGCGAATATCTTGGAAGCGAGAATAATGACAGCTTCTGTGCTTCCGATAATGGAGAAATATCCAAGAAAACCAATCATTCCGGCGGTACTCTGGGTGGCCTCAGTGACGGAAGCGAGATCATCGTAAGAGCTCATGTAAAACCCACTCCTTCGATATCAAAGGAGCAGAACACTGTTAACAAAAACGGTGAAAACATATCAGTAAATATAAAAGGACGCCACGATCCCATCGTTGTTCCGCGTGCGGTAGTCGTGATGGAATGCATGTGCGCCCTTACTGTTCTGGACCTCATGATTTCAAATATGAGCTCAAGAATTGAATACTTGAGATGTGTTTACCACTGATTAAGGTCGAAATCTCCGGCAAGATTCTGAATTTCCTTGTCCGCTTCTGCCATGAGTTCTGCGCAGTACTTTAGTTTATTCTGTGCTTCCAAAGAAAACTCTTTGTCTTTTTTATATCTGAGCTGATGCTCCGTACATGCCCAAAAATCCATTGCGATCGTACGGATCTGGATTTCCACGGTGACTCCCTTTGAAACATTTGAGAAAGTCACATTGTCTTTTACTATAAGATGAAGACTTCTGTATCCGTTCTCTTTGGGGTTTCTGATATAATCTTTTACTTCTATTATCTCTATGTCGGGCTGTCTGACAAGCATTCTTGCAACATAATATACATCCTCGATAAAAGGGCATATTACCCGCACTCCGGCAATATCTCTCACATTTTCCGTTAAAGCACTAAAGGTAAAAGGCACCCCTTTCTTTTCCATCTTGTAAATAATGCTTTCTTTTGATTTAATGCGTGAGCTGATGGAAGAAATAGGATTACGGTCATTACTGAACTGGAATTCTCCCTTTAAAATATTGAGCTTTGCCGTAACCTGTTCTATTGCAGCTTCATGAATGAACATCAGCTGCTTGTACTGCCTTTCTATATCCAGATAATCAATTGTATTGGGAAGGTATATCTCCTCATCTATGCTCTCGTCTTCGATATAATCGTTCATATACTAACCGCTTTCCTTTCAGAAAAGATACAAATTGCAGTATATCCACACACAGCAGAATGCTGTTATTTGGGAATACATTCAGATATACTGAAGCTTTTATTCCCCGTGTCTTTCACCCCAGACACCGGGATTCCAGGAATCTTTTTTGCCGTGAAAGTGGGTTTCGCTTACACTGCCCGCTTCTTTCTTGTCCGAAAAAGAAACTCCAAGCCTGCTTATCCCGCTTTCCATCTTCCCGTCTATCATTTTAACAAGGTCATCAAGTTCCCCTGAATCAAAATTTTTGTTTTCACTCATTTCTTCTCTGCTCAATCTTTAAAATATTTATACTGTTTTTGCTGCTACATCTTAATAAGCCCCATTTAAGGGGCTTTTATTAATCAAGATTTATTGAATCCGAGATGTAGAGCAGATAATTATGCTCCTTGCAATACTTTTTAATCTCTTTTTTAAGCGCTGCGTTTACGGGATTATCATCAACATACTCTATAACGAAAATACATGCACCCTGATCGCCGTATTTTTCTATGTATTCCGTAAAATACTCTCT